>SDBU01002024.1_pt1 | contig 27671 bp, 21 predicted proteins | sample 2277071 | NCBI WGS metagenome assembly SDBU01 (sample SAMN10397929, study PRJNA504765) | marine sediment metagenome | isolation source: marine sediment core GS08_GC12, 126 cmbsf | place: Arctic Ocean: Gakkel Ridge, Loki's castle | collected 2008 | reverse complement strand
GCACATTAGTCATTGACTAAAACGGCCAACTCTGACAAGGTAAAAATACCAGCGTCGCTACGCTCCGACAGGGTGGCCGGAATCAATCGGAATGGGTGGTCGGAATGCTCCGGAATGGCCGGCCGATTTCACCGGAATAGGCATTGGATCGTTAAACCTGTCGGTGGACTCGGTGGATTTGTATCAGAATTATACTCAAAGGCTCCAATATCTGGGGCTGAACCAAAAAGAACTCTATTCCCAGAAGAATCTTTGTAAAGCCAAACTGGATCATTATCTTGCCTGCTAATGGAGTTAGCTAAGGTTATTGTGTTGGTATCGTAATTGATAGATGAAATCTGAACTACATTATTTACGCTTCCAACAGCTATCCAATCGGCCTGAACTCCATCTATACCCCAGCTATCTTGAAAATAACCTGCATCTACTACCTTGAGAGTTGTGCCAGTACCAGTATCGTCTGAATGAACAATGGTTAGATGTCCGCCTGCATTTATACACGGTGAACTAGATTGAAGGGTAAAATCATAACCATCTCCATCTGTAAACTCTGGGTCTCCTTCAATATTATCGTGAAATGCTGAGGAAAACGAGCTTTCAGCCTCTGCTAAGGTATAATATGAGCTATTTGGATCTGATAACCAAACAACGTCTTGTCCAGTTGCTATCTTGCTAAGAAGATTGTGATGATATTCACTGCCAGTAAGAGGAACGCTATCCTCAGCGTCATTCCATATCCCATCCCAAACAGCATAACCAGATTGGCCATAAACGATATTATTGACAAATTTATTATATTTAGTTTGATCTCCAGCATGCGTACAGGTATTTTGTAAGGCCGTACTTCCCGCTGACTTATAAAATACATTATTATAAATTTTATTGCTTAAAATGTCATCACTACCGCCATTATAGAAATCAAGATGTCCAGTAGCGTATGGGCCAGGATCATAATTTCTATTATATCTAATAATAGATCTATTCGGAGAAGCATGAAGATTATTTCCGCCAGCACTTTCTGTTTGACCTTCTTGATATAAATCATTATTTTCAATTAACATTCGAGATTCATTGTATCCATCTTCTTGAGTATAATTCCAACCTAGATTAACATCGTCTGGATGGTGAAGCGTATTGTTTCTAACAACACACTTTTCTGCTTTACTAATATAGATATTGAAATGAGTCGAATAGGAAATATCATTGCCTTCAATAAGACAGTATTTAGAACGATTCTCCTGGCTACCTCCACTTACACCTACTCCATCGCAATATTGACGATTAGAACCCTGATTTAAAGTGCTATTTAGCAATTTGCAATATTGAGCGCCTCTAAAGCGAACCATAGAATCATCACCACTATTAAGGTTATTGAATGTGATGTTTTGAATCACACAATATTGAGAACCATCCATCTGAATTGCTTTTGTTCCATTAAATTTTATTCCATCCACAATTACATAATTTCTGCTACTAAGATTTGCACCATAATCGCTAGTAGTTATTGTTACTGTTTCATTATTGTAGTTTGTATAAATAATATAATTCCCAGGAGTTCCATTATTAGATGGTCTGATTTGTTGAGCGTAAGTTCCGCCTCTCATATAGACTGTATCTCCTGATAATAGGGTAGAATTTGCCTTCTCAATGGTATTCCAAGGCTGAGAAAGTGTGCCAGGATTACTATCGTCACCATCTTTGGCTATGTAATAGTTTGTAGCAAAACATGTTGTATTTATTAAGAATATAGCAAGGGTAAGAATACCAAATAGAAGTTTTTTCATTTTTGCTATCCTTTCACATAGAATTTGACAGTGCTAAAACTAGCGTTAAAAAGACAACTATGTTAAATGGTAGCAAAAAATGTGCCAATTGTCACCAATAAATGAAAAGTTTACCAAAAATGGTTATTGAAAAGTCCGCCACTTATTCCCTGATTTAACCTCTCTGAATCTCAGTTCCAGTCGTATCCTTATCTTTAATCGATTATTGTTTCCTTTGATATTAATCACTGCGTTGTGATAAAAAAGTCTATCCCATAAGCCAGTAAAGATAATCGGGTCATGAAAGAGTTCATTCCAGTCAGAGAAATGCCTACTTCAAAAGGTCTTTTGTCGTTCAGTCTGAGTAACTATCTTCTGTCATATCTCTTATGCCACATGACAAACAGCAGTAAACTATACAGAAAGAACCAGTTATTATGTTTACCTTAATAGATGTTCATTAAAGAATTCTTTGGAATACACCTTATCTCAGAGGTGTTTGTCCCTACTGGTAGCATGCACTATTGCATCTTTAAGCAATATTGGCACCTTGTTTACGATAGGGTAATGGCCACAGTTATTACATAGTAAATAATCATCCATTTTAATTAGTCTATTTTTGCATATTGGACATGCCAGTAATTTATAAACATCAAACTCTTTCTTAGTTCTATATATATTCCTTAAAAATCCCCTTATTTTATTTCTTACAGTATTGTAATTCTTATTTCTGTTTTGTAAATATTTAATGGTTTTGCACATTTCTACTGGATCTTCATTTGTTCCAACACTTTCATCAAGTTCTTTTATGATCTTTAGATTTATTGGGGCGTGTTTTGACCATTCGATTTGTGTTGCCCACCAATCATGATGCTCATTGTGGAATCTATTTCTAATATATGACGTTTTGTTTTTTATAAAGAACCCTAACATCAAATATGTTATATACTCATCTTTTCTCTTGGCACTGAGTATTATTTCATTACCATCAAATAAGACAAACCACTTATGGCCTGGAGTGCCTTTTCCATGGTGAAGCTTCCGTACAATCTCTTCATCGATGTCTTTGTCTAATTTGTATCCTCCATGAATTAGTTCAACAAAAGGCGAAGGACTTTCTATATAGCCTCTTTGACCTACTCTTTGTAATTCATCTATCAGTGTTTTAGGATCATCAGTATGCTCTAAAACATGACGGCAGAAGATATAATCAAAGGCATTATCTATAAAAGGTAAACTTAAGGCATCGCCAACTATGAAAGGTCTATCATCAATATATACATTACTTCCGCATGATCTGTGATTGCTTGTTGGCGTAACATATTTATCTAACAGAACGTCTGCCCTTAGCACAGGATTATTTCCAGAACCAATGTCAAGGACAAGTTCATCTTTGTCAATATGAACATGAGAGATTTTACTCTTTTGATTTAAGATATAATTGCCATTAAAATAGTAACTTATAGCATTTCTTATATTTATAATCGTCATTTCTTTTCACGAGTATCAGAGTGAGATGAGTTCAAAGACAGTGATCAAGGCTAGGCATCAAGCCAATGAATCTATTGCCTTGCAAAAAACATTTACAAACTCGGTAAGATTATTTTTCTCTTCGAAAATTTCCCTGCTTCTCCTACCCATATCTTCCACTAATCGATCATCCTTTAGTGTGCGAAGGATAGCCGAAGAAAGCTCATCAACATTGCCATTTCTTACTATAAAACCATTCCACAAATTTATTACCAGATCATCTGCGGCTCCAACGGCATCAGTAATAATTACCGGCTTACCTAACGACATAGCTTCATTGACAACTAAACCCCATGCTTCATAATTATATCCCCTAAAAAGCGAAGGTAAAACAAAGACTCGGCATGCTCTGTAAAAGCTAGCTTTTTCGTTCTTATCCCGTATTTCCCCAAGGAAACGGATATTCTTTATTTTCAGTTTAGCCGCTAATCTTTCGCATTCACCCCTAAAGGGGCCATTACCTATTATCAGTAGTAGCGGATCAGGAACGCTGTCCTCAATTTCGGAATATGCCTTAATCAAAATATCTAATCCCTTCAAGTCAATTATTCTTGCGAGGTAAAGTACAATGTTTTTTTGATAGATGTTGTATTTTGCCCTAACACCTATTTTCTTAAAATTATTGTAATCCAAAGAACAATTGGGGTAGGAAAATGTCCTGTTTTCATCTATACGCATTGAAATGTAAAACTTCTTAGCCTTTGTGCAAGAAATAAAAAAGGCATCGATATTCTTTATGAATATATGTTTCCAAAGTATAAAGCTAATTCTCTTCTTTAGCATTTTTTTAGGGTAAAACCAATCCAATGTCCAGAACATCACCTTTTTCCCCCTAACCTTTGCGAGCGTGAAACCTATAAGGCTCAAGGGATGTAAGTTCGAGGTGACAAATATATCATAATCAAAGAAGATAATCTCCTTTATTAATCTCCAGAGCGCCTTAAAATCCAGTAGTATATTCTCCTTTGTTTGTTCTAGAGAAACAAAGTTTAAGTTTTCTGGTACGTTATTAGAGCTCTTCGTGAATATAAACTGGACGTTGTACCTTTTGTCAATCTCCTCGAAAATAGTTGACCTGTAACTCCTGTATTTAGGATGCCTGAATAAAATGGACAACTTCTTCATGACTTTCGGCCTTCAGTTATTATCAATGACTCAAATATTTTTTCATATTCCCTTATATTCTTCTCAATATCATGGTAACTTTCTACATACTGTCTTGCCCTTTTACCCATTCTCCTGCATTCATGGGGATTTTCAATGAGATATTTTACATCTTTAACCAATTTCTCGAAAGAACCAGAATGGAAACCAAGCCCATTATTCTTAATGACATCATCTGGGTCAACATAGAGGCTGACCACCGGGACTTCATTCATCCAAGCTTCTATAAAAGTATTTGGAAATCCCTCGCTAAAACTTGTGCTGACAAATACCACTGAATCTCTTACCTCTTCCGATACTTGCTTCCTGGAAAGTCTCCCTAATATTTTTAAGTTCTGATTCTTGGAAGGAAATTCACACAAAGTACTATCTTCGACTCCAACCATGACAAATTCAACATTCATATTCTTTAGTTTTGATGATAAATCAACAAACAATTCCGGGTTCTTGAAGTCCTTCCCAATCCAGATCACTTTCGCTTTTGAACTTTCATTTTTGATAATCGGAAGGATATGTGTTGCATTGTATACCTTCTTAGCTTGAAGACCAAAATTAGATTGAAGCATTTCATTTTGTTTCTCATTTTGAACTACTATTTCATCTGAAAATCTTAATCCATAAATGTTAAGGTCATGCATGCATTTCCTGATTATTAACTTTATAAGTTTTTTAAATTTTTTGCCGAAAGATAGCCCCTTCAAAATTCCTTTTATCTTTAAAAACTGACAGTCGTTTGCACTACATATATTTACTACGATCTTCGCCCCCACAATTTTACAAAAAATAGTACAAACAAGAAGTTTGGAAAAGTTTCTAGTATAGCATATATTTGGATCCACTTCTTTTACTAGTTTCCAAAATGACAAGTATTTCTTAGTTCCCTTAGTGATAAAGAATAACTTCATATTTCCTTGCTTTCCTCTGCCATATCGGTCTGAATCTAAGGCCACAAGAAAAATGTCAAATTTGTTTCTTTTCCTTAATTCCGAGCCAATTAGATAAGTCTGGAGTTCGGCTCCAGCTGCAGGTTCTCCTCCCACGAAAGGTCCACTAACAAATAAAATTCGTATTTTTTTATCTGATTCGTCCGGGTTCATAGGTCCTAAGCAGTCTAGATTAAAAATTATCTATCTTTTGAAATGATCGAATTTGGTCCTTCTAAAATTTTGTGTCCAGCTTGTACCTCAGCAGCTAAAATAAGAGATTTAATCATTAGACCAAGATATTTAGTCCTAACAATTTCATCCTTTTTTAGAGACTTTGAATTGATATTTTCAGTATACAATAGGCCATATCTAAAATTCTTTATTACACACTCTAAAAGATCTAGTGCAGAAAATACCAATTCTTCTTTTTTAGTTATCTCATAAAGCTTTAACATATTGACAACAATGTCAATATTATCATCCAGTGCGATATCAGTGTATTCTTTTCTGATTTGATATTGAAGCTCATATTTGTCATCTGATGGGAAAGGAAACCTTGGTATTAATCCCAAACCGTTTCTTAGATTAAGTAAAGCCCATGTCATTTCTTCCGCGGTGATGAGGCAATGTTCTTTTCCATAAATTAGGTAATGAGAGATTAATAGCTCAATACAATTAATAGTATGAAATACATCCAGCCGAAAGGCTTTTTGATTTCTAAAATTGAATGCACCATATATAACTCCACTACTGTGTTTTAAATGGCTTTGAACAAAGTTTATCCACCTTTCTAAGATAACCTGAATTAGTTCCTTATCACACAATTGGCTCATTTTTAAAAGCCCAAACAAAATATGGGTATTCTGTTTTGCAACACGTGAAGTATAATTGGGAAATCCGACCCTATTATTCATAAAAGTGAATCTATAAAATCGATTTACTATAGAACTATATAGAACTCCTCTAAGATTTACGTTTTCCCTTCTAAACATACAATTCTCATTGAAAAATCTATTATCGATCCAAGGACTTGCCAGTTTTTGCATCAATTCAAAATAAAATTGCTCTTGGGTCAATATATATAGTTCAGCCAATATTTCAATGAGATTTCCTACGGACATTGGGTCAGAAACAGGAGAGAAAGCATGGTCGCTTGGCCTATAACCTGAAGGTAATAGGTTTGAGCACTCAGAGATTATTTGCTCGATGCCCTCAAAGAATTTCTTCAAAGGAATCAGTAGTTCTTGCCTTGAGGTTATAAAATAATAGTCACTTATACCTATTATGCTGTCGGCAGCGGTCAAGTCGTAATATTGATTATTCGGCAATGGACTCTCAATACCCCCTGCTTCCAAGCTGTGAAAGAAAATCCCCATCGGGTGTTGCGCATACTTAATGGCCAATTCAATTTGTTGCTTAGACCAGTTAATTATCGAATTTTCTTTAGTTAAAATTCCTAAATAGGCGATATTCTGAACATAATCTCCCAGCTCAGAAATGTTCAATGAATCAGTAACATTTCTTCCATTAGTTATATTGATCTTTTTAAAAAGAATTCCTTCAGAACTAGTGGCTTTTTCAATTAGAAAATCGGCTATATTCCGGGCTAAATCAAGATACTTCATTCCTACACCTTCTGTTTTTTAAAAATGCATCAAATCCCGAATCGTCCGGATCCAACTAGCCCACGCACTTGTCTTTAATGGGAATCGTATCCTTCCATACCTTAGTGCAATTCCAAAACGTTCCATACAATATCTTTCCTTGTCTGATTTACCTCCCGCGTAGGCCGAATCGTAACCGGAATCCTCAGTAAGCTGCATTACCCTCTTGTCGTATTTTCCGCCTGGATAGGCAAGATGCCGGACGCCAATCCCAAGAGCATCTTCAATCTTTTCCCGGCACTCGAGAAGTTCTTTTAATACCCCTTCATTGGAAAGTTTTGTTAAATTTGGGTGGGTGCACGTATGACTTTGGAAGCTAATGCCATATTTTGACATCTCCCTGACATGACTCCAATCCATTAGGTATTTTGTCTGCACGCGTCCGAATCTTTTGCCGAGAAAATCAGTAACGAGAAAAATCGTAGCCGAGAAGCCATACTTCTGCAAGATGGGAAAAGCATTTGTATAGTTATCAAAATAACCGTCGTCAAATGTTATGACAATTCGTCTACCATGCGTTTTCTCGGCTTTGTCTACTCCGGTTAAAACATCATCCAATGTCACAGTTGTGAATCCGTGGTCATACAGATACTTCATCTGCGCATCAAAGACCTCAGGTGGGACCAACCTGAAAGTATCTTCCTCGGGTGTGATCGCTTGTATTTGGTGGTACATCAAAGTCGATATGGTTTTATAAGGTACGATTCCTCGTAAACGATTCACGTTTGAGTTACCTCCATCAAATACCTGACGAGCATTTGCTCAATTTGTTGCAAACTTCTTCACATACCTATCTTACTATCTCAACAACTTTCTAGGTCAATCCGAATTTCCCAAAAGATCTAATACCTGAAATGGTTGCATTTTTTGATTTGTCTTGTGAGGCCAGACGACTGTCAAACTATATGTGTTTTTATGAAGCGGTTGAATAGGAACTGTTCTCAGGCAGAGCGAGGGAATTAGGCATGGAATTCGCGATAACTGTTCCTATTCAACCGGGACACCTTACCACCCAGCTATCCTTGATCAGATTCGTGTGTAAATCTGTACAATGTAAATGAGCGCCAATCCAACTATTTGCCTGAATTTACGACATAACCCAATTTCTAGCAAACAACGAAGCTGATTATTGAATATACTGTTCATAAAGTTCTAATTCTTTCTTAACTCTTAACTTGGTGTCGAACTTACTATTAACAATTTTTCTCCCTTCAACACCTAGCTTTTGACCTAATTCTTCGGATCTGAGTACCCTTAAAATAGCCTCAGCCAAGGCCGCAGAATCTCTTGGAGGAACTACAAATCCATTTTTACCGTCTTCTATAATTTCAGTAGTACCACCGATATCTGTTGCTACAATTGGTTTGCCTGCCGCCATTGATTCCAATAGTGAAGCTGATAAACCTTCACCCCATAAAGAAGGGAGTACAGAGACATCCAGAACAGAAATGATAGCATCAACATCATTTCTGGTCCCCGTAAATAGAATATTATTGGATATTCTTAACATTTTAGACATATTCTGAAGATTATTCTTTAAAGAACCATCGCCTACAAGAAATACTTTAATATTTGGAATCTTTCTTAAAATCAATGGGATAGCATCTAAAAAATATTCTACACCCTTACGAGGTTCCAAATCTGCTATGACGCCAACTACTTTATCTTGTTCGGTAATATTAAACTCCTTTTTTATTTTTTCTCTTTTTTGTCCTAAATTAGAACTATATTTTTCAAGATCTACACCTCCATAAATTACTTCAAATTTTTCTTCGTCCATTTTATAAAAGGAACCGCACTCCCTTCTGATAGCTTCACAAACAGTTATAATTTTCTTTATTGGTAATGCTGCTAGATTTTGCCGAACTACTCCTATAGCTCTAACAATATATCCATCAACATATGGCATGCTACCGATCGTTCTAAATATTCCTTTAACACCACATAGCCATGCAGCAAAAGATGCAATATGGCAAGCAGGAGAGAAATACGAATGAACAACATTGATTTCTTTTTTCCTAATTAACCTTATCATTTTAGTTAAATAACTAATATCGATCTTGCCATCTATCGAAAATCCAACGATCTCACATCCAGCATCGAAGGCATCACTGACATATTCCTCGTCGTATGGCATGGAATCGGAATCAAAATGTAGGAACGCTTTATGACCTCTTTTTTGACATTCCCTTGACAATTGGATTAAATATCCTTCTAAAGAACCGTAATGTTTGAAGGGATATCCCATTACGCGGAGTATATTCAATTTTTTCATTTTATACCTATAGAAGGATAGTATCCAATATTACTATAATTTACTGAACTTAAAGGTGTTTATTTAACCAATTTTTTGTCAGGGACACGGACGTAATTAATGAGAATCAAGACAAAAGTTTTAGCCAAACTGTATTACAAAAGGACCAGATTGATTCGCGCCGGAATTGAATATGGATGGAGTCGATGTAATATTCTGTTCGTCAAATCTTGATTTACATATGATAAAATATTGTCGGGATTCACTTTTATTGACTGCTCTTATGTGCGAGAAAAACCAAAGAACCCGAGAATCTGAATTTCTCCTCTCCTAAAAACTTTTTCCCTTTACTCATCGCGAATCTTGAACCTTTGTGATATTTCTGAATTAATAGGATAAATAGTATAAAAGTCTTTCGGACAAGCATGATCATTTTAGCAATCAATCTCATGGGATACTCAAGAGGCAACAAAAATAAAGATCTCTCCATCGATTCCATCATATGCCAGCCTTGGAAGAGATATTCAATTTCAAAACCATTCTTTGACAGAATTTCCTGGAGACCAAGATGTGTGAAGTGGAAATAGGAACCATGGAATGGCTCAAGAAAGGCCACGGTCCCCATAAAGCGTCCTTCTGGTTTAATTATCCTATTTATTTCTGCCATCGCTCTCCAAGGATCTCTAATGTGTTCCAGAACCGCAATTGAAATTACGATATCAAAGGTTTCATTCTGGAAAGGGAGATTACACCCATCTCCCACAATAGATAAGCCTTTGTTCTTTATTATATCCAGCCCAACCCACCTATATCCAAATCCCTCTAGCATCTTTCGTGATGAGCCGTCTCCTGCGCCGAGATCAAGTGCTATGCCCCCACATTTAGGCAGGATCTCTATCATCTTCTTACTCCATCTGCCTGGTAGCTTCATATTTCCTTACGTGAATTTAGCTTTAAGGTTCTTTAATCAATCACGGCGTTTTTTAGCAGATACTCCAAGCCTACTTCATTCAACAAGTAGGGCTGACTAAGACGGAAAATCATTACACTCCTCATGATCATTTACGCTTAGTCTTATTAATTGAGTGGGAAAAAGCTCACCTTGCCAGCACATCTTACGACCATAAACAAGTCATCACTTATTCGTCTTTATAATAAATAGGCACGCACCAATGATTTTTTGCTACCCAATCTGTATTAGGTAATTCTATCTTATGTTTCATAATTCTATGACAAGGTTGATCATAAACTTTTCCAGTTGAGTTTTCAATCGGATCAAATACGATGTACTTATAATAACCTGAAACCATTCCTGGTGGTAGCTTTACTCGATTTGGGAAACGGGCGTCTAACTGAGAAGCATAATCGTTCTTAAATGAAATAATATCAGGCAGTCTATCAACTTGAAGGGCACCGATAGCTGCAGTAAATTCATTGATGCGAAAATTCAAGCCAGGTACTTGGTAATCAAATTTGCCATAATTCCTAAATTGTTTTGCAAACTCGATTAATTCTTTATGCTTTGAAACCAACATTCCACCTTCACCAGTTGAGATTGTCTTTGTTGCATAAAAAGAATAAACACCAGCATCTCCCCACATGCCCGGGTTTTTGCCATTCCACGAACCACCATGGGCATGTGCACAATCTTCAAGTAAGATTATATTATTAATCTCACAATAATTTGATATCCTTTCGATATCAAATGATATATGTCCCCCAATGTGAATAACCCAAATAGCAGCAGGATTATGTTTTTCAGATTTTAACTTGAAATCTTCAAAACTCATACAAAGATCCTGCTTATTGCAATCAACAAATTCTACTCTTGCGCCTGAATGAACTATTACTAACGGGGTTGCCATAAAGGTATTCGAAGGGCACAAAATGGTCTTTCCTTTAAGGTTAAAATAGTTCATTGCAGCCAGCGCCCCTCCGGTCCAGCTCGAAAAGGCTGCCGAGTGAAGATTGTTATACTCACTCCATTTTTCTTCAAACAATTCTGTAAAATATCCTTCTGACCATTTCTGTGATTCTATAATTCTATCCCAATACTTATGCAAAGTTGGTAGATCTTTCTTGTCAAATCCTATGGTGAATTTCATTGTTTCCAAAATTCCTCCTTCCTACGACTTATTCAAGTAAAAAATTTTAACTTTTATTTTCTCTTCCCTCATTTCTCTCAAATCCCATCATTCCATTATTCCATCATTCCCTGGGCCAGGGGTCTGGGCCAGACCTGGTATGTAAAGATGCGGTGATGGAAAGTGAGGCATTCATAAGCAGTGAAAACAGTTGTATATCCACATCCCGTCGCGCTCTCCGAGGCGTAGGCTCTACGAGCCGGAGGCCAGGGCAGGCTGGCTTAAAGGCTTAATAGGCTGATCCGAGCACGTAGCACCGTATAGACTTTCTAGGCTTATTCGAGCACCTAGCGCCAGGGCAGGCTGACTTGTAAAGAAAGCCCGAGTCCCACAGACTTAGCTCCTGAAATATTACAGTGACACCACCGTATTCGAGGGAAGCCGCGCTCTCCCACCGGGGCGTAGGCCCCTACCCTCCGGCCTGTAAGCCTTACGGGCTGGCCTCCGGCTCGTAGAGGCACGATCCTACGCCTCGGAGAGAAGCGGAGCCGGAGGCCAGGGCGGGCCAGTATTCCAATTAGGAGCGAAGCCCCTCAGTTCTCTATCTTAGCTTTAATTGGACCAAGCTATATTTTTTCTGTAGCTTTGTACCATTCAATATATTTCTTTATTCCTTGTTCAATATCCACTTTTGGTTTCCAACCTAATTCTTTAAAAGCCCTTTCATTTGAAGCTATTTTTCCCTTAAAATCCCCTGACCTTTGAGCTCTATATTCTATTTTTACTCCACCGACCAATTTACTTACAGTTTCGGCAACCTCTTTAATAGTTATCGGTCTAATTCCTTCTAAGTTATATATTTTATTCTTTGCTATGTCTTGAAGTGCTGCGATATTTCCATCTGCTAGATCTTCAACAAATATAAAATTTCTATACTGACTCCCATCTCCATGAATCAGAAGTGGCTCCTTTCTGAATGCTCTATCAACAAAATTAGTTATCACCGTTCCGCCTCTCCCGCGAGGCCCATAAGGTATACCATATCTTAATATCGAAAACTCAAGTCCATAAAGTTTATTATAACTTTGTATATAGAGCTCTGCCGCAATTTTAGATGCTGTATAAGTATGATTTACATTTTGGACTAACAAAGGTGTTTCTTCACTAACCTTCTCTTCATTTGCCAACATATAAACCCATACTGTACTTGAAAAAATTAACCTGCCGCCATATCTTCGCACTGCTTCTAAGATGTTAACTATCCCCTGGAAATTCACAATTGCTGTTTCAAGGGGATTTTTAAATATATCGTTAACATTAGCCATGGCTGCTAAGACATAATACACTTCATAGTCACCTGCTAATGCAACAACCGTTCTATGAAAATCCATGAGGTCAATAAAAATGTGCCCGACATCATCTCTATGAGGCTTCATAATATCATAGACGGTCACATTATGCCCGTTTTCAATAAGCTTATCAACCAGATGCGATCCAATGAAACCGCTACCACCGATTACAGCTACTTTCATTTTTACTTCCTCCTTAATTTATATTGTTTACCCTTGTAGTTTTGGAGAACATTTCAGCAGAAATGTTGGGAAATGTGTAAATATATGAGCTGGATTATTGTAAGAGGTTTGAACTTTTGAAAGGACTTCAGAGCTTCGTCATACTAATCAGGTCCGGTAGAACTTTTTATCCAACCATCTCTAGGAGGCCTGAAATCATCGAAAATCTCTGTCGTCTTCCTTTTGCATGAACCCTAAAACCCTAATCTATCATTATTTTGCTATCTTGTTTATGTAACTAGAGATGCGAGCGCCTTCTCAAATTTATCAATCATCATTTCTTCACGAAGATTTTGCTCAACAAATGTACGAGCATTTCTTGCAAGTTGGCTAGCAAACATAGGATTCTTAAGCAAGTATAAGATGCCATCAGCTAAATCTGAAGGATTATCGGGCTCAACGATAATTCCATTTTCTTCATGGGAAACAAAATCTCGTATGCCCACATCTGTGGTAACTATAGGCTTTTGGCAGGCCATATATTCCAAGATCTTGACGGGGGGGCTTATTTCATATGTAAAGTTATGTCTATGCGGAACAACCAGAATATCAGCCGCAGCAACATAGTTTGGCACATGATTAAAGGGAATATAGTCGGTAAAAATTACCTCGCCATCCAACCCCAATGAATTTATGTTACGTTCCAGATCTTTTAGGTATGGATAAATACTTTGACGTCTGGGACCGACTACCATAAGCTTGGCATTTGCGATCTTATGCTTTATAATAGCAAAAGCTTTTATCAATATATCTATTCCTCTAGAATGATTAATAATCCCGACATACATAATTAAGGGAGAATTTTTCAGCCGATACCTCTCCCGTATTATTCTTCCATCCAAATGCGGGCGGAAAACATTTGTATCTACGTGCGGAGGGATAACGGTAATCTTGCCCTCCTTAACCTTTAGGTAAGATACAAGCCACTTCTTTATGCCTCGGCTATATGCGACTATCCTATCTGATTTGTGGATCAAGCGCTCCTCGGAGAGAAATCGTATCTTCCTAACTTTCTTCCCGATAAAGGTTCGAAAAGACATTCTTTTATCAAGATCTCCCCACTGAATTGACCAGGGATTTCGCACATCGCATAAGACGGGTTTACCAGTTGCCAGCCCTGCTACCAAGCCTTCCCCAAGCCTATTCCCAGTGGCATATATAACATCGAGATGATGTTTTCGTATCTCTTTTATTGTTTTTAATGCAAGGAGGTTGACAACTGAAATTCTATCCAGAAGAAATGGTTCCTTCTTACAAAAGACTTTTAACGAAGCTATCTTAGGGACCCATGTGGTAGTTGGAGTATGAAGAAAAGTATAGACTTCATGACCTCTTTTAGCCAAACCCTCAATGACTTGAATGTAATCTGCTTCCATCTCGGCTTTGTCAAGTATGCAACATATCCTCATCATTTTTCTTTTTGGCCCTTGACAAGAGTTCTCGGATCAGACCTTCACCTACTTTTCTTTATTTTCCATTTTTTAACCAGCGAATAGCTTTAAAGATTTTAAAGATTTTAATACGTACTTTATACCAAAACAGCGTAACTGTTGCACTAAGGTACTGAGAAATGCTATTCTTTCTATTGACATTGATTTTCTCTCCATTTAACGTTTCGAAATATCCATGCAATATGGCATCTCCTAACTGTGCATCGGTTAAATAAAGTAAATCAAGATATCTCTTTTCAAGAAATGTCAACATCCTGTCAAGTTGCGCTAAGGTATTATCTCTAAAGTTTTTGATAGAACTAACATAGTTTATATTGTGTGTAGAGATAATGACTGGTTCACCGATTTTTAAGAGCACGTCGATTCTATCAAGAATTTCACCTAAATCAAATGCATTAACCCAGGGTTCGAAATCCGCATTTCTCGTGAGATAAACTATCCCACGTCTATTCATCTCTCCAAGACGATATCCTCTTTGACGTATCCCCTTCCCATCTTTATAATATCCCCGACTCTGTCGGTTTCCTGCTTGAATAAACTTAATTCCTACTTCTGACCAAACGTTTTCTGTATCACTATTCCAACAATAATCTGGCGCAATAGTTGTCTCAGGAGTAAAACCAAATAGTTCTTCAAAAACGGCGACGCCGTCACGTATAATTTGGCGCTGTTGACTATAATTAATAAATCTTGAAGGCAATATAGAATTGTCAATGTATGGGCTCTTTATTTGATTCCAAACTGGACGATAGCCAAAGACCATTTCTTCTTGAAAAAGATCCAGAGTAGCGATGTCGCCATTTTTCAAGAGATTAAGCCAGACCATATAGTTAAAATGTTCCTTTCCGTGATACCCAGGATAAACAATGCCAAGTTTGATGCCCCTTAAGTATCTTCTAAATAAATTTTCTCGATCCCACAATTGAGGAAAACCGTCGGATAACTTTCTATAAAAATATGCCTTAAAACCGTGCTTAGAAATTTCTTTAAAATCCGGATTGGTAACGATAAAGTTGAAAGTAAATATGGGATGATCACCTTTGCTATCTCGATGTTTCAATAAGGTCTCATATAACTTTTCCAGATCCTCTACCGTTTCTAATGAGTAATAGTCTCGCTCGTCTTTTCCCAGATTATAACCTTTGCTTCTTAAATTATCGAAACCCTCTCTATCTCTCACTCCACACATTCCCCAATCGTCACTCTCAAAGACAATGATCTGCTTATCGCATAAATAACTGTTCGAAACTTCATAATATAGCCTAGATATTTTATATGAAGGATAAGATAAGAAAGCTACCGCAGTTAATAGATAAAGTATTTTCTTTTTGTTTAACCTCAACATTTTCTCTTCTTAGCTATGTAGCACATACAATTCTCTCGGCATGACTTCTGGAGTTATCGTTTCCTTTTCTTCACCTCTACCAGAAAATACCTTGAATACTGGGGTAGTTGATGTATTATAGGTATTCTGGAACATGCAAACATGAACTGTTGCAATCGGTTCTTAGACATAAATAATAACAATAGACTCTCTCCACGGAGACGAATTAAAAGCACCCTTATTTTAGCCATAGGGAATAATACCCTTAATTCTTTTAAATTGAATACTCTTACATGATGCGGATTGTCTTTTTTTGTATATTTGCTATTGGGGGTGGATAATAATAGGACCCCATTATCTTTAAGCAAGCTAAGACAATCCGCAATGAATGACTTATAATCCAAGACGTGTTCAATTACTTCAAGTGCAATTACCGCGTCATAATTCTTGATATTTTGTGGGAACTCCCGGATTATGAAATTAGTGTCTGGATATCTTGACCTTGCAACTTCAACGGCAACACTAGATTTATCAATACCTTCGACTTCAAAGCCCGCTTTTGAGATAAGGTTTGTTCCGTATCCTAAGCCGCAGCCTATATCCAAGACATTCTTAACTTTGTTCTTCCTTAATCTAGTAATTGCCCAATTATACCTTGCCTCTATAATATTCCTCTCAAAAATATCTGTGGTTGCGTCAGCCCGCTCACGGTATTTTCTACCTTTATATTCCTTCCAATTGAGATAATCCTCAGACAACTCAACCGACCTCCAGTCCTAAGTTAAAAAACAAAGAGAGGTTTGGGCAGTAACCTATTCACTATTCTTCTTTCATCTTCTGAAAATCCTTTGTTTAGGTAGGAAATTAAAAGATAGATTAAACCTCCTCCCAACACCACGAAAAAGAAAGAATACACATCTACCACTGATCCTCGAAAGAAGTAAATAAAAACTGCCATGATAAGTGAATTTACACTAATTATGGACAGAGATTTTAAATCGACGGAAAGCCGTATATATTTCTGAGCAAATAAATATATGAAAAGATTTTTGAATAATATAGCGGTGCCTGTAACAACAGCTACTCCTATGATGCCAAAAGGCCTCACTACCAGAAGATCACCTATAAGATTAAAAATCGAGAATATCTTGCTATAAAAGTTTATTTCTACCCGCTCTATTGACTGCACAACCAGCCCTAGGGGTGTAGCAAAAGAGTTAAGGGCAGAAAAGGCAGCCACAATCCAAAGAACTTTCAGTGCATCAAGGTACTTAGGATCAAAAACATATATTATAAGCTTATCCCCTAAAACAACGAGTCCTACAACTATAGGGAACCAAATAAAAGCAATGAATTTTATCAAGAGATTAAACATTTTACTTAACTCTATTAGGTTATTAGTCTGGACATATTTTTTAAAAAGTGCGGGTCTAATCACGTCTATGAACATAAAATGAGGCATCAAGTGGGATAACAATTTCGTTATCCGATTAGCAAATGCGTAAATACCAACCATTGTGGGGCCCAAGAAAGCTGATATAATGACAAAATCTGCTGAAACATTTAACATCGTACCACTTATTTCATTAAAATAGCTGAACCCTCCAAATCGTAAAAAACGTCCAAGTGGAAAATTTGACCCTCCTTTAGTTCCATGAGTCCGCGAGAACTTCGAGTTATAAAAATATAAGTGTAAGATAAACAAAAGTCCATAGGCTATAACTTCCCCCAAAAAGAGTCCATTCAGTTTCCACCCACATTCAAGTAAGTAGTAAAGAATCCCGGCTCTTAATAATGTGTAAACTACTTGAGAAATTACAAAATACTTATGCAGGAATAAAGAGGTCAAAGTGGCGCCTAGCAATCCAGCTTCCAGAAAGAAGATGATGCCCAAGAAGAAAACCTTAAAGTAATCTGAAAAGCATTCAATTTTAAGTAATCTGCCTATTTGAGTTGAAAATAAAAAAATACAAAGAATGATAATTACTGCTAGAATTAATCTCCAAAATAAACCATGAGTAACTAATTTCTTCAGGTTGGACAATTCATTTCGTTCATGTAATTCAGGGATATATCTTAGAAAAATACTAGGGAGGCCAAGAGAAGAAAAGAGTCCAATGTATGCCATCACTGTGAGCAAAATTCTATAAATTCCATAATCTCCGACAGAAAGCATGCGGATTATATAGATAGTGACCAAGAAATTGATAATAGGTGTTATCAACTTCCCACTAAGCACATAGAGGCTATTTTTCCTTACTAAACTGTAAATATCCTGCATTTTATGTAACTCTAACGTCCTCAATTGGTGAGTCTAACCACTGGAGGAAGTGTTTTGCAAGTAAAGGTAGTAAGTTGTCAGGGCGTGAAAAACCCACGCTTGGGACCATCTTATGTAAGGTATTCTGTTAACAAAAAGCCTTCGCTTCCTCTAGTAGAAGTAGCCCTTTTCATCCTGCATATGGTCCATCCACCAGGCAACTCTTTGAAGTAAGGGGCTGTTAGGGCGTCATAAGGGTCATAACCTTACAGGTCTGTAGTATCCAAGTAGTTTTCTAGTTTATCCAACGAACATTTTATCTTACTTTCTAAATCCGACATCCTTGCTTCTTCGTTAAAGAAAATCCTATTGCTGATCCTTTATTAAGAGAATCATGAACCTTAAATGTCGTCATCGTAGTTAAGTAAAGACTGTCAAAGCTAATGGGAGCTTTTTTCCCATTTCTTACAGCGTCTATGAATGCAACTAGTTCTTCCTTTTGTCCTTTATCCTGCTTTCTGGTTTTGAAAACTTTTCTTCTATCATTTGCATATAATTCCGTTTTCTTAAAATCACTTATGACAGCGGCTCTACCATCCCCAAATATCTCGACCAGTTCTTTTGGCAAAAGGGTGTCTCCGCTAGCGATATAAGAAATGGAGCCGATAGAACCATCGGAAAACCTTATCGTTATGAGGCAGTTATCGTTGGTAACGCCACTGGTGTGAGATCCAATTTGTTGCGCAAACACCTTCATGGGAAGAGCCCCAGAAATGAACTGGAGAAAATCGATAAAATGGCACACTTCCCCGACAATTCTTCCACCGCCTTGAGTAGCATCCTGAACCCAATGCTCTTTGGCGATGGGACCGGCATTAACTCTATAGTTCATGACGAGTGGATTTTTGCGACCACCAAAGTGATCAACTATCGTTTTGGCATGGGGTGAAAAACGCCGATTGAAACCGACCATGATATGTGGTGAGAAGTGAGAAGTGAGAAGTGAGAGGTGTACCTTTTTTATCTCCTTTAATTCATCTTCATTCAATGCCAGGGGTTTTTCTACAAAGACATGTTTCCCGGCCTTGAGAGCATCAATGACAATCTCTGCATGGCTGTTATGCCGTGTAGCTATTATCACGGCATTGATATCCTTATCAGATAAAATTTCCCTATAGTCCGTTGTACAGAAGTTACATTTTAACTTGTCTCCTACAGATTTTGCGCTCATACCTCTTTCAGTGCAAATAGCTTTTATATTTGCGCCATGGATTTCCCTAATTTTAGGAATCAATACTCCTCTAGCATAATTCCCGCAACCAACAATGCCAACGTTTAAGATTTGAGAGCCTAGGGCTGAGAGCTGAGGGGGTGACTTGATATATACTTTTGTATCGAGGTTTTCCTTTTCCTCTTTTGGCTTGGTGCTGTACTGAAGTATAACTCCTAGATATGGTTCAGTATTTTTCATAATCATATCGTAGGCCTTCATGGCCTCTTCTATCTTGAAGCGGTGGGTGATCAATTTTTTCACATTTATCTTCCCGTGAGCTACCAGAGCTAAAAATGATTCCATATTTCGCTTTTCAGTCCAGCGCACGTAACCATAAGGATAATCATGTCCCTTTTCTTCGTATTCTTTATCATATCGGCCGGGGCCGTAAGACATGGAAAGCCTTAGATCTAACTCTTTTTGATAATAAATATCCCTGGGAACATTCATTCCTATTCTTCCCACAACCACAACTTTTCCCTTTCGTCGTGCTATATCCCCAGCCAGTTCTATAGGCTGGTTGCTTTTAGTGGCCGCAGTAATAATCACTGCATCTACACCCAGCCCATTGGTAAATTGTTCATTTGCTACCTTTAATTTTTCAGTTATCACCGCTAAATCTGCACCCAATTCTGTAGCCAGTTGTAATTTTTGGGGTTGCACATCCGCACCGACCACCTCACAGCCAGAGGCCTTCAGGAGCTGTACTGTAATTTGACCAAGAAGCCCTAAACCAATCACGGCCACTTTCTCACCCAGCCTTACTTCTGCCTGTCTCACTCCCTGCATGGCGATAGCCCCCAGAGTAACGAAGGCGGCCTCTTCAAAAGAGAGGAAGTTATTTGTTGATTCGATATTTGGTCTTTGACTTTTAATTCTTGGCATTTTTACACAAAGATTTTTCGGTACCCAGACGACCTCTGCATGAGTGGCATAATTTGCTCCGCCACAAGCCACCCTATCTCCTACCTGAAACTCGTCTACTCCTTCACCTACAGCAATCACCTCTCCAGCACAAGAGTAGCCCAAGGGAACGGGGGTATTCAGTCGGTCCATTACTACTTTAAAAGTATCGACAAGTCCTCTATTTTGAAATAAGTCGATGACTTGCTTCACCTTATCGGGTCGCTCTTTAGCCTTCCCAGCTAGACTTTTCTTTGCCACGGTGACAGTGCTTTTCTCTGTCCCAGCACTGATCACGGAATTAATATTACACACTAACAATCCACCTGGTTTAAGTGATGGCACAGGTACGTCGTCAACTTTCAACTCGCCTGAGCTATAATTTTGAATAACTTGTTTCATGTCTTTTATCCCTGGACAATATTTCCTCATAACTCTCTTCAAAGATCTTGGCAACAACCCCTAAATCATATTTCTCCTCAATTTTCTTAATGTTTCTATGGCCAATTCTTTTTCTTTGGTTTTCATTTTCTATTAACCAAGTTATCTTTTCAGCCAATGCAACGTGGTCCCTAGGTTTAATTAGAAATCCATTTTCTCCATTCTCGATAACCTCTGGGATAGCCCTTACAGGAGTTGAAACTATGGGCAAACCGGCCGCCATAGCCTCCAGGATAACAAGGGGAAGCCCCTCACTATAGTAGGTCGGGAAGGCGAATATATCCGATGAAAGTTGCAAGCGCGTAATAGTATCGCTTGGCAAATATCCTGTGAATCTAACATGACCTTGTATTTTCCCCTTCCGGCAGAAGCTTAGCATCGTTTCTTCGTCCCCTCCTCCTCCAACAAAAACAAACAGAACCTTTTTATGTTTCCTTGTGACTAATGGAATAGTTTTCAGAAGATCCATTCCCCCCTTTTCCTTGTAGAAATGGGCAGCTATGAACAATACAACTACATGATCGTGTGGTATACCAAATTCTTTCTTAAAATTTTCACCGCTATGGAATCTGCTTGAGTCCACAGTATTGGGAAATACTTTCACTTTTCCTCCAAGCCCTATTTCTATAAATGGTTTTTTCTGTTCCGAAGACAAAACAGAAATTGTCTCAGGCATTTTTAAGATTAGCTTAGTCAAAGCCTTGGTCAGGTAAAAGCTGTGGCTCCAAAATTCATTTAGCTCCCCGCCGTGTATCTGAAAAAATACTTTCTTACAGAACATTTTGGAAATCAATAAATATAGCGAATCTCGCCAGAAAGCCCATTTGCTAAAGGAAGTATTAATATGTATAAGCTCGGGAGATTTTTTTAATAAAACACCTACAAAATGAAAAATATCCTGGACAACCCTACATAGTTTTGAATAGATTTTTTCTTTAGAATATTCCGGTGTGCCATACTTACTTGACATTGTTCTGATATTATGAAAGATATATTTCTCGCTTAAAGGAGATTGCAAGATGTTTTGTATGTTGGTAGCAATTCCGCCCTTTGCCGGCGGAAAAGGCCCCAGCATAGCAACTCTTACTTTTCCGGATTTCATGATAAGCCTTCTCCCCCAGGATTTTTCCCCCGCAAACAGCAAATAGTTGCTGCAAAAAACCAAAGGATAAAGGCCAAAACATCCAAACGGAAAACCCTGCCATAAAAAAATCCCATCAAGTATGTGAACCAGATCCCTTTGAATCCAAAAGAAATGGCTTTCCAGTACTTGCCACTTGTAGCGTCAAAAAATCTTTGGTTTATTCTGAACAATGAAAAAAATAGCCACAAAAATAAAAGTACTCCCACAAATCCATACTCCAAACTCATTAGCACCCACTGGCTTCCGCCATAAGCGATTTCTAATGTAAGAAGATCTTTCCCAGTAGCTTCCTTGAAAGCCATTTTGGTCAAACTTCCCGGACCATATCCCAACAGAAGTGTCTGAGGACTATTCTTTGCTATCTTATAAGCCTGTTGTATTGCTGATGCGCGACCTGTAGCTCCGCGTTCATCATACCCGGTAGTATAAGACACAGAGAAGTCTATTAAATGGCGAGGATTTTCAACAGCTGGTTTTAGACTCGGAACGAAATAGACACACATCAAGAAACCGAGCATTAGGAAAGGAACTACACAAGCCAATTTACCAAGATTTTTCCCTCCAGCCTGCCAGAAGAGAAAAAGAGAAAGCAAGACACCAAAAAATAGAAAGGCTCTTTTACCTCCTACGATGGAAAAGAGAATAAAAAGTGAGCAAAGCAATATGTAGCGCAAGCGAGGCTTTTCGAAAAGAAAGAATCCTAAGAAAATACTTATGGCTACTAAAGGTAATATAGTTGAATAAGTGCCCCCGTGAACTGCGTATGTCCCGATGGCACTTTCACCCTGCCCGTAAATGGTTGATTTCACCAAAGCCACAGGTACTTGAATGATAAGAAGAGTAATTAAAAGACGGATCATCTGTCTGAAGAATCGTTCTTCAGGGTTCAATTTAACAAGGAGAAAGAACATTAACACAAACTTGAGATCTTGCCTGAAACCCAAAATGGTAGTAATTATGCTTCCTGAATTTAACAACGTGGATAAAAGTCCTGAAAGTATGAGAAGTACAATAGGCACAGTAACCGAAATTTTGGCTAGTCCTTTATTCTCCTGTCTTAAGAATACTACTTTGAAAGACAAGATGAGTAAAACAACGTCAGGAAGCCAGGTCATTTGATCCGGGATCAAACCTAATTCTTTGAACCAATCGGCGAAAAATACTGAGAACATTATGACATAAAAGCCGATCTGGTCGTACTTGAGTAATATTAATGCCAAAGGAATGGAAAGGGACAGCAACGAAATATACGGACGCGGGTTAATAATAAGTGAACCAAGGTAGCAACCTAAGAAGATCCACAGCAACAGGTTCCTATATTCTTTCAAATTTGAGACGAATGATTTCACTTCAATTCAATAGACAGATTTTTAGTATTCTTCCAAGCTATAAGCCTGATTATGCCAAGTATACATATCCTGGATAAGCTTTCTTCCTTTTTGACCGAATCTTTAAGTGCCTGTTTTTTCCGTATACCTCAGGAATCCTCTGAGAGATATCTCTTTCCAACGAATCCACGCCAAGCATCTATTAATACCTTTGATGTTACACTAACCAACATTGGTCGGTTATTCTTTCATATTCTTACCTATCAAAAAAATCATATAATGTTATCGAGTCAATATCACCTGTTATGGAAAGACAGCTCTTACATTTGTCAGGCCATCTCCAAAACCGAATCAAAGGAAAGTTACTATTATCAATTATTTCCAAGGCTTTCATCTCATCTTTTTCTGAAAACTTCGTAAAGTTGTCTAAATAAAGAGAATATTGCTCCTTTTGTTCACTTATTTCGAAAACGAAACCTTCATTCTTGAGAAAGGGAAGTAATTCTGGGGAAGAATCTTTTGGGATCCCGATAACAGGACATTTGGGGCTTTTCATCAAAAATGTCCGTTCTCTTATTAGGCGGAAGCCATTATAAAATTGCTCCTTTTCCAAATAATTTGATCTCACCAAAAGAGTTGCTCTTGGAGAACAACTCACATCAACTTCGTATTCCCGATTTCCTTTACAATTTAGTTGGACGGTAAAATTCTCTTTTTCTTTCCACCATTCATAAATATCGCTTAGAGAGCTAATCCAAACTTTAGGATATAGTTCTTTTGCAGTTTGGAGTATTGATTCTAGAGAATCTCTAAAAATAGGGATTCTTTCTGGGTGAAACTGAAGTACAAGAAGCTCACCTCGAATATAAGCCGCTCTTAGAATTTTGCTCCAAATTTGAAATAATGTTTTTCCATCTTTGATACCCAATCTGTCGATTAATAAATCGTCATCAGGAAGCGATACAGGCAGTTCCAAAATATCACTGCGAAATCTTGGCAAAGACCTATATTTATCTGAATTTTTATAGTTATATTGGTTGAGCGAAGTCTCGTAATGTTGCCACTTTCTCTTACCGAATTCCGTTTTTTCTAACCCATTCCATGAAATTGTATGACTGCTATCCCAACGAAACAAATTTCCTAAAATATCGGTACCTTTATTGTTGTATCGCAAGTAAGGAAACCGAAATCCGAAAAATGGAATATCGTGGTCCTGAAATATTTTGACAGCTTTCTTTAAGTGTCGTAATATCTCTTCTTCTGATAATCGAGAGTAGTCTATATGCCTATATCCGTGAACAGCAAATTCAACACCTTTCTTCATTATTTGGTTTATTAACTTAGAATGTTTGCTCAGCACCTTTGCTGTGACTGAAAACGAGGATGGGACACCGTATTTTTCCAGAATTGCTAGATAGAGCTCCAAGTTTGATTGCATTTTTTTTGATGATAGCCCATATCTCTTCAATATTTTGAAAAATCTTATGATAAGATGCCAAAGAGATGGATGTGTAACTGATGTATTGAGGATATTCATATATCGGAATTTCTACAGCTTATTGAAATTAAAAGGGTTTTTTGAGGCTGTTGCGTATTGCCTCGCACATGGAATAATGGCCCGCCCTGGCGCGACTTGGCCGGAGTACTATGTTGTCGCTGTAATACTTCGCAGGCCGAAGATACAGAACTGAGTCCATGGAACCCAGGTCTGGGCCAGGGAATACTGGAATGCCTGCCCAGTTAAATAGTGTGATTATTGAGAAATGTGCCATTATTATTCACTTCAGATGATCTATAAATATAGGTATTTCCAATTTCTTATTTAACGGGGTAAAAATGATGATTTTATAAGGAAGTCTCTCATTTATTAACTTCCTTGCCAATAGGGTTTTGCTAATAAACCACTGTCCCAGTTTTTCCCCTTCACGTTGCTCAGGACAAGATCACCCATTATTCCATTGTTCCAACATTCCAATTGTGAGCGGAGCGAACTAAGTCCACTTGGGGGCTTCGCCCCAATTGGCCTACATCCTGGAGGGAACACTGGAACTAGACTTTAGCCTGAAAAGGCATTTTGACAACCACTTGTTTCATTTCATTAAGTCTGCTGAAAGTAAGCCATTCATAGGTTTTTGAAAGCCCTTCTTCTAGAGGAGTGGCAGGAATCCACCTCAGGTTCTTTCTAATCTTTTCAATGTTTAAGACTCTCCTGCGAAGGTTGTCTATGTCTCGTCTATCATTGTGAATCGGCTGAATATCTTTCCCGGAAAGGTCGACGATCAAGTTGGCCAGATCATTGACGCTGGTTTCTTTCCCGGTGCCAACATTCATTGCCTCACCAACAGCCTTAGGTGACAGAGCTGCAAGCATCGTCGCCTCCACCGCATCATCGACAAAAGTAAAATCTCGAGTTTGCTCACCATCACCATGGATTTCAGGTGGCCGATCACTGAGGACCGACGTGAAAAACTTAGAAACAACGCCGCAGTACGGGTTTAATGGTGATTGGTTGATTCCGAAAACATTAGAATATCTGAGGATGGTGACTGGAATATCATAGGATTCAAAGAAGGCCATACAATAGTTTTCAGCCGAAAGTTTACTGGCAGCATAAGGATTTAGAATGTACAACCGGTCGTCCTCGTTGATTGGCAGGTAACGAGGGTTCCCATACACTGACGCAGACGATGTATACACAATTCTTTCTATTCCGTGTTTCTTAGCGGCGATTAGGATATTCAGCATTCCGCCTGCGTTCACCTTGAAATCTTCTCGGGGTCTTCTGGTTGATACAATGATATTATGCGCAGCCAGATTGAAAACAATATCCGCTTTCTCTACGAGATCTTCAACAAGGTCAAAATCGGTCACAGATCCCTTGATGAAAGCTATATTTGGAACATCTTCAATCAGAGATAAATCACCCGTAAAAAGATCGTCTAAGACGGTTATTAGAGCCCCCTCCTCGGACAATTTTTTCACTAGATTTGACCCGATGAATCCGGCTCCTCCAGTGACTAACATTTTTTTATTTTCGAATCTCATGGTAAACCTCCCTGAAAGATGGTTTAAAATTGATTGCCGTTAAAAGAGATGCTCGGCGGCCACTTGTTGATTAAAAATGGCTGGCGCTTAGTGGGATTTCCCGAAATAAAAGTTGATTGGTGAAGCTGAGTTAGTAAGCGCCACGCCAAGATAGAACAACCAGAAAAGTCTTTAACAGGATCTTGAGATCTAAAAGTAAGGATGCGTTTTCTGAATACCGAAGATCGAGCCTGTAAACCTCTTCATATTCCATATTGTAACGTCCATCAACTTGCCCAAGGCCTGTAATCCCGGGCTTTACATCCAGGCGATATCTGCGCCACTGATTATAGAGCGCAGCTTCATAAACTGGGTGAGGTCTTGGGCCAACAAGGCTCATGTCCCCTTTTAACACATTAAAAAACTGGGGAAGTTCATCTAAGCTCGTCTTTCTCAGGAATTTCCCGAATCTTGTTATCCTGTCGTCTTCAATGAGCTTGTAGCTACTTTCATTGAATCGCCCGTTGTATGATAAGCCAGCCATATGATTCGCAAGTTTCTTGACATGATTCTCATGAAGTTTTTCATCACAGTTGTGATACATAGTTCTAAATTTGAAAAAGGTAAAGCACTTGCCACCTTTACCTACTCGCGTTTGCTTATAGATTGCTGGACCAGGTGAATCAAGCTTAATAAGTAGAGCGCATAATAGAAGAAGAGGGGGTGAAATAAAAAGAAGAATAGCCGATAGCAGTATGTCCATACCGCGTTTTATTATCTTGTAATGGTTTTTAACAGGATTCAAGGTAAAATATTTCAGATCATATTTATTTTTTAGAGTATTCACAATGTGCATATTTTGGTTTGGCCTGTTCTTTCCCGGGCCTTGACCCTCTTCCCTTGTATTGTCTTTGGCAATTTTTTTTCTTTGACTAGGATTGGGGAAAGTGTAAATTTCAAAAAAAAGCTTCCTTCCCGATTTGGCGATGTCATAACCTTTTGATTGTATTTTACAGACCAGTTTATCTATCAAGATGTAGCTACCTTCAGGCGATGTGTCTAGAAGAAGAAGTGCATACATTTTCTTATCCCACCAGCCTCGTATATCTGTATGTCTGGTATCGAGCTCCACCATCTTAGTTATCTCCTCGATAAGTTTTTTTCTAGGTTTGGAATTATTGGAAATGAGCTTGTAAGGGTTGAATAGAACCAGTGTGAAGGGCGAACCTGTTCGGTAGGTCCTGAGTTTTTCTTCCTTAATTCTCTGTTCGAGATAGGGTCTGGAGTATAACATTGGATTAAGTTATTGAGTTAATTGAGTCAAATTAGTTAATTAAGTTGATTAGGTTAACTGAGTTAAATTGGTTAAGTGAGTTAACTGCCCCAGTTAAATAAAAGCAAAGGCCCTGGTGGAATAGTTGAAATTCCGAGGGGTAATAGTGTTCAGGTGTAAACCCGGCTGAGAATAATTTCACCGTGGGAAAATAACTAAGATTCCACCCCGATACGGTCATTCTTCCCTACAGGGCAGGCAGGGTAAACATTTAACCCCAGTACGATAGTCCCT
>SDBU01002023.1_pt1 | contig 27675 bp, 23 predicted proteins | sample 2277071 | NCBI WGS metagenome assembly SDBU01 (sample SAMN10397929, study PRJNA504765) | marine sediment metagenome | isolation source: marine sediment core GS08_GC12, 126 cmbsf | place: Arctic Ocean: Gakkel Ridge, Loki's castle | collected 2008 | reverse complement strand
GCGCCAAGACCGATAGCGCCGCCCAGATCAGCAAGCGCATCGAGGGCGCCCCGGTGAAGATGCGGGCCATCTTGGCACAGACGACGATCACCGTGTCGGATCTGGCCGGCCTGGCCGTCGGCGACACCATCGCCACGGGCCGCTCGGCCGGCGCCGAGATCGTTCTTCAGGTGGAAGGGCGGAGCAAGTTTGCCGCCCGTCTGGGCGAGCACAAGGGCAAGAAGGCCCTGAAGATCACCCGCGAGCTGACGCCGGGTCAGCGCGTGTAACGGCCCGGCCGACCTGGGGCTTTTATGGACGCGATGTGGCAGACCGCCAGTGAGTGGGCCCAACTGCACAGCCACGAGATCGCTCTGGCCGGCCTCTTCCTGTGCGCCGCGTGGGCCGTGGTCAACTGCTTTGCCGGCTACAAGACCTTGCGCATTCTTCTGGTGGTCTACGGTGTGCTGGCCGGCGTGGCTATCGGCGTGGTGGTGGCGGTCTACCTGGCCGATCAGCAAGGGCGGGCGTCCGCCTCGGGGATGGATATCCTGGTGAGCTGTGGCGCCGCGTCGGCCCTTCTGGCCTTGGCCTCCTGGCTCTTGTATCGGCTGGCGTTGGCGCTGGGCTTGGCTGCCGCTTGCACGCTGGCGGTCGCCGGGGCTTTCGGCACGCCCCCGCCGCCGGTCGGTTGGGCCGCGGGGGGGCTGGTCGGACTGGCTGGGGGGGTCGCCGTGTTCGTTTACACCCGCCCGCTGGTGGTGCTGTTGACCGCACTTGGCGGGGCTGTGGGGGCGGTCTATTACGGCGCCGCGGTTGTCTACGGGGGCGAACCCGCCGTGCAGGCGATGCTCACCGGTCCGGACCGGCATGTGGAGACCATCGCCGCGCTGGCCGGGTTGGCCGTCCTGTTGGCCATCGGTGGCGTGCTCACGCAGACGCGGGCGGGAGGGGTCTTCCAATCCGCCGGCCCCGTCAAGACTCAAGGGCGGGTCACGCCCGCGGCGGCGGCAGGTTGACCGTGCCCGCCTTGGCGCCGGGCCCCTGACGGCCGTTCCAGTGGCGGCGTGGTTACTCCGCGCGATCCCCCGGAGGCGGCTCTTCGCTGCCGCGCAAGGCGGCCAGGCACTTGCCATACCCCTCCGCCGCATCGGCCAGCCCGTGGGTGCGGCAGAATTCCGCGAGCTTCTCGTAACGCGCGATCGGGTCGGTCCGGGTGGCCCAGCAGACCTTGGCCATGCATTCCGGGCACAACAACACCGGTCTGCGGTCCGATTCGGCCCGGTGGTTGCTCCCGCACATGCAGCATTCGTAGGCCGTGCAGTGCCGCATCGAGAAGATGTGCCCTGTCTCGTGCACGGCCGTCTTCATCGTCCGCAGCAGACACAGGCGGAAGCTCGCCTCGCTCTCGGCCGGGTCGCCGTTGCGGTGGATCGACCAGACCCCCACCCGCTCTCGCAGGGACGCCTGCCCGAACACGAAGTTCCATCCAGCCCCCGGCCACAGATCCGAAGCGGTGAAGGCGATGTAGGCGGCGGCGTCGGCCGGCAAACGCGGGGTCAGCACCTTCTCCAGCACGTACGTGCTGAGAATCTGCTTGGTGCCCCAACTGGGATGCCGCCGACGGGCTTGGGGGGGGATCACCGACAGTGGCAGGTCCTTGCGGACCTTCACGGGCAAGTTGAAGTAGCGGCCCATGAACTCGGCGGTCAGGGAGACGACCTTCCGTTGAGTGTCGTTAAGTGTTCCCAGTGGCTGAACATACAGCACATATCGCTTGCCTTGTGGGGTGACGGGCCTGCAGCGGCGATACTGCCCGAACGTCTGGCCCGACTCGGGGTGCGAGGCCAGCCAGTCACCCGGTTTGGGATCTGCCAACAGCGCATGCAACGGCCGGAGCTTGTCCATTGCAGAGGTCAAGTCTTTAACTGAAAGAGGCTTGCGGTCAGAAGGCCGGGACGTTGCCGCGGCGGCTGTTCTGTTCCCCTCGGCACCCGAGAGCCACAAGGCCAGCCAACCGGTCACGCCGAGAGTGACCGCCAGAGTGATAGCCGTCTTGCAGACCGTGCCTGATGCCATGGATCAGTTCCCTGTGCGAGTCCCTTGCCTACTCCATGCTACCGGCCCGGCCGTGCGGAGGGAAGGGATGGCCGCCAGCGTGGTCGTTGGCCGGGGACCTGCCGGTTGCCGGCGGCGGCCGGATCGGGTACGCTACGGCGCGATTGTCCGAAGTGGGCGAGTTTCCGGGAGAATGCGCTTGCCAGCCGAAAGGCAGGCGTTAGAATACAGGGCTCACAAGAGTCGGACGACTAGTCTGGGCCGGTTTGGCCCGGGAGGTAGGTTTGTGTCTGTCAAGCTGAGATTGAAGCGGTTTGGGCGCAGGCACCGGAGTTTCTTCCGTGTCAACGCGATCGACGGCCGTGCGCCGCGGGACGGCAAGGTGATCGAGCAGCTCGGCTGGTACGATCCGGGCGCGAAGGAATCCGGCCAACAGGCCAGCCTGAAGCGCGAGCGGATCGAGTACTGGCTGAGCGTCGGCGCCCAACCGAGCGAGACGGTCAGGAACCTGCTGAAGAAGAACGGAATTGCGGTAAACGCGTAACTTCCCGCACCCCCGGCAGGGCCGGTAGCCATGCGCATCGACGTGCTGACGCTGTTTCCGGAGATGTTCGACGGTCCGTTCGGCGCGAGCATCATCAAGCGCGCCGTCGAGGCCGGCGTGGTGGACATCGTGGTGACCGACATCCGCCGGTTCACCACCGACAAGCATCGCAGTGTCGATGATGCGCCCTTCAGCGGCGGGCCGGGCATGGTGATGATGTGCCAGCCGGTCTTCGATGCCGTTGAGCATCTGCGGGCGTCGGCCGGGCCGCCGGGTGAGGTGATCCTAATGAGCCCGCAAGGTCGGCGGCTCGACCAGGCCCTCGCGGCGGAGTTGGCCGGGCGGGAAAGGCTGATCCTGGTCGCCGGGCGCTACGAAGGGTTCGACGAGCGAATTCGGATCGGCCTCGCCGACGAGGAAATCAGCTTGGGCGACTTCGTGCTCTCCGGCGGCGAAGTGGCGGCGATGGCGGTTGTCGACGCGGTGGTCCGTCTGCTGCCGGGAGCGTTGGGCAGCGCCGAGAGCGCGGCCGAAGAGTCGTTTGCGGACGGGCTGCTGGAATACCCGCAGTACACACGGCCGCGGGAGTTTCGCGGAATGGCGGTCCCGGAGGTGCTGCTCAGCGGCGACCACGCCAGGATTGTCGCCTGGCGGGCCGCGCAGGCGGTCGAGCGAACCCGCCGGCGGCGACCGGATCTGTGGCAACGATACAAGCAACGTACCGAGAGAAAGCAAGAGGACGGGTCGGGCTGACGGCGGCGTCCGAGATGCACAGGAGAGTGACCGTGTCTATGGAACTGATTAACAAGGCCAATGCCTCCAGCCTGAAGGCCGATCCTCCGCAGTTCGAAATCGGCGACACGGTGGACGTGTCGGTCCGCATCATCGAGGGCGAGAAGGAACGCGTGCAGGTGTTCAACGGCACGGTGATCGCGCGGAAGGGCTCCGGCATCCACGAGACGTTCACCGTTCGTCGAATCGTCGCCGGCGAAGGCGTGGAGCGAGTCTTCCCAGTGCACAGCCCCCGAGTGGCGGAGGTGAAAGTAGTCCGAAAGGCCCACGCCCGCCGGGCCAAGCTGTACTTCCTTCGCGGCCGCAAGGGCAAGGCCACCGTCCTCCGCGAGAAGCGGATGGTGACCAAGGCCAAGCGCTGATCGGCCAACCGTCGTTGTCGCGGGTACCGTCGCGCGGGTGAAGGGGAGCTTCCGTGTGGCCGTTTCGATACGCCAAACCAAGTCTGGGCCAGCGCGGCGAGAAACTCGCCGTGCGTACGCTTCGAGCCGCCGGTTGCCGAATTCTGGCGCGCAACTACCGATGCCCCGCCGGTGAGGCCGATATAATCGCCCTGCAGGGGGACACGCTGGTATTCACCGAAGTCAAAACACGCGCCTCGGGCGGCTATGCCGACCCCGTCACCGCCGTTGACGCTCGCAAGCGGGCCCGGTACCGCAAGGTGGCCCGCTACTACCTCCATCGCACGGGCCGATCCGACCTGCCGGTGCGGTTCGACGTCGTGGCCATCATCATGCCCGAAGGGGGCAAGCCCCAGATCCGTCACATTCCCGACGCCTTCATGTAGGCGACACCGTCGGGGCTACGGCGGCGTGACGTCGCCAAGCAGGGCCGGCTGGCCGGCACCGGTGATCGCCGGGATGTTGGCCGGGACGCCGTCGAGACGGGCGGCGGCCAGCAAGGCCGCGTCGGCCGCTGACTTGCCGGGCGCGTCGATATCGTGTCGCTCCGCCGCCACCGTGCTGGTCGGGCTCAACAGCTTGCGCAGCCGCATCGCCAGGTAGACGTTCCGCGCCCCCCCGCCGCACAGGATCACCTCGTGGGGTCGCTCCGTCAGGGCGCCGATGGCCGCGGCGACGCTGCGAACCGTCGCTTCGCTGACCGTGGCCAGCAGGTCGGCCGGGCCCAGGCGGTATCTTCTGGCCAGGGCCTCGGCCCGTTCCAGGCCGGGCGGGCCCCACAGCCGGGGAGGGCAGTCTTTGGGCGCCGCGGCACTGAAGTGCGGGTCGCCCAGCCATTCGGCAAGAGCCAGCCGATGGCACTTCCCGCCAGCGGCGACGGCGCCGTCGGTATCGAAGGGCTTGCCGAGCCGGCAGCCGGCCAGAGCGTCGGCAGCGTCTGTCCCGGGCCCGGCCTCGAAGCACAGTGTCTCACTCGGCCGCCCCCCGGCCGGCAGGAAGGTGATGGTGGCGATCCGGCCCAGGTCGGCGATAACGCGGGATTGCCCCTCGTGGTGGAAGAGCACATAGTCCGGCCAAGCGCTCAACGGCCGGCCCCGGCCGCCGACGGCCAAGTCGCCGCGGGCGAAGCCGGATACGACCGGTACGGCCGCCCGGTCGGCGAGAATGGCCGGAGAGCCGAGCGGCACCCCTGCCGCGGCCAAGGTTTGGCCGGCGGAGCCGATGCCGGCAACGCGCCGGCGGCTTACCCGCGTGCCGGCGAGCACGGCGCAGGCCGCCTCGGCGAAGGCCACAGCCACGTCATGGTCCAGCAGGGCGACATCCTCGCCCGGGAGAGGGTCACCTTCAACGGCTCTGGCCACACGCCGCGAAAGCGCATCATTGTAGGACACGAAGGCGTAGTGCACCTGCCGCGCGCGCATCGACTGGCCGGACCCATCGATCGCCGCGAGCATCGCGTGAATGCCTCGGGCGCTTCGGCCGGCTTCGAGGCCGAGGAAGTACCTTTCCGTTCCGGTCGGCATGCGGCTCCTCAATTGCGGGGACAGATACCAAAACTCGGATCTGAGTCGTTCGTGAAGCTGTTGGCGTCGCTGATTAGCCGCGTCCTCCGCCCCGGCAAACACGGACCAAAGCCGAAGAAGCGGCGAAAGTGAACATAGTTTAGGTATCTGTCCCCACAATTCACCAGGGGTTCGGTGAGACGATCCTCGCGTGGCGGGCCGAATCGTCGTCGAGCCGTCGCCAGAGGGTCCGAGCATCGGCAAGATCGTCAGCCGGCACGAACAGCCCGCTTCCGCTGCCGGTCATGTGAACCGGCCGGTCCACGGCGGCCGCCAGGCGGGTCGACCACTCGGCGATGGCGGGTCGCACTTCGGCGGCAGCGGCGGCGAGGTCGTTGTGCAACCAGGGCCCCCACCGCGAGGGCGGCCGGTCGGCCAGGACGGCCGGGTCAAACGCCGCCAGCGGCCCGGGGCGCCGGAGGTCGTAGGCACGATAGACTTCCCCCGTGGGGGCGTGCAGCGGCGGGGTCACCAGCAGCGCCGAGAAAGGGGGAACCGAGATCGGCTCGAGTTGCTCGCCCCGCCCCCGCATCCGTATCGTCGGCGGGCCCAGAAACAGCGGCACGTCGGCCCCCAGTTCGGCTGCCATGGCCAGGAGTTCCTTATCCGGCATTGCGGATCCCCACAGGCGCCTCAACGCCAGCATCGCCGCGGCCGCGTCGGACGACCCTCCTCCCAGACCGGCCCCGACAGGGATACGCTTGTGCAGCTCGATGTCGGCCCCACCGCCGGTCTTCGCTTGGAGCCCCCGAGCGGCCCGCAACACGAGGTTCTCCTCGACAGGCCCGGTCGGAAGGCCCCGACAGATCAGGACCAATCGGTCGTCGCTCCGGACCGAGAGGGTCAGTTCGTCGTACAACGTGATCTTGACCACAACGGAGTCGAGGGGGTGATACCCGTCCGCCTGGACCGGGCCGACCCGGAGGGTGAGGTTCAGCTTCGCCGGCGCACGGACCCGGAGTCGTCCGTCACCGAGTCGCTCCGACGACTCGGCCGGCACGCAGAGGCGTACGCCTGCGGGTGGGTCTACCGAATCGGCCATGGCGCAAAGATTCCGTGGTTGTCGCAGTCGATACGGTACTCCCTGGGCGGTTACGGGGCCAGTGCTCTCCGTGGAAAGGGGATAGAAGCCTCCCGCTGCCGGGCCCGCCGGCGGAGGCACAATGAGCGGGCCGGCCGCTCACCGGGTCCCGGTGTTGCTTCGGCCGGCGCCTGCATCGAGACATACGAATCCCACGGTTCGACCGGCATGCGAAAAGACGTGGCTTGCGCCAAACTAACTGGCCAAGCCGCCGCCTGCCGCTAGCCCCCCGGAGGCCGCTTGCCGCAGGCCCACGTCGCCGGGCTCCTCAAAGATGGGCATCCCGGCACGAGCACGCAACATGTAGCGCTCCAGATTGGCCAACCGTACGATGTCGCTACCGGTATCGTCCTCCTCGCCGCGAGCAGCGCGACTCGGCCGATAACCGCGCACAACGAACCCAGGGTCTGACATGGCGGTCCCTCCAAAGACCATCCAAAAACTTAAAACCCTGTCAGCGCCTCCGTGTCTGACTTGAACGTGCGAACCGACGTGATGTTTGACCGTCCTTACATGTCATTGTGCGCTCTCTGACAGCGTGCGCCAAGCCAATTTCCAGTTTATTTCAGATTCCTCTCGCTCGGGCCCGGCCGAGGCCGGGCCCGCCGCCGTGGCATCCCGGCGGTCCCGGCCCGTTTTCGGGGGGTGTCTTGACTGTCGGTCGCAAAGTCCTTATCTTAGTGAGGTTGGGTTCATGGCTCTGCCTGCAGTGCGGACGCACGGCGCCAGGGCTTCGGCCGGAAGGACAGGATGGTCATGGCTATGGAGCAGAATCTTACCGTCGTCGGCCTGCAGTGGGGCGACGAGGGCAAGGGAAAAATCGTGGACGCCCTGACGGGCGCGTTCGACTACGTGGTGCGGTATTGCGGCGGCGCCAACGCCGGGCATACCGTGACGGTGGGTGAAGAGAAGTACGCCCTGCACCTGATTCCCTCCGGCATCCTTCACCCGGGCGTCGGCAACGTGGTGGCCAACGGCGTGGCGGTGGACCCGGGCGTGCTGTTGGGGGAGATTCGGGAATTGCGTGAGCGAGGGGTGGCGATCAGCGGGGAGAATCTGCACATCTCCAATCGCGCGCACTTGGTGCTGCCCTACCACAAGGCCGCCGATCGGCTGGCGGAGGAGAAGCTCTCCGGCAGCAGGAAGATCGGCACCACTGCCCGTGGGATCGGTCCCTGCTACAGCGATAAGGCGAACCGGACTAGCGCGCTTCGCGTGGGCGATCTGCTGCGAGCCAACTGGGCCGAGAAGCTGCGGGCCATCGTCGAGGAGAAGAACACACTCTTCGGCGCCCTCTACGGCGCCGAGCCGATGGACTATCAGGGCATTCGAGATGAGCTGGCCGGCCAGGCCGAAGCGATAGCGCCGTTCGTGTGTGACACGTCTCGCCTGCTGCAATCGGCTCTGGCCGAGGGCAAGCGGATCCTCTTCGAGGGCGCTCAGGGCAGCCTGCTGGACGTCGATCACGGCACCTACCCGTTCGTCACCAGTTCGCCGGTGACGGCTTGTGGCGTCTCGCATGGTGCCGGTGTGCCGCCTCGGGCTCTCGGGCGGGTGATTGGCGTTATCAAGGCCTACGGCACGCGCGTGGGCGCCGGGCCCTTCCCCACCGAGCAGGACAACGACCTGGGCCAGTTGATCCGCGATCGCGGCCAGGAGTACGGCACCACCACCGGCCGCCCGAGACGCTGCGGCTGGTTCGACGCGGTCGCTGCGCGGTATGCCGCCGACCTCTCCGGCGTCGACGAATTCGCCTTGATGCTGCTGGACGTGCTCAGTACGGTCGGCGAACTGAAGGTCTGCACGAGCTACCGCCTCGATGGCGAGAAGCTGCCCGGTTTCGACCCGGACTCGGCGGCGCTGACCGGCGTCGAGTGCGAATACGAAACGCTTGCCGGCTGGGACGAGCCAATCGACGGCTGCACGCGGTACGACCAGCTCCCCGCGGCCGCCAGGGCGTACGTCGAGCGGATCGAGGTCCTGTTGGGCCGGCCGATCGGCGTGGTGAGCATCGGCCCCGAACGGGCGCAGACGATCCTGCGAAACACGAAGCTAACCGAGTTGGTCTGACGGCGGCCCCGGCGAGGCCCGGCCGAAGGCGCCAGGTCGGCCGCGCCGGAGCTACGAGAACCACTATGGCCGAGATCTCCGCAGAAGCCGCCGCCGCCCTGACCGAACTGGGCCTCTCCCCCGAATGCGCCCCCCGTCACGTGGCCATCATCATGGACGGCAACGGGCGATGGGCACGGGCCCGCGGCTTGCCGCGGGTGGCCGGGCATGCCGAGGGGGCCAAGGTCGTCCGGAGCATCGTCACCGAAGCCGACCGGCTGGGGCTCGAGGCGCTGACGCTGTACAGCTTCTCGATCGAAAACTGGTCCCGCCCCCCCGAGGAGATCGCCGCCCTGATGGGCCTTTATGCCCAGTACCTCATCCGCGAGCGGCAGACGTGCATCGATCGCAATATCCGTCTGCGACACGTGGGGCTCCGGGAAGGCCTGCCGGAGGCCGTGCTCCACGAATTGGACGAGTCCATCGCCATCACCGCCGACAAGACCGGCATGATGCTGTGCCTGGCGCTCAACTACGGCAGCCGGCGGGAAATCGTGCGAGCCGTGCGGAACATTGCCCGGCGGGCGGCGGCGGGAGAACTGGCCGTCGACCAGATCGACGAGACGACCATCACCGAGCACTTGACCACTGCGGGGATACCCGACCCGGACCTCATCATTCGCACCAGCGGCGAGCTCCGGCTGAGCAACTTCCTGCTGTGGCAGTCCAGCTACGCCGAGTTCTACGCCACGGAGGTCTACTGGCCCGATTTCACGGTCCAGGAACTCCATCGGGCGATCGCGGCCTACGGCGAGCGGCATCGCCGCTTCGGGGGCTTGGCCGCGCCGAGCGGGACCGAAGGCTAACCGGCCGCCAGCGGACACGAATGCCGTACCCGAGAGCGATCGTCGAGGCCACCGAGGCCGTTGACTTCACCGGCCGGGTGAACTGCACCGGGTTTGATGCCGAAGATAGTGTAGGGCCTCAAGGCCCGGCCGAGACGCCTGGGAGAGACGTTGAACCGCGATCCGGAAGACAACTCGACAGAGAACGTCCGCCAGTTGCCCCGGCGGCCGTGCCCGTTTTGCGGAGCTCTGTTCCGCCGGGACGCGATGCAGTGCTCTAACTGCAAGCTGCCACAAGACTTCAATACCCGGCGCAAGATCAGGGCGCTGACGGGGCCATGGTTTCTCTACGATCGGAACAACCCGTCGGTCCCCGGTGTCAATTGGGAGAAGTTCAGCCGGATGATCGACGCCGGCAAGATCGGACCGACCAGCGTCGTACGCGGACCGACGACGGGGGGGCTGTGGCGTTACGCGGCCGCGGCACAGGCGGTCGCGACGCGGATGGGCCTGTGCCACGCTTGCGCCGGGGCGGTCGGGAAGTCCGACGCCACTTGCCCGGACTGCGGCGTATCCCTCGAATTCCATGGGGACGCCGACAACGGTGTACCGGCGATCACCGCGGAAGAGCGCGAGTTGGCGGCCGAGGGGGAATCGGAGCTGGAAGCCCTGTCGGCGGCCTCGGCGTGGCATCCTGCCCGCCGATTGCCTCCCCGGCGGATGATCGTCTCGGTGGTCGTCGTCGCGGTGTTGACAGCGGGAGTGGTCAGCGGCGCCTGGTGGCTGTGGCTGAGGTCCGTCGAGTCCTCGGCCGACCAGGGGACCGCCGGGGCCAAGGCCGGCAACACCCATTCGCCGGCAGGCCCCCCTCGGCAGGTCCCTCCCTCGCCGCCACCGGCCAGTCGCGAGGTAGCCCCGCCGGTCTCCGTCGGCAATGGCCACGTCGCGGTGACGCCTCCCAACGGAGGCAGCCGGACCCCTCCTCCCACACCCGTGGCGTCTCGGCAGGTCATCCCCGACCGCCAGGCCGAAGCGGAAGATCTCTACGCCGCCGCCCTCGACGACGAACGGGCGGGCCACCTGCGGTCCGCCGAGCAGAAACTGCTTCGCCTACTGAACTACTACGACCAGCGGTACTTGCCGGCCGGCGCCGAAGAGGCCAGGAAGCGTATTCAGGCGGAGATCAAGAGCAGGCCCTCGACCCCATCATTCTACGGTATCCGCGGCTACTAAGCGGTGTTACGAAAGTTCGTAGTGAATTCTGCGCAGGAGCCGTGCGGCCTGACAAGGAGACCGAAGCAGGCAATGCCAAAGCATTGTCGATGCAGGGCGACGCCGACAGGCCACGCGGGAACCAGCAGAAACGCCACGAACTTTCGTAAGACCGCTTAGGGGCCGGAGGTGCTCCTGCCGCGCCTTGGCGTCGATCCGACAACACGGCCACTCCCGTCGGCTGATGTCGAATGGCGCGCCAACTCGGCGACAGTGTATAATGCAGTGTGGGAAACGCGCATCTGTGTGAGGCGACTATGTGGCGTCAGCGTAAGGCAAGGCACCGTCAGCAGCGATGGCCGGGACGGGGGGCGTTTACCCTGATGGAGTTGGTGGTCGTTGTCGGAATCCTGTCGCTGCTGCTGGTGATTCTGGTTCCCTCGATCGGCAACGCCCGCCGCTACGCCAGGGATGTCTTGTGCACCACCCACCTCAGGCAGATCGGTTTGGCCTGGCAGCTCTATCTGGTCGACAGCAAGGAGTACTTCCCTCCGTGGCAGTCGAACCTGCAGTGGTTCTACGGCGGCCAGCACCCGTCAGAGGCCAACAAGAACTCCAAGAGTCCCTTCTCGCTGAATTACCGTCCACTGAACCCCTACGCCGACATGGCTATCAAGGACCAGGCCGTCGGTTCGGGCCTGTTCCAGTGCCCCGCCGGCCGGCACATCCCCGGCGTCACCGGCACCTACGACGTGTACGAATACTTCGGTAACTGCTACATGATGAATTATTCATTCCTGATGAAGCCGGGGATACCGGGCCGGAAGGGCCAGAAGTCGTTCCACATGAACTTCATCGGCGTCCCTCACGGGAAGCTCATCCTCGCCGGTGACTGCCAGTGGTACTACACCATCCACGACGTCGAATGGGATGCGAACTTCCACAACGACAACGATGAGATGGCCGTAGTCTTCATGGACACCCACGCGGCCTTCATGAAACTGACCCGGGGGGAATCCGAGACGGACAAGTACGTCTTCGACCCCTTCGGCAGGAGCGAGTGACAGCGGGGAGACCGTCGTCCGGGAGCGCCGTACGCTCAGCCGAACCATTCTTCAAGTTTTGACTTCAGTTTCAGGAAAGCCGGGTCCGTGCACCTGTCCAAACTCACTCGATCCGCCAGTTGAGCATACAGGGAAGATGACCTGGGTTTCTTGGTCCGCCAGATCGCTGCTTCCATCGCCTCCTTCGGGCGCCTGGGCTTGGTCGCCTGTTGCTCAAGAAGGCCTTCCCTGCGCAGCCATTGTCTCAGAGCTGGGGACTTTCCCTCCCATCCCAGTATTCGCTCCACATGGGGGGAGTCGCTCCAGACCCAGGCCTCCAGTTCAGGGTCGATGACTATGGCGGCCGCACGCGCTGCCCAGCCGCAGCTGTGCAGTGATTGCTCGACCTGCTTCTCCAACTCAATACGTGAACGGCCCTCCTGCCCACACCCGTGTCGGTCAAAGACCAGCAAAGCATGACGAAACATCCCTTGGAACGCTCTAAGGAATGTTGCGCCCTCAGTCAGACAACCTGGGTCTCTATGGAGATGTGTATAGACTGTTGAGGCAATTGTGCGTATGCCCAGAGCTTTCGGACGCCCCAGGATGCTGCGGAAGGTATGGACCATGTTCTGGTCTGCGACTAGAACCACCAGGTCGCCCTGTTTGGCCGGTGGCGTCATCCCAACACGCCCCCGGCGAACAGTACACCCAGGTTGGTCTGGCCGTGCCATTCCCTGAGCGCCGGATGCTCTGCTCCGGTGACGATATCGGTCGCGCCGTCGAGTGTCCTGGCAAAACAGAGGACCGAGTCCGGCTCCGCGGCGCTCAGGACGACGGGCGAATGTGTTGCCAGCAAGATCTGGGCGTCGTAGACCGAACAGAGCGACTGGAACATGGTCTCCACCGCTCTCGGGTGAATGCCGTTTTCCGGCTCCTCGATAAGGTACACCCCCCGGACATCCGCCAGATAGGCCGGGAGGGTCAGCGCCAGCAGGCGCAGCGTCCCGTCCGAGGCCATCCACGAAGGGACTGCCAGCCCGCCCTCATAGTGAAGGACCAGATACCGGTGCCGATCGTCTGGCCTTTCCACCGTGGAGACGTCCGTGAGGTTCGGCAAGGCCGTCCGAAGATGCAGGATCCATTCCCGATGACGGTCAGGATCACTTTTTTTGAGGGCGTCAATGATCCACGGCAGATTTGATCCGTCGGGCCGTAGCCGAATCCCCTGACCGGGCGGGCTGGCCTTGCGGATGAGCATGCTGTTCAGCACGAACGGCTGTACGCCATCGGTCAACAGACTCCTCAGCCACGTTGATACAGGGAACTTGGACTCATCCGCCGGCAAGTTGGCGAGAGCAGACTTGCGCGGCCCAAGCTTGAACGAGTGGGTCCAACCCTTCTTGCCCTTCACTGCTGGGGGCACCTCGGGAGAGAAGTTATCATTCCCTCCCTGCACCTTGGCGACAATGGTCTTCTCTTTGACACCCGGTACGGTCAGAATAGTGTTCCGGGGTTGGGCTTTCTCTGGGAAAAGCCGCCTCTCAGGTTGAGGGGCCGCGGGGGCTTTGAAAAGTGTCACTTTCTCAGCCAGGATTCCCACCTCGTGGCTATCCGGATCGATGCCAATGGCGACTGCATACCGGGCCGTATCGTATTCCTTGCCCTTGATCTTCTCTGTGAGGTCCTTGGGTATCGCCGCTTCGATGGCCAGTTCGAACCTGTCGCCGGCGCGCCCCCAGACAAGATCGTGGAAGTTCTGTGTTCGCTCTGAAACGGTCGTTTCGACCAGTCCGTCCGAGACGAGAGAACCGAGAAAGGCGACTACATCCAAGAACGTCGTCTTTCCGCTGGCGTTGGGACCCACCAGGACATGAAACGCCCCCAGGGGCTGTCGAATGTATCGCAGGCAGCGAAAGTTCAGCGCTTCGATCAGGCGTATCATGCCATAGTCCTCTGCGCTCAGCCCTTCAAGCCCATTCGAGCTGGGGGCCACCCTTCTTGATCTTGCCGAGTTCCCAGCAGCGTTCGCCGTGGCGCCGGAGTTGGGCCATGATGCTCTTGGCGAAACTGGCGGCGACCACCATGACCAGCCCGACGCCCATGTTGAAAACGCGGAACATCTCGGTCTCGTCGACGGGGCCGAGCTTCTGGATCAGCCTGAAAATTGCCGGCGGCTGCCAACTGTTGCGCTTGATGCGGGCGGTCAGCCCCTTGGGCAGCACGCGAGGGAGGTTGCCCACCAACCCGCCGCCGGTAACGTGGCTGATCGCTTTGACGATTCGTTTGACCTTGTATCGCCGCAGGACCGCCAGCACGGGCCTCACGTAGATGCGGGTGGGCGTCAGCATGGCCTGGCCGACCGAGGCGCCTTCCAGCTCCGGCGGGGCGTCGTCAACGTTGTGGCCCGCCCGCCCCAGCAGCACGCGCCGGGCCAAGCCGAAGCCGTTGGAGTGGAGCCCGTCGGAGGCCAGGGCGATGACGCTATCGCCCGGCTCGACGTTCGATCCGTCGATGATCTTCTTCCGTTCGACGACCCCGACGGCGAACCCGGCCATGTCGAACTCGCCGGGAGCGTAGAAATCCGGCATCTCGGCCGTCTCGCCGCCCAGCAGGGCGCAGCCCGACTGCAGACACGCCTCGCTGACCCCCGCGACGATCTGCTCGGCTTTGTCGGGGACGAGTTTGTCGACCGCGAGGTAGTCGAGGAAGAAAAGCGGCTCGGCCCCGCAGCAGATCATGTCGTTGACGCTCATCGCGACCAGATCGATCCCGACGGTGTCGAGCTTGTCGCAAAGGAAGGCCACCTTTAACTTGGTGCCGACCCCGTCGGTGCAGGCCACCAGGACCGGGTCGGCGTAATTCCGTTTGAACAGCCGTTCATTGTAGTCCAGGCGGAACATCCCGACGAACCCGCCGAAGCTGCCCATCACCCGCGGGCCGAAGGTGCGCCGAACCAGCGGGCCGATTCGGTCGACCATTTCCTCGCCGGCGTCGATGTCCACGCCGCTGTCCCGGTAGGTCAGGGACGCCCCCGGCGCCTCGCCACGTTGTGTTGGTCTGGCCACGGCGCCTATCCTAACGAAGTTGGTTGGTTTATCAAGCTCACATCGCCCGACCATCATCCAAACGCTTTGCCGGGGCTTCCGTGACGCGACCGGCACGGCGGATCACGCGGGTACGGCCCTTATAGCCGGCGGAGGTTCTCGACGAACTCCTGAATGATCCACTCGGGCGTGGACGCCCCGGCCGTGACGCCGGCGATGTGTTTGCCTTCGACCATCTCGGGCGTGAAGTTGGCCCAACTCTCCAGATGGTGGGTGCCCACCCCGGTCTCCCGGCAGAGATGGGCGAGTTGGCGCGTGTTGGCCGACTGCAGCCCGCCGAGGACGAACATCACCTCCACTTCCCCGGCCAACTCGGCCGCGGCCTCCTGCCGCCGGCGGGTCTCCAGGCATAGGGTGTTGATGACCTTCAGCTCCCGATAACCCATCGCCGCGATCCGGCCGACCATGTCGCCGAAGCGCTCGGGAGAATGGGTCGTCTGGCAGATGATGCCGACCTTGCCCGCCCGGCGGGGCAGCCGGTGGAGCTGCTCGGGGGAGTCCACGCAGATGACGTTGTGGGCATACCCGATCACTCCCTGGACCTCGGGGTGGTTCTCGTCGCCGATGACCACCACCTGGTAGCCCTCCCGATCGAGCTTCTGGACGATGTCCTGGGCGCGCTTGACCAGCACGCACGTGGCATCGACAATGTGAGCCCCACGGTGGGTGAGCGTTTCGACGACCTCCGGCGGGGCGCCGTGGCTGCGAATGAGCACCGTGTCGCCCGGCCGGGCTTGCTCGGCGCTGTCCAGCACCCGCAGCCCCTGTTCGGCCAGGCGGTCGACCACCTGGGGGTTGTGGATCACTTCACCCAGGCTGCAGATCGTCCCCGGAGGACCCGACGCGACGATGGCGGCGGCCTGCTCGATGGCGTTCTCGACGCCAAAGCAGAATCCTCGCCGCTTTGCCAGTAGCACTTCCATCGTCGGGTCTCTCGGGCCCGTCACGGTGGGCGATCAATCGTAAACGATAGCCGGTCGTCCCAGCCGCCGGCGGACGTCGGCTTGAATGGCGATCAGCTCCTCGCGCAGCCGGGCGACGAGTTGCCTCGCCCGCATGGCCCGGGCCTCGGCCGGTGGGATCGGTTGGCCGTATTGGACGACGATCCGGCCCGGCCAGGGGAGCTTCTGCCCGCGAGGCCAGCACTCGAAGGCCCCGTCGATCACCACCGGCACAATGGTCGCCCGCGTCCGTTGGACCAGCAGGGCCACACCAGGAAGAAACGGCCCGATCCGCCCGTCGTGGGTGCGGGTACCTTCGGGGAAGACCACCACCTGCCCGCCCGCCCTGACGCGGCGCATGGCCTCCTTCAGAGCGCCCATGTCGGCGGATCCGCGGCGGACGGGGAAGGCGTTGACCGACTCGATGATCCGCTTACAGATGGGATGGCGGAACAACGTATCCCGGGCCATGTAGTTCATCGGGCGTTGCAGGGCCATGCCCATCAGGATCGGGTCCAGGAAGCTTTGGTGGTTGCAGATGTAAACCGCTCCGCCCTCGGCCGGTTCGACGCGGCGGTTGAAGACGCGGGTCCGCCACAGGGTGGCGAAGCTCACCCGAAACATCCGTCGCCACAAGCGATACCACAGGGTCGGCCCCGGCACGCCCCCGGCGAACCGCCAGCAGTGTAAGGCCGGGTTGGGCTCGCTGGAGCGCCGCGGGTGGGTCATTCCCGTTCCTCTACGTGACGCGCCAGCAGATCGATCATGGCCTCGATGCCCAGGCCGGTCGTGTCGATCTCGATGGCCCCGTCCGGCTTGACCAGTGGCCCGGCATCCCGGGATCCGTCGCGGCGATCGCGAGCGATGAGGGCCTCGTGGACCTCCTGGTAAGCCGCCTGCTGGTCGTCGGCAAGAAGCTCGTTGTACCGCCGCCGGGCCCGCACCGCCGGGTTGGCGAGAAGGTAGAACTTCACCTCTGCCTCGGGAAAGGCCACGCTGCCCTGGTCTCGGCCCTCGGTCACCACGCCGCCCAGCTCGGCGGCGATCCGGCGCTGCATCGCCACCAGCGCCGTCCTCACCTCGGGCGCGGCGGCGGGGTAGTGGCTGTTCTCGGTGACCTCGAGCGACCGGATTTCGCGCGAGACGTCCTCCCCGTCCAGCAGCACCCGCAGCTCGCCGCCGTCGTACTGCAGCTTCAACGCCGCCTCTCGGGCGCAACGGCCGAGGGCCTTCGGGTCGGTCAGCGGCACCCGCTTCCGCATGGCGCGCAACGTCACCGCCCGGTACATCGCCCCGGTGTCGAGGTAAGCCAATCCCAGCCGCGTGGCCAAACCCCGGGCGGCGGTGCTCTTGCCGCTCCCGGCCGGCCCGTCAATCGTGACGATCATTCGCGCTCCCTTCCCATCCAGACCTGTCACCAAGCGCCGCCATTATAGCCTCCCGCCGCCGTACTGCACGAGAGGACCTTGGCGGCGTCCGCATCTGCCGGTAGAGTACAGGCGCCAAGTTGTCGAAGTGTGTCGTCTAGTTCGCCATTGCAACCGGGTAATGTTGCGCAGGAAAGGCTGGAGATTCCTCTCCAGGCCAGACTACGAGGGAAGGATGCTATGGGGGACGTCGCTTGACGGAAGGCTCATCAGAAAGTCAGTTGCAGGCAGATATGGCCCAGAAGCTGGCCTGTCAATCAAGGGAGAGAGCGAATGGTGCCTAGCCCCAAGCAAGCATGTTCTGTGCAGTATATATACTGCACAGAATATGCTTGCTTGGGGCTACGTAGGATCGGAAGTCCTGTGTTTACAACGTCTTTACGTTTTTCTGTATTCCGCTTGCATGCTGGTGCAATGTAGTATATATACTACATTGCACCGAACGGAACCTATAAATGGCAAAGACAAGGCTTCAGATAGCAAAGAAGGATATAGTAGCGGCCTTTGATTCGCTTGGGTCGCCGGTGCTGAAGTGGTCCAATGTCAGGCGCGTGCTGCAGGAAAACCGCGAGTTCTGGCGCCTGGCGCAGTCGACCAGTTGCAGGAAGCTCATCGACTTCCTTGTTCAAAGCGGTCTCGTGCGGAGCATCCGGCTGGAGTTCCCGTCGAGACCGGAGGCGCGATACATCTGGGGAGAGGCATCTCTATATGATGTGCTTCTTTCACTCCGGCCGGGCTCTTTCCTGTCTCATTACACGGCTCTGCAGTTGCACGAGCTGACGGATCAAGTCCCCAAGTCGCTTTACGTGAATGCTGAACAAGGCCGCAAGGTTGCCCGGAAGACGACGCTTAGCCAGGCCGGAATAGATACTGCATTTGCACGTGCCCCCCGAGTGTCGAACAACATGTGCGTTTACGAAGGGCTGCGAGTGTATCTCCTCAACGGCAAGCACACAGGTAATCTGGGAGTGGTGGATTCCGTTGGGGCCGATGGCGCACGCATTCGGATTACTGACATTGAGAGAACCCTAATCGACATAGTCGTGAGGCCCGTATACGCCGGCGGAGTGGCTCAAGTCTTGAGCGCATTTCGCTTGGCGAGAGAGCGAGTGTCCATCAACAAGCTTGTCGGTATGCTGAAGAGGATCGACTATGTGTATCCATATCATCAGGCGATCGGGTTCTACCTGGATAAGGCCGGCGGCTACCGCGAGTCACAGGTTGCGCTGCTACAGGAGATCGAGCAAACGCACGATTTCTACCTCACCTACCAGATGAAGGAGAAGGATTACTCAAGAGAATGGCGGCTGTTCTACCCAAAGGGGTTGTAGTGGTTCTATGGCGGCGACGACGTAGTCGAAGTAGAAGTCAAAATCCTTCAGCTTCACATGAGGCTTCACCGTGGCTTCCACCGAAACGAAATCATGACGGTGGTAGTCCCTGTAAGCCGGAATTCGCCCAAGAAGCGCGAGGGGAACTCTCTTAGCGGCGAAGATGTGCGTCAGGAGTGTTCGGGATTCGGTTGAGTTTACGTCAATGGGGAAGTTCTCAAGGATCGTATGAATGTCAAAGAAATCTCGCGCTCGAGGTGACTGGCTTGGGTTGCTGACGATCTTGGCGTACTCGGGCATCTGCTGGCAGATCGCGCGAACTTTCTCGAAGAGAAGCATCGCTGGTGAGTAGACGTAGATCTTGTAGTTGTCCAAGTCCCAAGGCCGCTTGGTATCACAGTACTCGAACTTGCTGATATCGATCTTGAAGGTTCTTCTGTGTCCCGAGCCAACCTCAGCGGCCTGCTTCCTGGCTTTCTCCACATCGCGGCCCAGCCGTATGAACGCCTCTGACGTGATGAGCTTGAACTCGATGCGATAGCCGCCCCAGAAATCCGCCATGTCCGGCGTAACGTGCGGGGGGCGCTCGGTAACCTTAACGTCGAAGATGTGATAGCCATTCGGCTGGAATGTCTCACGGAGTCGTCGGCGCACGCGATCCGCGAGGCTTTTCCAGTCACGGGGTGCGAATTCGTTGGGCATGGAGAAGTCGAGATCGACAGAGGCCCTTGATGCCACTTGGTAGACTACGTCCAGGAGGTTCCCTCCTTTCAGGACCAGCGTGTCCATCAGATCGTCATCGGAGAACATGGCGATGATGGCGAGTTTCTTGATCTTCCGAAGCTGATCCAGGTCCACAGGCTTACCCCTTGGGCAATCGCGTTACGTGGCCCGGCAATTGTGACGATGCAGTGATCCTCTACTTCTGCGTGTGCCGTGCAGGTTCATTGTACCCCTCCCGCCGCCGAACTGCACGAGGGTATCGGCACCGCGCGGGGGGGGTCACGGCTTCCGGCGGGGGCGTGTCTTGGTCTTGGGCTCCTCGCCGGGGATGGGCATCTTGCCCTTGTCGAAGTAGTTCTTGATGTCTTTCATCTGGTCGTCGGGGATCTCACGCGGGAAGGCGAACACCTGCGCGTTGGTGACGTATCGGCGGAGGTATCGCTCGGAGAAGTCGCCGGCGGCACCGAGGGCCGCGGCGGAGTGGTAGCGGATCACGTCGCCGGCCTGGTGGCCGAAGCCGCTGCCGCTGCGGGCGAACTGCACGTTGGGCACGCCCACCGCGGCCAGCGGCGTGCCGTCGGAGCTCATGGGTTTCTTCTCGACGGCGCAGGCCGTGCCGATCTCCTTGGCCAGCAGGCGCACCGACGCGCCGACGTCTTCGGGGCCGTTGAAGGTCGCATGGAAACGGCCCAGCGTGCAGCCGTGCATGTCGAGGTTGAAGGTGAATCGATGCCGGTCGCATTCGGTCTTGTGGATCTTCTCGTCGAAGGCGGCGCGCTTCTTCTCGAGGCGGGCTTTGCGGGCCAGCTCGTTGGCGTAGAACTTGCTGCCGTGCAGGCCCGTCTCTTCGGCCCCGAAGGCGATGAACCGCAGCGTCCGCCGGCTGGGCTTGGCGGCGAGCACGCGCGCCAGTTCCATCATCACCGCCGTGCCGGCGCCGTTGTCGCAGGCGCCGGGGACACGCCAGTGGCTGTCGTAGTGGGCGCAGATCACGACGATCTCGTCGGCATAGTCGGTGCCGGGCTTCTCGCCGATAACGTTGAGGCTGTGGGAGGTTTTCTCGGTGTTCAGCAGCAGAAGGCGGGCCCGGCGGGCGCGCTGCTGGATGATGTCCAGCCCGTCGAGGTGACGAATGGACGCCATCGGCAGGTTGCCGTACGGCTCCCGGCTGCCATCGTAAAGGATAGCTCGGCGGAACCCGTCGCGCACGGACGGGTCGATGGTGACCAGCGCGCGGGGGCCGTAGCCGATCAGCCGGTGGCGGTCTTCGGCGCGCACCTGGCCGCAGACCAGCACGATCTTGTCTTTCATCGCCGGGGAGAAGTACTCCAGCTGACCGCTCTCGGCGTAGAAGATCTCCCCCTCCACACCGGCGGCAGGGGTGCTCTTGCTGAGCATGAACGGCTCGGCCTCCACCTGCCGCCAGCGCCCGCCCTGGCGGACCTCAAAGGTGCACTCGCTGTTGTCGAAGGTCAGGCAGGGCAGCCGCTGCTGGGTCACCTTCAGCCCGAAAGACCTGAAGGCCGCGGCGATGTACCTGGCGGCCTTGTGCTCGCCGGGGGTGCCGTTCAGCCGCGGGCCGATCGTCACCGTCAGATGCTCCAAATGCTCATACGCCTTCTTTCCGCTGAACGCTGTCGACTTCCTGGCCATGAATGGTTCTCCTTTGCCGGCCCATTCTCGCCCAACGGTCTCCCGCAGGCAACAGGTCGGCTGTTTTCCGCTCCGTTGACTCGGGAACACTTCCCCCGCCCAATCGTCTAAGACCCCGCCGTATCCCGGTCTTTACCACCCTTGCGAAGGAGTTGGAGATGACGATGCAACCATTCGGTGCCGCTCGACGCATGGCCCTGCTGGCCGCCCTGCTCGCCGCCTGCCTGTTGGCCGGGGCAGTGGGATGCCAGGACCGGACGGCCGGCATGTCGAGGGAACAGAAGCGCCAGTACACGATGTGGCGCAGGTGGCTGGAGGTGCTTGACGACCCCAGTCACCAGGCACACAGCCGGGCGCCGTATATGCTCTCGGGGCCACATCTCTCGCTCGTGGAAGACCGTAGCGAAGCCGTCAGGCCGCTGTTGCGCCACTTGCGGGACGAGCATGGCGAGGTGGACCTCAGCGTTGTGGCCGCCCTGGGCCGGCTGGGCGATCTCCGTGCGGAAGAGAAACTGATAGAGATTCTGCGGGGGGCTCCCGAGTACCGCGCCCGCGCCGCCGCGGCGACGGCACTGGGGCAACTGGGGGCCACGAAGGCGGCCCCGGCTCTGACCGAAGCCCTGTTGGACAAGGAGTCGGGGGTGGTGGCCGCGGCGGCCAAAGCAATCGAGCGCACCGGCGGCGACCCTCTGGCGACCGAACGGCTGATCGGGCTGCTCAGCCGCGGCGACACGGACGTTCGCACCTCGGCCGCCTACGGCCTGGGCACGGTAGGCGTGCATGATTTGCGTTGCGTGCCGCTGCTGGCCGAAGCCGTCGCCGGCAGCACCTCGGCGCTTCAGATCGCGGCCGTGCAATCGTTGGGCAGGATCGGCGACCCCCGCGGCGTGCCTGCCGTGGTGACCGCCCTGGCCCACCGTAATCCGGAGCTACGTTCGACGGCGGTGGCCGCGTGTGCGGAGATGGGGGCCAACGTCGTCGGCCGGCCTCGAGGGGAACTCGTCGAGGCCCTGATGGGCCGGCTTCGCGAGCAGCCGCCCAAGACGGTGACGTCACACGTGCTGGCCTTGGGCGCCGTCCGGGGCCGCGAAGTTGCCGACGCCCTGCTGGCAGCCCTGGCCGATCCCCGACCCCCCGTCCGCTTGGCCGGCCTGATCGTGATCGGCTACCGCGGGACCGATGCGGTGCCCCGGCACGAGCTGCCCGTACTGGTGGCCGCTGTGGCCAAACGCCTGGACGACGATGCCACTGGTGTCCGCGTGGCGGCCGCACGGGTGCTGGGGTCCATAGCCGGGGTCGATGCCGTCAAGCCGCTGACGGCCGCCTTGCGGGACATGTCAGACCCGTCGGTGCGGGCCGCCGCCGCGACGGCCCTGGGGACGGTTCGCTACCCATACAGGATGCGCTCCCTCCGGCCGGGGGGCAGCGAAGCCCTTCGCCAGAGCCGGCAGGCCTTGATCGCCGCGCTGGACGACCCCGCCTCGCAGGTCCGCCTGGCGGCGGTGTGGTCGCTTGGCCGGATCGGCGACCGGGTCGCGGCCGAGGCCGTGACCAAGCGGCTGGACGATGAGGACCCGCAGGTGCGGCTGATGGTCGTCCGCGCCGCCGGCCGGGGCGGCGATCTGGGGGTGTGGAGCGGGCCGCTCCTGGCCGCGGCCGGTCGAGACGATCCGCAGCTCCGGCGGGAGGCCCTGCTGCAGCTCGGCCGGGCGGGGCTCGTTCAGCCGCTGTGGCAGACGGCCGAGGACCACGCCGCGACCGAAGCGGCGCGCAAAGACGCCGTGGACGCGTTGGCCGAATACGCGCGAAACCATTTCGACGGCCCACACAAATGGCCGGTGAGCTTCCGCGACCGGATCAAGCGTCTCTGGCGGGACATCACCAATCCACCGTCCGTCCGCCGGGCGGCCGCGGCTTGCCTCCACGGCGCCGCCCCATACGTTTGGGCCAAAGCGCTTGCCCCGAACGGATCCGCGTAAGGGAGGGAACATGGAAGACGCACCGTTTGGCCCCGGCCAACACACACGGGCGAGCCGCCCTCGAAGGCGACCCGCCCGTTTAATTGTGGTGTCGGCGCCGGCGGACTACTTTTCAGTCTTGGCCGGCGTGCCGTACTGTATCTCGGCCATCTGCTTGTACAGATGCCACCGGCTGTCCGTGTCGGCCTGGGCCAGCTCGATCAACCTGGCGGCCTCATCGGGCTTGCTCTTGGTGAGCATGCTGAACCGGGTCTGCTGGTAGGCGAAATCCTTGAACGACATCGTCGGGTCCTTCGAGTCCAGTTGCAGGGGGTTCTTGCCCTGCTCGACCAGCCGCGGGTCGAATCGCATCAGCGGCCAGTGCCCGCACGCGACCGCCTGCTTCTGTATGGCCATCGCCTTGCTCATGTCGATGCCGTGGGCGATGCAGTTGCTGTAAGCGATGATCAGGCTGGGCCCGTCGTAGGCCTCGGCCTCGATAAACGCCTTGAGGGTTTGTACGTCTGAGGCGCCCATGGCCACGCGGGCGACGTAGATGTTGCCGTAGGTCATGGCCATCATGGCCAAGTCCTTCTTGGGCATTGGCTTGCCGCCGGCGGCGAATTTGGCCACCGCCGCCCGCGGGGTGGCTTTGCTCATCTGCCCGCCGGTGTTGGAGTACACCTCGGTGTCCATCACCAGCACGTTGACGTTCCGCCCGGAGGCCAGCACGTGGTCCAGCCCGCCGTAGCCGATGTCATACGCCCAGCCGTCCCCGCCGAGGATCCAGACGCTCTTGGCCACCAGCATGTCGGCGACGCTGAGCAGTTGTTTGCAGGTGGGGCAGTCGTTGCCCGAGATGATCTCCTTCAGCTTCGCCACTCGTTGCCGTTGGGCGGCAATGTCGGCCTCGGTGACCTGTTCGGCCTCGAGGATCTCCTTGCAGAGGGCCGCGTCGATCCTGTCGGCGCACTGGGCGAGAATCTCGCGGGCGTATTCGGTGTGCTTGTCGACCGTCAGCCGGAAGCCGAAGCCGAACTCGGCGTTATCCTCGAACAGCGAGTTGCTCCACGACGGTCCGCGGCCGTTGGGATCGACCGCCCACGGCGTGGTCGGCAGGTTGCCGCCGTAGATCGACGAGCAGCCGGTGGCGTTGGCGATGAGGGCCCGGTCACCGTATAACTGGCTGAGAAGCTTGACGTACGGTGTCTCTCCGCAGCCGGCACAGGCGCCGGAGAACTCGAACAGCGGCCGGCAGAGCTGGCAGCCTTTTACCGTTCGCAGATTCAACTGGCTGCGGTCGTAGTCGGGCAGGGACAGGAAGAACTCGAAGTTCTCCCGTTCGCGCTGCCGGACCGGAATCTGCTCGACCATGTTGATGGCCTTGTGCTCGGGGTTCTGCTTGTCCTTGGCCGGGCAGACACTGACGCACACGCTGCAGCCGGTGCAGTCTTCCGGGGCCACCTGGATGGTGAATTTCTTGCCGGCGAAATCTTTGCCCTTGGCGTCGACGCTACCGAAGGCCTCCGGGGCGCCGGTGAGCTTCTCGGCGTCGTAGATCTTCATGCGGATCACGCCGTGCGGGCAGGCGATCGAGCACTTGCCGCACTGGATGCACAGGTCCGAATCCCACTCGGGGATGTGCAGGGCGATGTTGCGCTTCTCCCACTGCGTGGTGGCGGTCGGCCACGTGCCGTCCTCCGGCATGGCCGAGACGGGCAGCTCGTCCCCCCGCCCGGCCATGATCGTGGCGGTGACGTTCTGCACGAATTCCGGGGCCTCCTCGCTGACCACCGGGGGCATTTCGATCGAGCTGGTGGCCTCGGCCGGGACGGTGATCTGGTGCAGGTGTTCCAGGGCTGCGTCCACGGCGGCGTAGTTCATCTGGACGATCTTGTCGCCCTTCTTGCCGTAGGTCTTCTTGATCGCCTCCTTGATCTTCGCGATCGCGTCGGCAGGCGGCAGGATGCCGCTGATAGCGAAGAAACACGTCTGCATGATCGTGTTGACCCGCTGGCCCATGCCGGCCTTCTCGGCCACCGCGTAGCCGTCGATGACGTAGAACTTCAACTGCTTGTCGATGATCTCCTGCTGCACCTTTCGGGGCAGCTTATCCCACACCTCATCCGGCCCGTACGGGCTGTTCAGCAGGAACGTGGCGCCCTGCACGGCCGGGCCGAGCACGTCGAACTTCTCCATGAACATGAACTGGTGGCACGCGATGAAGTCGGCCGCGCTGACCAGATACGTGCTGCGGATGCGCTTGGGCCCGAAGCGGAGGTGGCTGACGGTGACCGCCCCGGCCTTCTTCGAGTCGTACACGAAGTAGCCCTGGGCGTAGTTGTCGGTTTCCTCGCCGATGATCTTGATCGAGTTCTTGTTGGCCCCCACCGTGCCGTCGGCGCCCAGGCCGTAGAACATGCACCGCACGGTGCCTTCCGGCTCGGTCACCAGGTCGGTCGGGTAGTCGATGCTGCTATGCGTGACGTCGTCGTTGATGCCGATGGTGAAGTGGCTCTTGGGCTTCGCGGCGGCCAGGTTGTCAAAGATGCCCTTGACCATGCCGGGGGTGAACTCCTTGCTGGCCAGCCCGTAGCGCCCGGCGACGACCTTGATGTCGCGGCCGGCCTCGGCCATGCCGGTGGTCAGGTCGAGGTACAGCGGATCGCCGGCGGCCCCGGACTCCTTGGTGCGGTCCATGGCCGCGAGGATCTTGACCGTCGTCGGCAGCGCCTCGGCCATGTGTGCCACGCTGAAGGGCCGGAATAGACGTACCTTCAGCAGCCCGACCTTCTCGCCGTTCGCCACGAGATGCTCGATCGCCTCGTCGGCCGTCTCGGCCCCGGAGCACATCATGGCGATTACCCGTTCGGCGTCGGGAGCGCCCACGTAGTCGAACAGCTTATACTGCCGGCCGGTCAGACCGGCGAACTTGTCCATTATCTTCTGCACGATCGCCGGGCAGGCGTCGTAGAACCGGTTGACCGTCTCACGGCCCTGGAAATACACGTCCGGGTTCTGGGCCGTGCCGCGGATCACCGGGTGGTCCGGCGACAGGGCGCGCCGCCGATGGGCGATCACCAACTCGTCGTCGATCATCGCGCCGATGACGTCGTCTCCGATCCGCTCGACCTTGTTGATCTCATGGCTGGAGCGGAACCCGTCGAAGAAGTGCATGAACGACACGCGCGACTCGAGCGTGGCGGCCTGGGCGATCAAGGCCAGGTCCATGATCTCCTGGATGTTGTTGCTGGCCAGCATCGCGAAGCCGGTCGTCCGTGTGGCCATCACGTCGCTGTGATCGGCGAAGATGCTCAGCGCCGCGTACGCCAGCGACCGGGCCGATACGTGGAAGACCGTCGGAGTCAGTTCCCCGGCGATCTTGAACATATTCGGGATCATCATCAGCAGACCCTGGCTGGCCGTGAAGGTCGTCGTCAGCGCCCCGGCCTGCAGGGCACCGTGGACGGCGCCGCTGGCGCCGCTTTCGCTCTGCAGCTCGGTGACCAGCGGGACGGTGCCCCAGATGTTGGTCTTCCCCGCGGCTGACCAGGCGTCGGCCCACTCGCCCATCGGGCTGGACGGCGTGATCGGGTAGATCGCGCAGATTTCATTGGTCTTGTGGGCGATGTAGGCCGCGGCCTCGTTGCCGTCGAGCATCACCACCTGCGCCTTCTTGGAACTCGTCTTCGTTGCTGTCGCTGTCGTCTGTGTCATTAGGCTCTCCAGGTAGCACTCTCAGCCGGGGAAACACCCCGCCGATGGTTCAAGTTTCGCCAGTTCTCGCCGCATCCTTGCCGCCGGTCCCGAGGCCAAGTCACCAAGACTCGGAGGGAGAAGTTCACCTTTGCTGCTTGGCAGGAGGCGACCTCCGCCGCCATGCGCCGCGGGCATCCGGGCGATGGCCCCCAATCGACGCGGCGGCCGGGGCCTCGCGCCAACTACCGCCACTGTAGTTCATTGTGGGGATTGGGCCAGGGTTTTCAATAGGGTACCGGGAACTTTCCCTCGGCCGTGGCGTCCAAAGTGACGGTGGGGGACCCCTGAGTTGAGGAGGCCGACGATGAAACGAGCAATCACAAGTGCCCTGGCGATTCTGGCGGCGATTTCGGCGGCTCCGACAGAGGCCCTCGGCCGCGACGTGGCGCCCGTGGTCGCCCCACGCCGCCAGCACGTGGACCTGGCGATCTGCCTGGACACGTCCGGGTCGATGCGGGGGCTGATCTCCTCGGCCAAACAGAAGCTCTGGGCCGTCGTCAACGAGTTGGCCACGGCCAAACCGCGCCCCGTCCTGCGGGTGGCGCTGTACCAATACGGCAACAGCGGACTGAAACCCGACACCGGCTGGGTGCAGCAGCTCTGCCCGCTGACCGACGACCTCGACACCGTCTACGATAAGCTCTTCCCCCTGACCACCAGCGGCGGCACCGAACTGGTCGCCCGCGTGGTCCGGGCCGCGGCCGGCGAACTGGAATGGTCCACCGAGGCCAACGCGCTGAAGATCATCTTCGTCGCCGGCAACGAGCCCGCCACCCAGGACAAGACCTACGACCTCCGGGAAACCTGCCGGACCACGATCGGCAAGGGCATCATCATCAACACCATCTTCTGCGGGCCGGCATCCACCGGTCTGCAGACCGGCTGGAAAGACGCCGCCGACTGGGCCGACGGGCAATACGCCTCGATCGACCAGAACGACGGCACCGTGGCGATCCGCACGCCCTACGACAAGGAATTGGCCGACCTGAGCGCCCAGTTGAACACCACCTACGTCCCCTATGGCGACCGCGGTCGGCTCGGCCGGCTTAACCAGGTCAAACAGGACACCAACGCCGGCACCATGGGCGCGTCGGTGGCGGCCGAACGGGCCGTGGCCAAGGCCTCCGTGGTGTACCACAACGCCGCCTGGGACCTCGTGGATGCCGCCAAGGACGGCAAGATCGACCTGGCAGAGGTCAAGGCCGAGGAC
>SDBU01002022.1_pt1 | contig 27684 bp, 26 predicted proteins | sample 2277071 | NCBI WGS metagenome assembly SDBU01 (sample SAMN10397929, study PRJNA504765) | marine sediment metagenome | isolation source: marine sediment core GS08_GC12, 126 cmbsf | place: Arctic Ocean: Gakkel Ridge, Loki's castle | collected 2008 | reverse complement strand
GTGAAAGTACAGGTTGACGGTGACAGGGTATTGAAAGCGGGAAAAGAGCTACCAGCAGAGAACGCTTTTGGAGAGTGGACATATATCTCCAAAGTAAAAAAAGGTGGATTAGCGGCATATAAAAATATACTGCAGGAATGTGCTGTTAAAAAACTTGGCCGTTCCCAAATATTTATGGGGCTTATTCATAGGGATTACGATGTTCATTATGAATTGATTAATGACGAGTGGACTGAAGTTGACTTTGTGAAGGACTACAGAGAGGCAAAGAGAATATTCGGAATGTAAAGGAAAGCTTAGCATTGTCAATAAAGACAGAACGCTTGTACACAGACCAGCCATTATTCTGTTCCAGAATATATATGACTTATGAAAGGCAGTATCAGAACTGAATCGAGTACGGTGGTATCGAGCTTACATATGGACAATGGAAAGTTACTCTATTCGGGGTCACGAGGAGGAGTGGTTGGAGGGCCAGAGGAAGTACGGGAAACATTGGAGATATCACACCAGCTCAGCTTATTTAGTAGCAAGACGGAAATGCACTATTTCTGTATTTATGAAACTCACACATTAACATCGAGGCCGTAACGCTTTACGGCATAATATCGAACTATTACTGATGCCATTGTCCCTACAGCAAAAACCGCCAGGTATAGGAATCTGGCATTTAGCGTGAAACTGGCAATATGGAATGGTTCAATGAAGGAGTCTACGACAGTAACCAGTAAGAACTGGGGAATGAATTTAAGTGAAGGGATAATTAGTATGGCATTGGCCAGCTTATATGCATGGTTAATGATGCTGCACTGTTTACCGTCTATAGCTTTGGGGAGGACATACGGAAGTTTCTGTTCATAGCGGATTGAATGTACCAGAGGCTTATGAATAAAAATAAGGTTCATCCCTATTACCGCAAGAAAACCTACAATGAAAACCTCCGGACCTTGAATGATGCTATAGAGACTAAAAGACATGCATGCCAGTAAATATGGTATTAGGAAATACGTTACTATAACATCAAAATATCTACCTTCTAGAGATGATTGCTTTTTGTACCTGGCAATTTCCCCATCTACACAATCAAAAATCAGGGCCAGATACAGGATCAATAATCCAATGAACCAGTAGAGTGGTTGACTATTTAAAAAGAATATACCTGCAGCGATTCCCAGCAGTAGAGAGGTCAGCGTTGCCTGGTTTGCCGATAATCCCAGGATGAGATAAAGCCGGGTGAAACGTATAGAAATACGGCGATTGATATACTTTGAAACCAAGGTCTGCCGGTGAACTTCATCGTATTTACCCTTCAGGCAAATCTTTTTTAGCTCGTTTATTGATTCGACCATAAGTTACCAATACTTCCCATCTCCTGCTTTTTCTTATCTGAACTATACCATAGTATAGTCTTTAAGCATTTATTAATTATCCTAAATATATATATTAAGAAACAACATCGTTCATCAGTCGAATATTATTGACAGAATGTTTTTTGGAAGGCAGGTAACTATCCTATATTGGATTCAGGAACTTCAGTAGAGTGGTTCCCCATTTGTCAGCCCCCAATTACCTCTATTTTCTGTTATTATTGGCGGTAATTCTATAGTGGCGGAGCTTTCGCCAAGAAAAGGAGGTAAGCAAATCATGGTATCAAGGCGTGCGCTAGTAGGAAATAGCAAAGATAACGTGGCTGTGGTAGTGGAGGATGTCGCTGCCGGTGAACAGGTGAAAATAGAAGGCAAACAAAAAGGGTTGACACTCGATGCAATTGAAAATATTTCTTTTGGTTTCAAGATAGCGCTGGAAAATCTTTCCGAGGGAAGCGATATAATCAGATACGGAGAGATTATTGGGAGGGCTACAGTAGATATTAAGAAAGGTGCACAGGTACATGTGCACAATATAGATGGAGTGCGTGTCCAGGCAGAAGGAGGCGACAAATGAGTTTCCTGGGATATCCACGCGCTGACGGCACAGTGGGCACCCGTAACTATGTGGTGGTATTGCCCGCCGGCATGGTATCGAGCAAAATATGTGAATTTGTAAACGGTGTTCGTACAATGGTGACTGCCGATAGCGGTAATGGTCGTTCCAGGCGGGATAGGGAGACCATCGCCCGTATCCTTGTTGGACTGGGGAAGAACCCAAATGTTGCTGCTGTCATCCTGCATGAACTTGCCTGGGGAACTGATTACCCTGAACTGAAGCCGGAGTTTCTTGCTGCACAAATAGCCAAAACTGGTAAGCCTGTAGAATATATCTCCAGTAAAAAATACACCACCGCTTTCCAGGTGATGGAGCGTGGTGCCCGCGTGGCTCGACAAATGGTACACGATGCCTCTTCTATTCGTCGCGAACTGGTTGACGATAAATATCTTACTATTGGGGTGAAGTGTGGTGGCTCGGATGCTACCTCCGGCATCGCCGGAAATCCGGCGATGGGTTATCTGTTTGACCATGTCGTTAAATCGGGGGGCAGGGCTATGTTCGGGGAGAATACCGAAATTATTGGCGCGGAGCATATACTGGCGAAGCGTGCTGCTAATGAAGAGATTGCAAAGCAGATTGTCAATGTTGCCCTCGCTACCGAAGAAAGAGGTAAGAGGATGGGAGAACCGATACGTTCTGTAAACCCGGTACCGGCCAATATCGCAGGTGGTATCTCCACATTGGAAGAGAAATCACTGGGCGCCATTGTTAAAGGAGGCACCTGTCCTATTCAGGGAGTACTTCGTTACGGTGAAATGCCACCCCACAGAGGATTATTCTTTGTGGATAACTGGCAGGACCCAAACAGTATTTTTCCCGGCTATGTGGCGGCTGGCGCCAATGTTGTACTGCTGCAATTGGGTTTTGGTGGTGCATTGAAGCATACTATACTACCACCAACACCGACTGTGGTAGTGCCTGATGTAGCCACTACGGCCAATCCGAATACTTACGCAGTCCTGGGGGAGAGTATAGACTTTTACTCTGGAACGGTGATAGAAGGAAGTGAGACTATCGGACAGGCTGGTGAGAGACTATGTGAATTGGTCAGACAGATTGCTTCGGGTACTGTGACCAGGTCAGAGACTCTGAAGTATCAGGATGTATCACAGTGCTTCCTCATGGATGCAGGTTTCTAAATGGAATCATTCTGGAGTGTCATGTGGATTATTTGTATAGAGAAGTTACGACGATAAACAATGGTATTATAATTTCACCTTGGGTGTAAAAAGGAAAAACGTAGTTAAAGGAGGAAGCTATAAATGATCGATAACGGGGATAACAAGGAGAGGCTTAAGGCGTTTACAGACCACAGCTATGGACCCTGGAAGAAGCAGAAAGATTGGAAAGAGCCAGTATATGTTGCCAGGGCGGAAGGGGTACATCTATATGACGAGAGTGGTAGACCATATATTGATTTCTCCTCACAGTTCGTGTGTTCCAATCTGGGCCATAGCAACAAGGCGATAATCGATGCCATTCACCAGCAGGTGGACGAACTGGTCTATGTGGCTCCAGTGTTTGCCCATAAATCTGGACAGAAGGCTACCGAGGCGCTGATGACAGTTATGCCTGAAGGGATGAACAAATTCTTTTTCTCAACCTCAGGGAGCCTGGCGAACGAATCGGCGGTACAGATAATCAGGCAATGTATGTCACCGAACTACAAGATAATCACCCGTTATCATTCGTATCATGGTGGAACTGCGTCGGGCATGACGCTGACTGGTGGGCCAAGACACAGGTTTGCTGAGCGAGACCACTATGGCATACAGGGTGTAATTTTTGCTCCTGACGCTTACTGTTATCGATGCCCATTTGGACAGAAATATCCTGAATGTAATATCCGCTGTGCGGAGTATGTTGACCATATGATAAAAGAAGAGGGGAATGTGGCTGCTGTGTTTATAGAGCCGGTCGTGGGCACTAATGGCAAGCAGGTGCCTCCACCAGAGTACTTCCCGCGACTTCGCCAGATATGTGATGAGAACGGTGTGTTACTGGTGGTGGATGAGGTGATGAGTGGCTGGTACCGCACCGGTCCTGCGTTTGCTATAGATAACTGGAAAGTGAAACCCGATATATTGACTACTGCTAAGGGGTGCACCGGTTCATATACTCCAGTGGGAATCACGGCGACAGCCGAAAAGGTCACGAACTATTATGAGGATAACACTATTTACTTTGGCTTCACATATACCATGCACCCGCTAATGCTGGCAGCTATTCCAGCGGCAATTTCTGAATATAGTAAGCTACAGGCAAGCGGCATACTATCGAGGGTGAGCAAATACCTGCAAATGAGATTGTATGAGTTGCAGGATAGGCATGAATGTATCGGAGATGTCAGGGGGATCGGGCATTTCTGGGCGCTTGAACTGGTGAAGAACCGTAAGACCAGGGAATTGTTCAACGTTAAGGCTGATAAATTCTACAAGAAACTGTTGGTTGACCGACTGGCAGCGGAGGCGTTAAAGAAGGGAATGTATATCATGAGCTGGTATGACCACCTGGCAGTAGCTCCACCACTGATAATCACAGAAGAAGAGGTTGATGAAGGTATAAAGATACTGGATGAAGTGCTTGAAATAGCTGACAAGGAAGTAGAGCACACTGGGGTTCCCGGCTCAAGGAGCAGTGAAGAATTCATTAAATCACTGCCTCTATGATTGCTAATACAAAAGCGAAATATTGGTATTGGTGTTGATTGCGATGAAAATTAGACCATATGCTATGGAGGTGACTATATGAGAATACCACTCTGGGAGATACTTGCAAGGTCAAAGAAGGGGGCGCTAATAGAGGAGAAACAGTTTGACCTATCCATATTCAGGAAAGGGCAGGAACTACAACAAAAGTATGGCATCAAATACAATCCTGTAGAGCCACTTGATGTTACTGGTGAACTGGCAGACAGGATTTTTCATGCGGGGGTCGAGTTCTTTCTCAGTATAGGAACGTATTGTGTAAATACCAGGCGTGTTATCAAGATTAGTGAACAGGAACTACTGGCTGAGCTTGCTGTTTGTCCACAGGAGGTAAAGCTTGGGCAAGGTGATGACAGGGTGACTTTGCGGCATCGTGATGTTGAGGGGAAGCAGGAGCCAATTGTGGTTGCCGGGATTCAAACGGCGCCTTTCAGTAATGAAGAGATGATGTTTACTATCAGTAAGGGCTGTGCCCTGGACCGCTGTGTGGATGGAATATGGGGAGGCATTCTGTTGAAAATTGATAATACTTACGACGTGTTGGCAGGGGCACCTAGCGAAATATATCAATATCGAAAGGTGGCTGAAATTCTACGCAGATCTGTAGCAGCGGCCGGACGACCAGGAATGATAACTATTAATAATGCTCCCACAAGCGGGGCTACCATAGCAATGTTCAGCGAAGAAGAAGGTCTGCGTAAATCTGATGGTATTGTAGCGACTGGTATGTCCGAGTGCAAGCTTGCCTATGATGACCTTGATAGGTCTGCTTTCGGGTTGGCCGTAGGGATGCCAATACATGGTGCACATAGCTCGGTGCTGGGAGGGTTTTCAGCTACTCCTGAGGGAGCGGCAATAACCGCTGTTGCGGCGACGTTACAGCTTGTATGCGTGCACAAATCTGACTGTACGCGCGTTGGAGTGACAGAGTCCATGGTGAAGAGCCGTGTTACAAGGAAGGAATTGTGGGCAGCCGGTACGGCCATGCAGGGAATAAGTCGAAACACTAAACTGATTCTTGATGGCTCAATAGGGGATCATCCCGCAGCAGGACCTGGCACAAAACAATATTTTTATGAATCGGCCGCCGGTCATATCGTATCCACGGTCATGGGTTCTCACTCAACCGCTGGAACACGTAAGTTTGTGGTAGGTAGTACTCCTGACTATGGTTCGCCCCTGGAATCACGCTGGATGGGAGAAGTTTGCAAAGGGGCAACAGGTATGGACCGGGAAAAAGCGGACCATATTGTAAAGTACCTGTTGGAAAAGTATGAGGACAGGCTGAAGGATGCACCTGAAGGCCAGACATTTGAACAATTATACGACCGTGAGAAAATGGAGCCAGTACCGGAATACCAGAAACTATATGAAGAAGTGAAGGATGAAATGAGAGGATTGGGATTTGTATTTAAAAAGCAGGAGGAATAATGGAGATTACTGATTTATCCCAGGAACAACAGGGGTTACTGAATTCACTTAAAAATGCCATCGTCGCTATAGATGAACAAAAAGCAAAACAAATTACTGATGAAGTCGTTGCTGCGAAGATAGACCCGAATTTTGCTATTAAAAATTGCATAGGTACCGCAGCGGTTGAGGTCGGCCAGAAGTTTGATAACGGCGATTACTTTCTACCGCACCTGGTCATGGCAGGTGACGTGATGGATATAGTAGGCGCCATTCTTGAGGAAAATATCCCTGTGGAACAGGTCGTAAGAAAAAAAATTATCGTAATTGCTACCGTCGAGGCGGACATGCACAGCGTGGGAAAAAACCTGGTAGCAACCATGTTGAGGGCTGCCGGGTTTGAAATCCACGACATGGGCGTTAACGTATCCAGCGGCACGGTTATTCAAAAGGCCAGGGAAGTTCAAGCAGATATGATTGCACTATCATCGTTACTCACCACTACCATGCCCTATCAACGAGAGGTAGTAGATGACTTGGAAAGCATGGGGATCAGAGACAATTTCAAGATTATGATTGGAGGAGGGCCTGTTCGCAGAGAATTTGCGAATGAAATTGGCGCTGATGGCTATGGTTACGATGCTGTTGAAGCTGTTGCGGAGGCAAAGAGGCTCCTATTAAGCTGAAATTCCGGGCATGGACTAAGCCTGGGAAATAATAGGTTTATTTGAAATTACGGAGGCTTTTACTATGAGTGCAACAGAACAAGCTGGCAAAATACAGACCGTACTGAGATTGATTTCACCAGATGAACTGGGCGTGACATTACCACATGAGCATCTTATTAACGATGGGTCGTGTTACTTTATTGAGCCAGACGCTGCCAGCGACCGGGCTATGGCGCATAAACCTGTCTCAGTGGACATATTGTGGTGGTTGCGTTATCACTTCACCCAGAATACAGACGAGGTGATGCTGAGGAATGAGCCAGTAGCAATAGATGAAGCAATGCGCTTCAAACTGGCAGGAGGCAATACCATTGTTGAGGTGACCAATATTGGTCTGGGTCGCGACCCAGCGGCGCTTGCACGCATTTCACGTGCGACTGGTCTTAATGTGATAATGGGTTCTGGCTACTACCTGGCGGTGTCCCATGGGGTCGAGATGGATATAATGAGCGAGGATCAGATAGTCGATGAGATTGTTCGGGATGTCACAAAAGGGGTTGGCACTACAGGAATACGGGCAGGACTTATTGGCGAGATTGGTTGTTCCTGGCCTCTGTTTCCAAACGAGCGCAAGTCACTTCGTGCCGCCGGTCGTGCCCAGAAACTAACCGGTGTGGCATTACACGTGCACCCGGGCCGGGACTCACAGGCTCCAACGGAGATAGTTGATATATTGAAAGATGTGGATGCGGATCTTTCTCGTACTATTTTTGACCACGTCGAACGTACCTACCGCGACCTTCGTCAGACCATTGAGCTGGCGAAAACAGGCTGCTATATTGAATATGACCTGTTTGGCCGTGAAGGCTACTATCCCATAAATCTGGACTTGCCTAATGATACTCAGCGAATCAACGAGTTGATGCAGCTGATTGATGAAGGATATTTAAACCAGCTTCTAATCTCTCATGACATATGGACTAAAACACAGTGCTGCACCTATGGAGGTTGGGGATATGCCCACATCCTGCGCAATGTGGTACCTGTAATGCTTGCCAAGGGCATGACCCGGGAGCAGATACAGACCATCATGGTCGACAACCCCCGCCGGATATTCACCTTTGTGTAGAAGCCAGCCCAAGTGGTGAATGATCCTTGAGAATTGCAGAATATGCATAATATTCTATGTAATGGAATGAAAAGAAGATATGAAGAAATCAGAGCCTATAGGAACATATAGCAACAACTGGCCTCTACCCTTGCACTGCTATTATGGAGGGAAGCCTAGCCAGATTATTATCTGAAGCAAGACTGGCAGGTTCTGACGTCTAAAACAACATCCTGTTTCACGGTGTTACCATTGCCATCAGAGACCTCTACGGTGACGGTTACAACTATTTTGCTGCCGGGCGCAGTCCAGGTTATTGTAGAGCCGGAGCCGGATATTTCTCCCTTACTGGTATACCACTTGTAGCTGTAATCGTCCTGCCCCTGTACCACACATTCCAATTCATATCTCTGATTTGTGAGGACAACGTACTTTTTAGAAAATGGCTGTTCAACAAGGTACTTGGGATTGTCTGGATTGACAACAATCTCTTCAATTTCCGGCGGATCAACAGCTTTGACCTTGATGCTCAAAGAATCAGAAACCTCATCCCCCTGATCATTGGATACTGTGACTGTAATTTTGTATTTATCCGCCTCTTTTGGGGCAATCCAGGTGATGTCTGATCCTTTACCGCGGATCTCTCCTCCATTGGCAGACCATTCATATTTCAGATTGTCACCATCAGCAGATTCGGTATTGCATTCAACATAGCATTCATCGCCAGGGTTGACCTGATCATCATCAGTCTCCAGACTGTTTATTGTCAGGGGTTGAGTGAAACTCGTGCTCTCACTCTCAGGTGCAATCTCTATTACCGGTTCAATTGTTGGAGCGACAGCGAGTACCTCCTGCTCATCGCTGTTGACCAATGGCGTGTCGGTTGTGTCCGGGTTTGTCTGGTAATTTGTAAGTTCAGGATAGGGCTCAAGTGCCTGCAGAAAATGTCTCTCCTCATCAGCTCCATAAATGGTTCCGATGGCGCCTCCCAGCCTGGTACTTGAGTTGTTCATGGTCTCGAGGAAGCTCTCATGTATCGTAGCTGGTGTTTGTTCCAGTATCTCTGTTAGCATATCACGCTGCCAGGTATTGCTTTGCTTCAGTGCCTCTATCAATATGGCTGCGTCTCTTTCACCGTCATTGAACCTGGTTTTAACCGTGAGTTGGGTGGCTTCCTTGAAATGTTCCAGAAATTCCTGACAATGCTCTTCGGCAACCTGGTACTTATCCTGGTCACAAAGCTTGTTGATTATGAGCATATCCTCGTTAGCGTATTTCAGAGCCAGCCTGGCTTCATTTTGCGTTCCAAAAGTGAAAAACTCTGTGATAGTTCGCTTAAAAGAAGTAATGAAATAAGTTTGTGAATCAGGCAGCCTGTCGACGTTATAGTCATCGGGCAGTGAAACACCAGCCACTGCCAGCCCTGGTACTATGGCAACTACAGATATTGCTCCTATGATTAACAGTACTATGGAAATCAGTACACTTTTTCTATTCACTTTTATCCTATACTGGCAGAGAACCGCTATTGCATTTAAGCAATGCAAGTCTCATTTTATTATAATAAATCCCGATAATTTTACTCGTATTTAATACAATCATAAATAGTGACTGGAGATTTGTCAAATTTTAGGTACATTTAGCTTTGGTGTCACGGGAGTTCCAGCCCCTGGTATTGTTCACCCTCCGTGATTTGTTTGCCGATACTAAATGCTTTACCGATAAAATCTCCAAGGGAGTGGTACTGGCGAACGTTGGTGACAAGCACCAATGGAGCGATTTTGTCAATGTCTGGTTTGCCCTCACTGAAACATTCTTCAGATAGATAGTTCTCTTCCACCGTTCCTACGACCAACGCATGGTCTGGCAGTTCAATAATGCGATCTACCGTGCAGGACATATTGATAGGGCATTCCTCTATTAAAGGCGCATTAGCTACCTTGCCATAAAATACATTTAGGTTACAGTCATCTACCTTGTTTGTATTGGAGCCTGATACCAGTCCACAGTAATCCGCTTCACTGGCCATATGGACAGAGGGAATGTTTATGGAGAAAGTCATGTTATTCCTTATCCCCTTAAGCGTATGTTGCCGGTGATTAATGGCGACGGAGAACATTGCTGGTTTGTTATTGGCGGTGCTGCCCCAGGCGAGCGCCATGAAATTTGCCATGCCGTCAACATTTGCTCCAACCAGAAACAGTGCGGTTGGATAAATTGTTGCCTGATTATCAAGTAGAATCTTGTTAATGTTGTTTACTCCTCATGGCTAATGCTGTTGCAGCGAGGCATATTATTCTAATTCCTTTCCGATGCTGAAAGCCTTGCCTATAAAGTCGCCAGGCACATGATAGTTGCGAGCGGGGATATCGGCGATGACAGGCATTATCTTGCTCATATCCGGATTACCATCACTAAGACAACCTTCTGAAACATAGGTCTCCTCTATCTGGCCTATCACCAGTGTGTGTGTTCCCAAATTCAGCAGGTGTATCACTTTACATTCCATGTTGACAGGGCATTGTTCAATAAGTGGGGCGGTTTTGAGTTTGCCATAAAAAATCTTGAAATGACAGGCTGCTGACTTGTCGACATTGGAGCCTGAGACGATGCCACAATAATCCATCTCCTTCACCATGTCGGCTGATACAACATTAACTGAAAAGGTCATGTTTTGTTTGATGCCCAGGTACGTGTGACGATGATGCCGGATGGCTACAGAGAGCATGGGAGGTTCACTGTTAGCAATACCACCCCAGGCAACTGCCATAAAGTTTGGCTTGTCTTCTATATTTGCTCCTACCAGGAAGGCAGGCATCGGGTAGGCATAGAGCTTTGGTCCAACTGGAATTTTGTTCATTACAATTTCTCCTTTATTGATACTGGCAGCATAAACAAATAGGAAAGCAGTTGTCAAACTTTGTGAAAAAGGGCAAATACAAACTTACTTACCCTTTAAAATAGCTAAACTTATTAAACCGTTAGTACTCAATTTAGTTTCTCTCGCAGGAGAATAGGAGATAGGTGTCATAACCGCTACTGTTCCCAGAGTGAGAATTAAATACCGATACGGACGTTTCGCCAGGCGGGGCTTACTGCCGTCACAGGGAATATCTGAGGACGAAGATTGCCTTCACGATAGATTGCTACCTTTTTTATTCCGTGGTCCAAAGAATTATCCTTGCTGCCAGCGGAATGTTGCCTTGGTTTATCTTCAAAGCTCATTAGACGACCCTCCTTGATGTTACATTTGGTTAGTCATGGTCATCCGGGGCAAAAGAATATCCGGGTAAACTTATCCAGATTGTCTGAGATAGGGAAGACCTGTACTGAAACCTGCCGATAGTATACATGAATATGCTATGTACTACAAATAGCGAGTAAGTAGGGCTATATTTGACAAACAGTAAAGTGTTTGTTAGCATGAAATCGATGGTCAGGGGATAGAAGTAACCTGGTTGTTAAGGAGGGAAGGCATGAAACAAATGTGGTTATGTCAATGGATCTTTCCTCGAGAGGGCTCTTCGCTGGCATAGGATGGTTTGGAGCTATATAGCTTTTGTGGAGCCAGAGAAGAGTAATGGGAAGCCCTGAGCTCTTCGTTATGGAACAGAGACTCATAAAGAAAGAGTTAGGCCGTTCAGCCCAAAGCTGAAATGGAAGAGTAAGGGTAATAAGGAAACTGTTCACGCAGGAAGGAGCTTCGTCATGAAGCTCCTTCCTTTTTTCTACCGGTATACAGGAAAGAGTCAGAATACTATTTAAAATATTCTTAGTATGAAAGTGTATTTCTTTTTTGTTATTTCGCCATCAATGCTTAACATGCCATATTTATATGGCAAGATATAGTTGTTTGGGAGTATTGTATGGGAGTCTATTGAAATATCAATATTGACAGTCGGGGGTCTGGATATTAGCATTATGATTGCAGTAGACTTAATGACGAATTAGTTAGATAATAATACACGCAGGATTGCAGTCAATGGAATTATTCAAGACATGACGTCGGTGATAAATATTTTAGAAAGGAATGATAATGAAACTGGATGGTAAGACAGCTATTGTGACAGCAGCAGGGAGAGGTATTGGCAGAGCCATAGCACTATGTTTGGCGGAGGAAGGGGCGGATGTTGTGGTCAATTCGTTCAGAGAGGAGAGTACTGCTAATGTTGCGGACGAGGTCATGAAACTGGGGCGTAAATCTCTGGGAGTGCCAGGGGATATCACCAATCCTGACTTGATTGATCATCTGGTAAAGGAAACAATAAAAACTTTTGGCAAAGTTGATATTCTGGTCAATAATGTTGGTGGCGGTAGCAAGGTGCGGAAAGAGGTCGAGGGATTTCTTGGTGATGTCCAGGTTGAATGGGATGGCATGTACAGGCAAAACCTGAGGTCTACGGTGTTGATGTGTGAAGCGGTGGCATCATATTTCATTCAACAAAAAAGCGGTAAAATAGTAAACATTTCATCGGGAGCTGGTAGACGTAGTTCTCCTACGGCATCAGCATCCTATGGAAGTATGAAATCCGCTGTTATTACCTTCAGTCAATACCTGGCCGATAAACTTGGTCCACACAACATCAACGTCAATTGTATGTGTCCCGGCCTGGTCTATACTGACGCCTGGAAAGCAAAAGCTAAGGGCTATGTAGAGAGCATACCTGAGTACGCAGGCATAGATCCCAGGGAATGGTTTGTTGGCCTTCTTGCCGGGAAATATCCAGAAATGGCATTGAATACACCGCTAAGGAGAGAACAAACGGAGGAGGATATGGCACACGCTGTAGTCTTCCTGGTATCTGAGGATTCCCGGAATATCACGGGGCAGGCATTAATTGTCGATGGTGGCAGAGTTAAAAATTAGTGAGGCATATATGAAAGCAGAGATAATTTCTATCGGAACAGAACTCCTTTTGGGTGAGATAGTCGATACCAATACACCGTTTCTGGCTGACCAATTGGCACTGCTTGGCATCGACCTGTATTTCAGCTCTGCGGTAGGAGACAATTATGAAAGATTGACAGGAGTTTTCAGAAGGGCATGGGAACGATCTGACATAATCATATGCACTGGTGGTGTTGGACCTACACAGGATGATTTAACCAGAGAGGCTATTGCTGGTCTGGTAGGCGAGACACCGGTGGTGGACCCTGAATTGGAAGCGGAACTGATTAAATTTTTTACCAAACGTGGCGCGAAAATGACCCAGAACAATGTTAAACAGGCTACCGTAATTCCTTCATCAAAAGTACTCAAGAACCCCAGGGGCACAGCTCCGGGTTGGTGGGTAGAAAAGAATGGACATATCATAATTGCCATGCCTGGTCCTCCAGGCGAGATGCACTTCATGTGGAAAAACGAGGTGCTTCCAAGGCTACAGCTTAAAACGGAGACCGTGATACTGTCGCGTACACTTAAAACATTTGACGTGGGAGAGTCGCAAGCAGAAGAGATGATTTCACACCTGGTCACCTCAGCTAATCCTACCCTGGCAACCTATGCAAAACCTGATGGCGTCTATTTACGTATTGCTGCCAAGGCAGCGAAATCGGAGACGGCGCAGGACATGATTCTAAGAATGGAGGTTGATGTCAGGAAGATTCTTGGTCAATATATATGGGGAGTAGATGAGGATACCCAGGAAAGCGTTACAGCCGATATGCTTATAAAAAGAGACCTTTCGCTGGCTTTTGCAGATTCATTCAGTGGCGGGATATTGGCTCGCGGTCTATTTGGGGAGCCACGCGCTGAAAGCTATTTTGGAGGAGCTTTGGTGACATGTTCAAAGGAATCAAAGATTGCCTTGGGAGTCGAGCCTGCCTTGTTGGATGAAGGAGACCATGGAAAAATAGCGACAGTACTGGCTTCTCTGGTGCGGCGTACCTTTTCCGTTGATATTGGCATAGGTATTGAAGGTTATACGGAAAGTTCGGAAGGAAGCTTGACCGATAGAGTGTTCATCGCTATAAAGTGTGAGAATCCTGTATTCCACACAGTACAAATCCATTCGAGAAGACATCCGCAAATGAAGACCAGGGCAGGGAATTATGCGCTTTCAGACCTGAGGAAATTGCTAAGCTCAATATAAAATAGAGGCTAGTCTTTAGCTCCACGCAGGAAGATGGAGCAAATAAGGGTTACTGCGAGTATTGCGGCGCCAGCCATAGTGAAGGCGTAATTGAAGCCAAACTTGTCGATAAGATATCCCAGTATCGGCGTCACCAGGCCAGGGCCTCCCCTGCTGCCGAAATAATATATGCCAAGTATTGTCGAGCGACGGTGTTCGGGGCTGTTACTAATGATGTATGATTCCGACGTAGGCATCATCATGTGCATGCACGTACCGATGCCGGCCAGGACTAAGAACAGGCTCAAACCAAAGGAAGCCAGGTTTAGCAGGTAGATGACGGGCCCCGTAATCAGGCTTACTGCTACCAGTACACGCACTTTCCCCAGTCGGTCGGAGAGGTATCCACCCAATGGACCTGCCCATAGTCCGCCGAGGTATACAATAGATAGTAATCCTCCTGCTTTAAATAACAATCCTCCTAGTGTCACCTCTCCAACACCAAAATTATCGACGATGAACATTGGAATAAAGGTTATTACACCGACAATCAGGGCTTTTCCAATTATGGTCAGTGACATAAAGGAGATCATGTGTCCTTTTTGGACTTTAGCCTCTTCTTTAGTAGCTGTATGGTCGCTGGTTTGTTTATTGCTCCTGGTCTTGCCTGTTATCCCAAGACGTCCAAGTATCATATAGAGGATCAGGCCGATGGCGATGGTGGGGACAGCTACTCCAATAAACGAAACACGCCATCCGTATACGGAGAGAACGCCTGCGATTAGCGGTCCCAGGAAATAACTGGCGGTGCCGCCTATCTGGTGCAGGCCTAGTGACCGTCCTCTCTTCTCTGGATTAACCGCTGCGGAGATTAACGGAGCTGCGGAGGGGTGGTAACCGCCGCCCATAAGACCCAGTAAAACCAGTGCTACAGCCATTAGTACGTAGTTTGGCGAAATGCCAGCCATAAGGCCGGCCACTGACACGCCAGAGATTCCTACGGTTACCAGTATGCGGGGGCTGATACGGTCTGCCAGCCACCCTCCCGGTAACTGTCCAACACCGTACGCCAGTAAAAATGCAGAGCTAAGCCAGCCAGCCTGTGCATAGCTCAATGTGAATTCCTCACGAATCAAGGGCATTAATGGCGTGAGCAGGGAGGACACGAGGTGGTGTGAAAAATGCGCCACAATAAAGAGTGGCAATAATTTTAGAATGAGAGAGTTTTTTTTGTTCTCTTGGATAATGGTTTACCTTTCCGCCGCTATGCAAAAGGCGACACAATTACGGTGCAGGTATTCTAACATAAAGACTCCCAACTGTACACAATATGTACAGGCTGCCAACCTTGGGAACACTGGACTGTGTTTCTCAGCCTTTTCTTATGGCAGATTTATTGTTTGGTTATGCTCGTTTAGGAGGGAATTCAGAAAGGGCATGATATCTGACATCAGCAGATAAATAGTTTTAAAATGGGATTTTGCACTATATCTGGATAGCATTATAAGGTTATAATTGGACAAAGAAACCAGTGAGTGAGCTGGATTAAATATAAAAGGAGGGATAACATGTCGGAAGCAGGAGCAATATTTATAGTAGGGATAACGGTTCCACAGGAATATGAAGAGGAGTTTAATGAATGGAGCGATAATGTTCATGCGCCTCTAGGATTAAAATCTAAGTGGTTGGATAAGATTACCCGGTATAAAAAAGCTACACTCAAAGAAGGTGATAAGCTTTTAGAAGGTGACCATGCGGAGTACTTGGTCATTGGTGAGTTCAAGGATACGGAAGCCTTCCAGGCATGGCGCGCCAGTCCGGAAAATAAGGTTATGGCTGCTGACCAGGAACAGAAATGGGCTGGCAGGGATTGGCGCGTTGTTAAATTCAGGACTTTATACGAGCCAATAAGATCGTGGGAAAATAAGTAAGCGATATCAGTTCATGAGATAAATAGAAGAATGCCCGGAAGTGCATTAAGAGGTTCAGTGGGCATATTTCTTCATTGATTACAGTCTGGTTTCAGTTTCGTAGTTTATTGATGGCTATAGAGAATATTGTTCAACAAATAGTTGAAAAATAACTAACTATTTTGTGGTGCAAATAAGAGTGTAGCAAAGGAGGGTTTTGTGAAGTTAATAGACCTGAGGAGCGATACCGTAACGCAACCAACTGATGAGATGCGGCGCGCGATGTTTGAGGCTGAGGTAGGTGATGATGTTTATGTGGAAGATCCTACCATTAATCTATTGGAGAAAAAATCCGCTGCCATGTTGGGGAAAGAGGCAGCGCTGTATACCCCAAGTGGGACCATGAGTAATCTTTTGGCTGTATTGGTTAATACACGCCCTGGAGACGAGATTATTCTTGGAAATGAAGCCCATATGCTTGCGGCGGAGGTGGGTGGTGCGGCTGCGTTGGGAGGAGTTGTAATGCGGACTGTACCAAATGGGATAGATGGGAGGTTGGACATGGATATTGTTGAGCAAACAATACGGCCGGATAATATCCATTTCCCACATAGTACACTTCTCTGTATAGAAAACACTCAAAACCGTTGCGGCGGCAGAGTTCTTACTGAGGCATATACCGCGGAAATCTCTAAACTGGGACAGAGGAACGGGTTAAAGGTGCACCTTGATGGAGCACGTATCTTCAACGCCGCTGTTGCCTTAGATACTACAGTTAACAAGCTGGTGGCACCCGTAGATTCAGTAAGTTTCTGTCTATCAAAAGGACTCAGCGCTCCTGTAGGTTCCCTGTTATGTGGCAAGCGTGAGTTCATAAACAGTGCCCGTAAATGGAGAAAAATGCTTGGTGGTGGAATGAGACAGGCCGGGATTGTAGCCGCTGCGGGAATTATAGCTATTGAGAAAATGGTTGACCGCCTGGCGGATGACCATACCAATGCAAAAAGGCTGGCCATGGGAATGTCGAAACTTCCTGGAATAACTATCTACCCTGATAACGTGCAAACAAATATTGTCCTTTTTGAACCCCCTGCTAAAGTAAACCCTGAAGAGTTTTCCAAGTTAATGGAGGCTCGTCGGGTGCTGGTAAAGCCATATGGCGGTCGAAAGCTTCGTGCCGTAACCAACCGTATGGTAAGTAGCTCGGACATAGAAGAGACGCTTGGTATTCTGGAACTAATAGTGAAGGAACTGGCATAGGAATATAACTGGTTTAGTTATTGTCTATCCATTTCGGATTGTTTCATCCCTGCAAAGGCAGGAATGAAACATCGATACAAATAATGATAAGTCTTAGCTGCGCTGAAGTAGTTCAATAGGCACGCTGTCAGGTCCCAGCAGGAAGGTCATCCTGATGCCCGGAATAGGCTCAGCTATTTCCTGAATGAATTTAACGCCCTTGGCTTTTAACTCGGTAACAGCGGTGTCAATGTCATCGGTTTTAATGCCGAAGTGGTGTAACCCATAGTATTTCGGCGGAACCGGGGACTCCTGGTCCTGTGTAGTAGGGCCAATCAGTGAGACTGGTGCTCCACCAAGTTCCATCGATATCAGTATCCTGCCGTCAGGTGTGGTGTGTGTGTTCAGTACTTTTGTACCAAACATATTGACATAAAACTGTGCTGCTTTCTCCGGCTCTGGGGTTACCTGGTGAAGATGATCGAAAGTATAACTAGACATAATATATCCTCCTTACGAACTGTATTAATTCCTGTATCTCTTGGCTAATTCACTTATACTATCGTCCAGTAATAATAACCAGATGAAACATATCCTTCCTCTTCAAATTCTCTTATTCTTATGTGCAATCTTTTCCGTCCTGCTGGTAATGATTCTCTGTTCATTTTGCATCTTGTAGAGCAGCATCGCAGGAACGTTTCATTTATGAACTGCTATTGTATTACGCGCAGATATCTTTACCAGACACATTTTGCGTTCGCATTTTGATTACAAAACTAATATTACGATAGACGAAACCTGGTGTTATCACATACATGCTGTACCGGCGAGGTGGGTGATTGGTTCCCTAATGTATTGGTAGTATAACAGAATAATGTAAACGGGGTGTTCTTGCCAGCCATCAGCCATAAGCGTAAAATGTAGCTTTTAATAATAGTTGATGGCTTAATAGGGAAAATAACAAAAGCCCGGAGGATAATATGATAGTTGAGATGAGGAAAGGCAGTACCCAGGAGGAGGTTGACGAAGTTATACGGCGAGCAAAATCGTTTGATATGAGCGTTCAGTTGAACTTGGGAACTGATAAGACTGTGATAGCGATACTTGGGGCTAACACCGGCAAATTACCTACGGAAACCTTTGCCGTGCTTCCCGGGGTGGAAAGCGTGTCACGGATAATGAAACCTTATAAGCTCGCCTCACGAGAGTTTCACCCTGAAGACACACTTGTCTCAGTTGATGGAGTGGAGATTGGCGGAAATCGTTTTGTTGTTATGGCAGGTCCATGTGCAGTGGAGAGTGAAGCCCAGCTTATGGAGACGGTCAAGGCAGTGAAAAAAGCAGGAGCTTCTATAATTCGTGGAGGGGCGTATAAACCTCGCAGTTCCCCTTTCAACTTTCAGGGGCTTGAAAAAAGAGGACTGGAGTTGCTAGAAATGGCTCGAGATCGCTTTAGTATCCCCATAGTTACTGAGGTAGTGGACCCTCATGATGTGGAACTTGTAGCCAGTTATGCTGATATTATGCAGGTGGGGGCACGTAATATGCAGAATTATGCTTTGTTAACCGAGCTTGGAAAGAGCAGGTGTCCTGTTATGCTGAAGAGGGGATTGTCCTCTACTATAAAGGAATGGCTTACGGCAGCTGACTATATACTGGCTGAAGGAAATAACCAGGTGATGTTGTGCGAAAGAGGTATCAGAACTTTTGAAGATAGCATTCGTTTCTCTCTGGATATTACATCTATACCTGTGGTGAAGAAGACAAGTCATCTGCCGTTGCTGGTTGACCCCAGCCACGCGGCAGGTAATTTTGCCTTCGTTCCCGCGGTGGCAAAAGCGGCGATTGCCGCCGGCGCTGATGGGCTACTGATTGAAGTACACCACAACCCGAAAGAGGCGCTGGTTGATGGGCCACAGGCTCTCACTCCGTCAGATTTCAGCAGGTTAATGGTGGAACTCGCGGCGATCGCCAAGGCGGTTGGCAAGTCTTTATAGAAATGTTTAGTAATGGGAACGTGGATGATATTGGCCGCCATGACTAGCCGCAGAATGTTTCAATGCCTATATGAATAGTAACGGCTCCCGATCAGTTACTTGGGCTATTTTAGAAAGGGGCCGGTATCTGGAACTGCTCTCCAAGCTCCCTGAGTTCATCAACTACTTTGTGGAAAAGGAGTAGCTCCTGTTGTTGTTGCTGGTAAAGCTCGGCTTCCTTTTCACCATGGACAAAAATCCGTTGTTGCCCTTCTACCTTATCAGAATTCCTTAGCGTATTTATATAGTCGTCCAGTACACTCTTGAATAAAGAAGGGTTGATGAAGGCGTCTATTCGTATAGCACCAAAGAGATGCGAAACCTTTGGAGGAGCGTCTTTTTTGGCATAGAGGTTTGGTCCGAATTCGCTACCGGAGAGGACTCCAGAGAGTATATCTACCATGAACGATAAACCGAAGCCCTTATGTCCCCCTCCTTCCTCGTTTATCCCACCGAGGGGCAGCAGCCCGCCACCCTTCTTATCACGCCAGTTAGCTTGTACCTTTGCTATGTCCTGTGAGGATTTACCAAATTCGTCTACTGCCCAATTTCCTGGCATTGTTTTTCCTTCACGTCTGTAAACCTCGAGCTTGCCACTGGGGACGGTAGAAGTTGCCATGTCTAGTACCACAGGTTTTTCTTTACCAGCGGGAACGGCAATTGAGATAGGGTTTGTTCCCAATAAGGTTTTTGTGCCATGTGTTGGCACTACGAGTGGCATAGAATTTGTCACCGAGATACCGATGAGATCCTGCTTGACTGCCATCATGGGATAATATCCTGCTATGCCATAGTGGTTAGAATCACGTACCACGGCAAGGGCGATATTGTTTTTAAGTGCCTTGTCGATGACAAGTTTCATGGTTTTGTAAGCGATAACCTGTCCCAGTCCATCACCTCCCGAGACGAGCAGAGTGTTGGGAGTCTCCTTCAGGGTTTTTATATCGGCTACGGGTTTCATTACCCCCATCTGTAAGCCACTGGTATACCTTTTAAGCCTCTGCAAGCCATGAGAGCCGATACCCATCTGGTCCGATGTTATCAATACATGAGTTACTATCTCAGCGTCCTCCCGGGGTACGCCTAACTTACAAAGCACTGCTGTAGCAAATTCCGAAAGTGTTTTAACTTCCAGTCTGATATATTCTTCCATTTTTACTCCTCTTTAAAAAATACTTCTTGTAATGCTAGCTGCTGCTAATACCAGCAGGTTACTCGGAGATACAAACGGCTCTCCGTTTGGTGCAGTCTTAATATTATTATCCTGTGTTTAAGTTGTCAATATTGAGAACAAACTCTGAGAGAATCCTGCAAGGATGTTTCTTGCGGTGGGATTCGCTAAAGTGCAGTTTTATGAGGTGGCTGATGGCCCTGTATCTGAGGTTCTCAAGAATAAATTCACCCACCAGTAGATATCACGTCTGGCAATAGAACTTCGAAGCCTGTTCATGCGTAATTGTTGCTCCTTTTCCGGCATTTGATAGGCATTATAGATAGCATTAGCCACACCTTCTGTGTCATAGGGATTTACTATCAGTGCATTCCTATGCAGTTGCGCTGCAGCACCTGCGAATTCACTGAGTATCAATACCCCCTCGCTGTTTGTATTAGCGGTGCAGTATTCCTTGGCTACCAGGTTCATACCGTCCTTTAACGGTGTAACCAGTGCGATACTGGCTGCACGGTAGTATGCCAGTAACTCAGCTCGCTCCAGACTGCGAAACATGTAAGTGACTGGGGTCCAGCCAGATTGAGCATATTCACCGTTGATTCTGCTTACCAGTCCTTCGATTTCATTCTTCAAGTGTACATATTCCGGTATATCAACACGGCTTGGTACTACGATCTGAATCAAGGTTACCCTGCCATGAAGGTTCTCGTATCTCTTCAGTGTATATTCGAAGGCACGCAGTTTTTCTGGGATGCCTTTGGAGTAATCGAGGCGGTCTACACCCAGGATAATTTTACAATTTGGAATGGCATTAGAAAGCTCAACCGCCCTGTTTCTGACAGTGGTATCAGCAGCTGCCGTGGAGAAATCGTGGAAATCTATGCTAATAGGGAATACGCCAACCTTGGTCTCATGGTCCTTTAGGCTCACCGTAGCTGTCTGTCTTCTGGTGTCAGCTTGGAGACCCTTTATCAGCATCTCAGCACAGTGAAGGAAGTTATTTCGGTCGCGCATTGTTTGAAAACCAATCATGTCATAATCCAGCAATGCCCTCAAGATTTGTAACCGCCACGGTAATTTATTGAAAATGTCGGGTGATGGGAAGGGAATATGGGAAAAGAAACCAAGGTTTCGCTCCTCTCCCATGGCTTGTAGCGACTTCGCTACAAGCATCAGATGGTAATCCTGTACCCAGACATAATCGTTTTGGTTGCTATTACGAAGGATTGCCTCGGCAAATTTGCTGTTTACTTGCTGGTATGACTGCCAATAAGAGGGGTTGAAATTACAACGAGATTGAAGGTCATGAAACAGGGGCCAGATCACCTCGTTAGAGAATCCGAAGTAATAAAGGTTAATGTCTTCTTCGGTCAGTGTAACTGGCCTGAGCGAGTACCCTGTTCCTTCGCTTCCTTTGGCCAGTAGTTCATCAAGGTTGTCTTCATCCATCACTCCAGTCCAGCCAAGCCATATACCATTTCTGTCACGCAACACCGGTGTCAGGGCGGTGACCAGTCCTCCCGAACTGGGTGTAACTTCCCATTCCCCGTCAGTTCCCTGGTTCATCGATACAGGCAATCGATTAGAAACGATTACCAGTCGACCGGTATTTAATTTGTAATCTCTATTCGCTGTCTGTGACATAGGCAATATCCTGGGACAGTTAATATAGAGATTACTGTAGCTTTTAGAGGGTTGATTGTCAATAAAAATAGGAGTTTGCTGTTTCATGTAAGACTTGCGCTTGGAATACTCACAAATGATATTTAATGGTGCAGGTGCTTGTTAAGAGGAGGTCGAGATAGTATACTGCTTTTTTAAAATGACAGTTCATTTGGCAGGATTAAAGCAGTGACAATAAGAGCTATATTATTCGATTGGGTAGATACGCTGGCGCGAATGGAGCCGGACTGGGGTGAAATCTGGTTTAAGGCAATCCATGACATGGGTGTCGAGCTATCTGAAAAGGACATGGTTCGTGGAATACATTCTGCCGAGCTACAGGTTCCTGAAGGGAGACCGTTGAAGTGGACAGAATCGTCCGACGAGGATGATTTCATTCACTACATGCAAATAATATTGGAGGAGGCTGGTGGTAGTATTCCTCAGCGGACTGTATTACTTGGAACTGTAAAGAAGATACGGCAGTGGTTTTCTGATTCTTCGTTTAGCCTGTACGATGATGTTTTGCCTACTATAAGTGCTTTAAGGAGCAAGGGTATTATCCTGGGGGTGATTTCTAATATGTATGATAGCCTCAAGCCAGTATGCCGTGCATTGCAACTGGAACACTTACTCGATTTCACGCTCACCTCAGGAGAGGCAGGGTTCAGTAAACCTGAGCCGGGTATTTTCCTTGAGGCGCTGAAAATGTCGGGAACGGCTGCTGCTGAAACGATATATGTAGGGGACCATTATGAGACGGATATACTTGGTGCACGGGGAGCAGGACTTAAAACCGTGTTAATTGATCGTAACAACAGGTATCCATCATTTAACGAATGTACTCGAATCAGCGATTTATCAGGACTGACAAATCATATTTAAGTCTGCCCCAAAGTGAACTGGAAGCTGATTTGTCCTGTAAGTTGGTCCCAGGATAGTTATTTAACCTGGTTAATAATGCCACAGTGCGGGCATCTGACAGTTGTTGCCTTAAATTTGGGAGGTAGTCTGAACTTGGTCCCACATTCACAGCGGATGGTCTGGTAGTTGTTTTGTTTCCAAAGCAGATCTGATACCTCACGGGTTCTCTCAATCATGTCCTGTTGCTCTCCTGCTCTCTTTGGCTCAGCGGTACGGATGTTGACGGCTCCAGCCACCGCCAGAGCAGAAGCAGGAATGACTCCTTTTTTTGCCGTGCTCATCTGCTGATAGGCACTATTATAATCGGCGAAGGAGGCTCCTCCAGACATCGACCGCAGGATTCGTACCCTTTCTGATATTGGAGGATGTGTACTGCTGAGATTATTGGCAGCCCTGCCTTTCTTTCGAAAAGGGTTGATGATATACATTGGCGCTGTCGCTTTATTGGCGGAATTAAGCTGGCTGGTAGAGCCGCTTATTTTCTCCAGCGCTGATGCCAGGCCTTCGGGATAGCGTGTGTACACGGCTGAACTGGCGTCTGCCAGGTATTCTCTTTTCCTGGAGACAGCAAAATATATAAGTTGTGCCATGATTGGTGCCAGTATCATCAGTGCGATGGCCACAGCCATGATTATAAGTTGGGCCGAGCCCCCGCCTCCGGATGAAGACCTTCTTCTTCCTCCAGTCATACTGCTGAAGAACAACATACGCGATGCATACCAGGATAGGATGACGATGGTGCCCAGTAAAACACTGCACATAGTCATAAGCAATACGTCTCGATTATTTATATGAGATATCTCGTGAGCAATCACCCCCTGAAGTTCATCGCGGTTGAGCTTTTGCAAAAGACCTGAAGTAACAGTTATTGCAGCCTTGTCAGGATTGCGCCCGGTGGCGAAAGCGTTTGGAGCGGGGTCATCAATGATGTAAATGTCTGGCATTCTCGCCAACCCCGAGGCGATTTTCATTTCCTCAACTATATTGAACAGACGGGGAGATTCATCACGTTTGATTTTCTTGGCTTTGGACAGGGATAGTATGATGTTGTCTCCTTGGAACAATGCAACCATGTTCATCACTGCCCATATCAGCAGGGCGATTACCAGTCCTGCAATGGGGCTTTCCAGGAAATACAGTCCCAGGACGTAGCCTATAGAGAGCAAAAGTAAACCCATCCCCATAACAAGTATTACTGACCTTATTTGGTTTGTCCTAATCTGTTCCCACATAGCCTTAAATCATTTCTGCTTAGCTGAAATTAACTTTTGGAGCCTCTCTCTCTGCGGCTACTGTAACCTCAAAGAATTCACCTGTTTTGAAACCGGTTATGCTGGCTATTATGTTTGATGGGAACATTTGAATTTTATTGTTTAATCGAAGGATTGCGTCATTATAGAACTGGCGTGAAAAACCGACCTTGTTCTCTGTCGAGCTTAGTTCCTCCTGTAGTGACAGGAAATTCTGGTTGGCCTTTAGGTCAGGGTAGTTTTCGGACACGGCCAGCAAACGTGACAGGACAGAGCTTAGCTCTCCTTCTGCTTTACCTCGGGCCGCTGCCCCTGAAGATGATGCCTGCTGGGCTAGGTTACGGGCATTAGTCACCGCCTCAAGGGTCTCCCGCTCGTGTTTCATGTAACCTTTGGCTGTTTCTACCAGGTTAGGAATCAGGTCGTGACGCCTTTTAAGTTGCACATCTATCTGTGCCCAGGCATTCTTCGCCTGGTTGCGTAATCTTACCAGACTGTTATAAATGCCAAAGACGGAAAATGCAATTATTACCACTAGCCCGATAACTATGTAAACTGCTGTCATGAGAACACCTCCATGAGACTATATCTATGTTTGTGTATATATCTGTTATTTAAATATGTATTAGCTTTATACAGGATTATTGCTGTGCCTTAAATACGTCTCCCAGGAAGGCTGTAACCTGTCGTTGAGACTCTGAGCCCTCATCTTCCTTTGCTGATAATTGCTTTAGCAATTGAGTAAGCTCTCCTCCATCGAACCACAATCCGTCCCCCTGTGGACAGACGTCAACCAGTATCCTACCTTGCTTTCCTGTAGAAATCTTCCTCATCTTAGAAACACATATCGGACACTTCCTCTTTTTCTCAGAGGATCCTGTTTCCGGTGTGTTAAGCATGTCCTTAATTAAATAGCCACCGCCGTCAATATCGATGCTTCGAAACAGGAGGTTCATCTCGCCTGCATCGAACCATACTCCGTTACAGTCAGTACAGTAGTCGAGCTCGACATTATCATGCTCAACAACTATCATATCGCTCTTACAGGTTGGACATATCATAACAACTCCCATCCATCCGCATATTAGCAAAGTTTAGATTTCCTGACGGCATGTGTCAAATAAATGTATAATAGCTAAACATTAAAATGCTGATAGCATATGGCAATTGTCGGAACGCCCTTTAGGTTGGGCATTTTTTTATTTACACCTATTGACTTGGGGGAATATTATATTTAAAGCTGATATTGAATATGTAACTAGGCCGCTGGTATTCACTGAAGCTGAATCATGGAAGTTTGGTTCAGGTACCATAGGAGTTATCCACGGGATGAAGGAAATACGGTTATCAGGGATTTCGTTACTGTGAGTTGGGAGGGAAGCCACGAGGAATTACAGCGACGGTATCGTCGTCGCTGGCTAATCTGGCTCGTGGCCGTACTGGCTCATACAATAGGCACCTTCAACCGAGCGGCGATGGCACCTATGGCAGACCGTCTCATGGCTGATTTTGAAATTAGCGCAGTAGCATTTGGAAGCCTTGGAGCTGTCTATTTCTATACATATGCAATCATGCAATTGCCTTCCGGGACCCTGGCCGACACACTTGGACCGAGAAAGACTATTGTGTCAGGTCTGCTGCTGGCTGCGTTTGGGGCTCTTGTAATGAGTGCAGCCCCTTCTTTTAGTCTTCTTTATATGGGACGACTAATCGTAAGCCTGGGAGTTTCTGTGACGTGGGTCAGTATTATGAAAATTATCATGGAATGGTTTCGCAGTAATGAAGTAGCTACTGTAACCGGTTACTCAAGTGCAATTGCACATCTGGGACAATTGGCGGCGAGTACTCCACTGGCTTTGTTGATAATATGGGGAGGCTGGCGCATGGGCTTCATTGCCATTGCGGGCGTTAGCCTAGGACTGGCCATTATTGGCTGGATGATAATAAAGGATAAACCTGCCGATATTGGTTTACCGCCTGTTTCTGAACTGGATAATAAAATTGGTGGGACAACACAGACATGTCTTGATACTTTGAGTATCAGTTTGGGTAAAAGGTTCAAAATGGTTATCGGTGATCGTCGCATTTGGTTATTGTTTCTGATTGGATTCGGTGCATTTGGAGCCTTTGCAACACTGTTTCATAACTGGACGGTTATCTATATAATGCAGAGTTATGAATTAACGCGTGATTTCGCCTCTACTTTCATATTTATTGCTACCATTGGATTCATGATAGGGGCCTTGTTAATTGGGTTTCTATCTGACCGGATTATGAAAAGTAGACGACGACCTGCCCTGATATTTACAAGCCTGTTACTTGGCTGCCTTTTACTGCTTTCTTTGTGGAATGGAGGTCGTCCTCCCTTGCTGGCATTATATCCATTATCTTTATTTATAGGTATTGGTGGCAGTGTTATTCCTGTCATATTCGGTTGTGTCAGAGATATAGTACGACCTGCCACACGGGGAATAGCCATCGGGCTGGTTAATATGGGCGGCTTCACCGGAGCGGCCATAGCTCAGCCCCTGTTTGGTTTTATTCTTGACCGTGGATGGCAAGGCAAAATAGCTGATGGTGTACCTATATATCCATTACAGGCATTCCAGAATGCCCTTTTCCTCTGTTGCGCGCTGGCAGCACTCGGTGTTCTGGGTGCCCTATTGATGAAAGAGACTCATTGCCGACCGGTATATGCTATTGACAAGCCCTAATATCTGAATTAAGTAAAGAAAAAGGGAAAGTAGTAACAGATAAACTATATGGGGGTATTTATCCCTTTGTTCTTGTACCGGAACAATTAAATGAGTGTTGCTTCATCTTTATCCCTTTTCCTTCATCGATTCCAACTAGATTGCCACACTGGCATCTGACTTCATTCCCGTCTCGAATACTGTAATTCTCTATTATTCGCTCGTACCAGCAGTGTAATACTTTCCCTTTGCCAACCTTGATGTACTTAAAGATTTTGCTCTTACATTTTACGCATTTTAGTACTATCATTTTTAATTCGTGTGTCCCGCTTTTCAATCAAACTATATTTAACATTATATTTGATTTTGTGTCTTTAGGAAGCTTTTAGAAAGTGAATAACCCGGTTTGGGGAATAAGTGTATTTGGTATAGTATAATGTTCAGTGAGGTTGACGCAACAGAAGTAAATGGGTGTTTAAAAGGGAGATGGATAATGGGTTGTTTTCTATGTAATTTATTCGGTGGAAAAAAGAAGAAGCGAGGAGGAAAAAAGGACAGTACCCGGGACTGGGAAGGAAATAGGCAAGAAGATACTGATGATGAAGAGGATGATAACGATGGCGGTGACGGTGGCGACGATGGTGGGGATGATTAAGCTCAAAAGAGGTTCTGAAGAATAACTAAATAAATCAAAGAGTACCATTTTTGGCTTGAATTCATTAAAAAAATGGAGTTTAGCATAGACGAGCAGAGGTCGTTTTGGAATATGAGGTTCCAAAACGAAAGTAATGTCTGGGGTGATGATCCCAGTGCTACTTCAATGTTTGCTCTGGAGATATTCCGTC
>SDBU01002021.1_pt1 | contig 27688 bp, 20 predicted proteins | sample 2277071 | NCBI WGS metagenome assembly SDBU01 (sample SAMN10397929, study PRJNA504765) | marine sediment metagenome | isolation source: marine sediment core GS08_GC12, 126 cmbsf | place: Arctic Ocean: Gakkel Ridge, Loki's castle | collected 2008 | reverse complement strand
GATACCTACCGTCCCCTGGTGGGGGCAGTGGTGGATGCAGGGTAAGCTTTTACACTTTATAAAAACGGGATACAAGTATGCGATTTAACAGAGGCTTAGTGCCGTTGTTGGTGGCTGTTCTGGTGTTGGCGGGTTGTTCGCAGAGTCTGTATCTGCGCGGTCGCAGTTTGTGCGATGACGGTCAGCATCGGCAGGCGGTGGCAACACTACAGGCGGGCCTTCAGTCCGATGCTGCCGACTACCGGGGTTGGCGCGAGTTGGGCGTGGCCCACTATGAGTTGGGTGAGTATGAATTGGCGCTGACGGCTTTGAAGCGTTCGTTGCTGTTGCAGCCGACGGCGCGGTGTCAGTTGTACGCGGGCATGTGTCACGAGAAACTGGCGCCCGGAGAGTCGACACCGGAGACGAAAGCGTCGCGTTATGCGTCGGCGCGGTCGGCCTACCAGGCGTCGCTGGGATTGAATCCGCCGCAAGCGTTGCTTAACGGTATTCAGGCTCGTATGGAACGTCTGCTGCGCATTGAAGAGATCCAAGAGGCTCTGTTTATGGAGAAAACCATCGATGCCGACACGATACCGGCCAACACGGTAGCGGTGTATGATTTTGATTCCGAGGGATTGCCGCCGGAGTTAGTACCACTGGCCATGGGATTGGCGGAGTTTACATCGTTGAGTCTGGCCAAAGTAAAGTCACTTCAGGTAGTGGAACGACTTCGGGTACAGACATTGTTACGGGAGATGGAGTGGGTTAAAGAAGGCAAGGTGGATGTCTCGACGGCGCCGCGGTCGGGGTTGTTGCTGGGCACTCGTCGGGTAGTGACCGGCTGGGTGGCAAGTCCGGAAGCGGAGCAGGTGCGCATGGGCAGCAGCATCCACAATACAGTAGACCATTCGGAAGCGACCCCGGATATAGAGGAAGGCAAGCTGCGCCGGATAATCAAGCTGCAGGTGAAGTTTGTTTACCAGATTCTCAAGGAACTGGGTGTAGAGCCGACAACGGCCGAGCGTGAAGCGATTGAAACTATGCCGACGGAGTCGTACGATGCGTTTCTTGCCTTCTGTCGTGGTTTGCAGTTTAAGGGTCAGGGCAATTACGAAAAAGCCCAGGAGCAGTTTGAGGCGGCGATAACTGCGGATGAAGGCTTTACCGAGGCGGCAGTGCAGTCGGAGGAAACGGCGTCGCTGGAGGCGGCAGATAATCTTATTGACGAGATACCGGTAGCGACGGTGGAGACGCCTGACCTGGGCGCCACGCTGGGCGGCCTGGTGGAGAACACCGGCGCCACGGAGCCGTCAGCGGATGATGAGGAAGGTGGCGGTAGCGGCGGTGGCGAAACCGGGGATCCGCCGGAACCACCGCCGGTGATACCCAAGGGTTCGGTAATAGTGGAGGGTACTTTCGATGGCAACTAAAGTTATGGTTTTCGGCTGGCTGCTGCTGCTGTTGGCGGCGGCGACGGAAGTATCATCGCAGGTAGTGCCGGGGCGCCGGGCATCGCTGCAGACGCGTTTTGTCTTTAACAGTTGGCAGGTGACGGACAGCACCGGTAAAATAACCATCAAGCAGTCGGGCGTGCCGGTGCGTGGTTACATACCGCTCCGGGACAATCTGGAGATGGTTTTTTCGACGCAGTTGTCGACCAACGACCTGCAAAGTGACACCAGCTACACCCTTTCAGGGGTAGGTGATGTGCGTTTACAAGTGAATCAGTCGTTGTATACTGATCGTTTGATTATCAGTGCCGGGATGAATTTGCCTACGGGCAAGCGTCGTTTGGACTACAATCATGACACACCCGTGATCGATATTCTTGCGCGGGACTATCTCGGTTTTGCCATGCGTCGTTTTGGCCAGGGTTTTGGTTTTAACCTGATGCTGGGCACAGCGGCTATGCTGGGCGATGTTCGCGGCGGTTTGGGGGTGATGTATGAGTACAAAGGTGAATATGAGCCCTATTATGATCCCGTCACGGATATTGGTCGTTACAACCCGGGTAATCAGTTGAGCGTAACATTATCAGGCACTCACCAGTTGCGGCAGAGTGTGTTTTTCGGTGATTTAGTGGCGACGGTGTATGGCTCGGATCGACTGAAAGGAGATCTGGTATACCGTCGGAGTCCGCAGGTCGCTTTTCGTCTGGCCGGTCGTCACCGCTGGGACAGTTACCGCATTGACGGCAGCGTTCGCCTGGTCTGGCGGGGAATGAATCGCGAGTACGGGGGCGGCGGTGTGGTAGCCGAGCAGTATCGTCTGTACGGTAACGAGTTTCAGGGATCGTTGTCGTGGCGCTGGTACGTTCGTCCGGGGTGGTACTTGTCGCCGGGGGCTAACATCAAGTTTATCGCCGCCAACGACAAGGACCTGGGTTCTTCGCACCTGACCGGGGCGGGAGTAACGATCGGACGGCGTCAGGGTGAGCATGTCAATCTGCATGTGGGCGGGCGCTATTATATGGGTCAGGCCGATGCGGGTGCTGTGGACATTGACGGTTATCAAATTATTGCCGGGTTGTCGGTGACGTTATGAAGCAGGGATTGAATATGAACAAACGGTTTGCTAACTGGATATTGCTGGCGCTGGTATTGCTGACGGCGATCTGCCTGCTGGTTACCTGCGCCGAGAAAGTTATCAACGATGACCATGATACCGCTATCCAGTTCAAAATAGCGGTAGGGAACGCGGGCACCGATCTGGTGACCAGGTACGTGGCTACTATTTCGGCGCCGGATATGGACACGGTGACGGCTGAACTCTACCTGAGAGAAGGTATGGTGGTCGGTCGCATTGATAATATCGCTGAGGGCAGCGGCCGCACTGTCGTACTGGAAGGCATTGACAGCACCGGCACCGTCGTCTACCGCGGCGAAACGACCGATGTAACGGTTACCGCCGGGACGGCAGTTACGGTCAGTATCCTGATGGTACCGCAGGTGCCGATGATTCGCCTGGCACCGGCGTACACAACCGGGTTTTCTGGCGACTCCGTTATAGTTGAAATCAAGGCCTATAACCTTGACAGCCTGACCATGCTGGAGTTGGCCCTCAGCCAAGACACATCGCTGATCTTCCGCGAGATTCTGTCATCGGCCGACTCGACCCCGGTCTGGCTCGACGGCACTTCCCGGAGAATTGCCTTGTGGGGTGATACGCTGGAAACTACCGGAACCGTCGGGGCGTGTACATACGACTGTCGGATTCTCACCGATTGCCAGGCAGTCGTGGATATTAGTGTTGACGTAACAGCCATTCAGGCGCTGGGCATTACGAATGTATCTGAAGTATATACCGACGGCATGACAGCCAGAATCGACAATTACCAGTTGCAGGTAACGGACACGGTGAAGTTTGTATCCTCCAGACCAGGTTCCGATCCGCCCGACAAGAGTTTCACCGTCAGTGAAGCCTGCGGCACCGGTAGTTTCGGCTATATACTAACGGAGCAGGATTCTGTGGGCTGGCTGACATTGCGGGGTACGCCGACTGGCTCTACGCCCGGCACGCACAGTCTGGGTGTGACTACGGCCGGTCTGGACAGCAGCCAAGTGTATTGGGCGGGCATCAAAGTCTCACCTTTGAACGCCAGAGACACAGCAAACATACGTCGGATGGCTGTAAGACTGGAATTTGATCGTCCTGATGACCCGTGTGATAATCTGGTGGACCAGGCCAATGCGCTGTTGGCTGCCAAGATGGACGAAGCCATCAATAACACGTGGGACGACCCCGATTCCACGTTCCGTCCCGGTGATGTCGATTTCACCGAGGTGCTGGCTCTGTTTGAGCAGGCTTTGTATATGTGCCCGGACCATGACAGTGCCCGATTCGGGGCAGCTTTTTCGGGGCTGATGGTTTTCATGGCCGACCCGGACCTGAATGATCTCTACGAGAGATTCAAGAATATGGATGACACCGGTGGCATCTTCCCGGTGGCACCCTACCCGCATATAGGGATCGGCGGCGACCTGGCGCCTGCCGGGATACCGATGACGCCGGCAGCCCTGCCGAAGGTGTTCACTGACTTCACGCGCCTGCATTCGCTGATGGCCCAGGCGGCCACTACTGATCCGACTATCTCAGACGTGCAGGATCTTCTCGAGAACTCGTTGATGCCGAAGCTGGTGCTAGCGCAACAACGAGTGAAAAGTATCATCCAGCAGAATCCGCAGTTTAAGTTCGTTATCTCGCCGGCCATGCAGGGGGACCCCGGTGCTCCGGCAATAGTGATTGATCTGCTGGATTTCCGAACGGTACTGGCAACGACCTACGCCGCGGAGGCGATGATACATATCCTCGTGGCTCGCAATTTCGATCTGCCGTCCTACACGATAGACGGAATCGAGCAGGCCCTTCAGCAGAGTTCCGACTTCACTGACCTGAAATCAGACGGCCGGGCGCATATGCAAACCGCCCTGCAGCTAATTCTGGATGCCGAAGAGCAAGCGGAACTGGCCGGGAACGAACTGTACGCCATATTGGCGGCCGGCCACGACCACAGTGACGGTATCCTGGTAGCATACCGGGATGACTCAACCGACGTGCGGGAGATCGTCGACAGTCTGGTCAAGTACCGGGAATACTTCAATGGTCCCAAAGAGATGGAGATCATCCTGGATGACGACGACACCTTGATAGAGATTGTCGACCTGGCGCAGTTCTTCAACAACCCGGTCAACAATCTCAAGGATCTTCTGCCCGCGTACACGGTTACTATCGATTCGAATGGAATGGAACACTTTGTGGCCGAGCATTTCAGTGTCGCCACTTACTGGGATTCGATGCTGACCATCTACGGGGTGAGCTACCCCAATGACACACTTTCGTCCCTGCTGCAGTGGGGTTTCCGTGGGCACCTGCCGGATGATCCCACCAGCGCCGAGTTCTACGAGTTCCTCTTCGGTTATGCGGACACTGGGTGGGGTGGTTATATCTACTACTACGCAAATCAATCGATTTTCGGCTGGGACGACCTGCGGTACTATGGCTGGGGCGGAGACATCCGGTGGGTCGGAGACTACCATTCCAACCATCGATGGGATTTTGTCAATTACTGGCAGAGTAGCAGTGAGGTCTGGGTACATTGCTTTGAGTGGCAGGCAGCCAGCTACGATGACTGGACCTTCCCCGATCCGACTTTCGGCGGCGTGATGCCGTATATGACCAATGATCGGCTGAAGAACGAGGTCATCAACGACGGTGACTCGACCTGGTGGGAACAGAGCGGCTGCGATTATATCGACTGGAATGATATCTTTGATGACGACGACTGGACCGGACCGGTTGGTCCAGGATACTAGACGAAGCGAGGTGCGGACATCCGCGATTGGGTAGTCATTTGGCTATGTTTGCTGGGGTCGGCTGCTGTGGCCGGCCCCGGTGACGACCCGGTCCGGTATCCCTACCGGTGGGTGTCGGCTCAATCCGAGTACCGCATGTCGCGAATGTTTGACGACGGCCCCTCCCGACGCTGGAATCTGGGGGCAACCGTTACCGATGTCACTTTCGCCAATACTTATGGTGGCTGGTACACGGAAGCTACTGTCAGCTATGTCCGGCCCAACGGTGCAATCACCTACTCCGAGCCGGACGGACTCTCGGTCCGGGCACTGCCGGCGGAACCGCACTTGTGCGGGGACGTTACAATCCGGTCACCGGGGGGATATCTCTCCGGCGGAGTCCGAACCCAGGTCGGACGCAAGGACCAGCGGGAACTGGGGCTGTCCGCCTATTGCCGGCCCTTTCGCGGACTGGCGGTCGGGGTGGAACGATCACGACAACACCCAATCCCCTTTCGCACCGAACTGTACTACGCCGACGAAGGCGGGGCTCTGACCTGGTCGGTCCCGGCGGATGTCTGGCGTTATGAATTGCGGGTATCGCCGCGACCGTGGTGCACGTTCAGCTCGCAGTTAACGGAGGTGGAACTATCGCGGGGACGAACACCCGAGGATCATCCCTCGCACGATGGTTACCTGGCCACTCTCGATGGCACCTGGCGTGACGACCTCTACCGTATCGAAGTACAGGTGCCATGGTCTTCGATACTGTCGGGTGAGTATCGGGAAATCTCAACCGATCTTCGTTTGCTGGCCTTCGACGACGGCAACAGGTTCGCTCATTTTGGGGTTGCCGAGCTTGACGCCTCCTGGTGGGAGTTTCGCTTCACCAGAGGTCACTTACTGTTATCGATCCAAAAGGGAGAGGCGTCGGGTGATCTGGCCGGGGCTGTCGACGCCTGGCCGTTTATTCACGGCCTGGCCCGCTTTATTGGTCTTATTGGTCAGCGCCGGCACTTTATCTGCGAAGGCCGGCTGGACTGGAAGAACATTTACGGTGAAAACAGTTGGTCGCTGGGACGGCGGCTGCACCTGCTGGTCGGTCTGCGCTACCTGCATCTGGAACCGGATGCCAGCTACAAGACATGGCAATCGAAATGGTTGGGTATGGGTGTTGTTGATCTGAGACACGGGCGTTTGGATATTCGCAGCGCGCACCTGGTACATCTGCGGGTGACGCCCCAGATAAACTATCGACACTGGCGGCTGGACATCTCGGCCGGACAATGGGCGCCGCTTTCAGTCAGCCGCTGGGACGAGGAGGACGACGAATCAACCGGTAGTTCTTCATCGTCGGACAACGATCATCCCCACGTCGGTTTTGACCTCTCCGCCGCCCTCTCTTATTCCCTGTAGCGGAGTGTCGTCATGCTTCGACTCCGCTCAGCATGACATGCGTCGCATGGCTGAATACACTTATCGCCCGTCCCAGGATAGTCGTTGCGTTTGTGACCACCGCGCATGCGCCCTTACTTAGCGTCGGTGCAGCAGGTACATCTGCCAGAGGTCACGACTGCTGGTCTGCAGGTATGGCGTCAGGGCCAGCATGCCGGTGCGACCGATATTTTTTTGGTACTGCTTCAGTTCGGTGAATTTCTCATCTATTTCGGTATCTTCCGGCGGCGTCAGGGAAGCCTTTTGCATCAACAACAACCCCTTGGCCCGCAGCGCCAGTTCCAGGTGAACCCGCAGCAGACCCAGCATGTCGGCCACGACCGCCACCGGGAAACGATCGTTGAGCGATTCCAGGTAGCGACCGATGCGACTGTCGAGAATCTTGCTGGTGGTGATGGCTTCCAGCAGTTTCATGTCGGCATCGAGGCCGTGTCCCAGCCAGCGGCGGGTGGCTCTCTCGCTGTAATGATACACGATAATAACCAGGGCCGAGAAAATCCCCAGGACAACCACGGTTGATACCAGCGGCGGCAGGATGAAGTGATTAAACAACGAGTGCAGCACGATAGCGCCGCCCAGGCCGGGCAGAAAGACAACTGCTCCCCAGGTATCTTTGCGCTCCGACAGGTTCTGACTGACAATGCCGAACATCGCCATAGTGCCACCATGAACAGCAGCGGTGCCGAAACCCCGAACCACCCATAACATCGGGTTGGAACCCTCCAGGGCCCACCAGAAGGAAATGTTTTCGACAAGAGCGAAACCGGCGCCAAGAGCAAACCCCAGTATGGCCGCATCTACCATAAAACCGACGCGGTGTCGGCGGATCAGATAGATGATGAACAATGACTTGACGACTTCTTCAATTACCGGCGCTACGTAGCGCGTAAACACCGCCAGTCGCAGATCGGGGAGAGTCAGTAAAAAGTTGTTGGCTATCAAGCAGATGAAAGCCACTACCATACCGACCAGGATGGTCAGCAGCACCGTCTGTAATCTGACCAGTTTATAGCTGTCAAGAAGTATCAATCCGGCCAGAAACGTCAGTACCGGTATCAGGCTGACGGCGATTTCGGCAATCCCGGTCACAGCACTTTCAGAGATACCATCAGTTCCTCGGACGGGCGACCGCCTACTTCCTCAAAGGCCAGGGCATAGCCGACCGAGAGAGTCAGACTCAGGTGGGAGAGCATGATCATGCGCAGGTCCAACTGGGAGCCGACATTGAGCAACCGGCGGCGGACGTTTTTCTTGTGCATGTTGGTGACAATACCGGTTGAGAAAACTGCCAAACGCATCCAGGTACAATAGAACGAGGTAAAGCCCAGTCGGCGGAAACGCAGCGGCGGGAAAATCAGCTCGCCTGTGAGCCGGCCATAGTTGGTGCCACCGATCTCGTTCAGTTCGACACCGGGAAAACTGTGAGACATCCGGTAGCGCTTGATCGCGCGATAGTCCACCCAGTTGTTGCCGAAGCCACCAAAGAAGAAATTGGCAAACGGTTCGGCCCGGTCGCCATAACTGTAACCGCAGGAACTCCGTAACCAGAGCGAGAGATGATCTATCGGGAGCGGCAGTCCGATATCGAAGTTGTTCTGTACCCGGGGAAAGGCGTGTCCGTTGACGTAAGTGCCAGAGGAGATCACCTGCCACCTGATACCGCGTTCGTAGTCGACGGCGCCGATCGATGCCCTCTGGTTACGATAGCCGATCCTGGCACTGACCGAGAGAAACCGGTCGAACGAGGTCGATATCCGCTGGTAGTCGGGCAGGCGCTGAAGATTCCCATACCAGGTCAGCCGCAACGAATAGTCGAGGTGACGGGGCGGATCATAGTACAAACTCTTGCGCAGCCCCAACCCCGCCGAGTAGCCCTTGCGGCTGGTTTTGGTGGGTCCGAAAAGATCGTAGAAGTCGGCTGCGTTGTACTTGAAACTGAGTCGCCAGTCGATGTACCGATACTCCCAGTTGACATGCCACCGTTCATTTTCCGGCAACTCGGTGGTTGGTGAATAGGACGTAGTCAGGCTGGTCTTGTGCAATCCCAGCGGCTCCGCCACGTTGAAACGCATCCCCAGCGCCACCTCGTCCTTGTATCCTTCCACTACCGGGTAGGCCGATGACAATCCCAGATGCTCCACTCCCCGGTACCGGCCGGAGTCAATAGTGAGCGCCTTCAGGTCTATATCCGCCGGCGAACCGACCACCCAGTCCCTTAAGAGTTGGTGCTTCTCGACAAGTTCCTGTCCCAGGTACACGATGGGGCTGATATCTTCAATCGTGTCATTGGCGATCATAACCGGAACGAATCCCTGGCCGGTGTAGCGGAAAACAATCAGTGAATCGGCCGAGATCGGTATCGGCCTGAAAAAACCGGTTTCACAGTTGGTGACGGCCTCCATCGAGTCACGAGAGAAATCATAACGAAAGATATTGGAAACGCCCGAATAGTATGACGAGCCAAAAAGGAACCGCCCGTCTGAAGAGAAGACGAAATTGGCGGGGATGCTGTGGCCGAAGTCGTACAACGTGGTGTAAGTGGTGTCGCCGTTCATCAATTCCGGCACCGACATCAGAATCAACGTCTGTCGACCGCTTATCTCGGCCAGCGATGCTGACAGCCGCAGCCCGTCCGCAGAGATGTCGATATCGTACACATCTCTGCCGTACGGCCAGGAGTAGATCTGATTCCACTCCGTATAGGGATAGGGAATCCTGACCAGCGTCGATATGCCGTTGAAGTGCCGCACGCCCCACAACGAACTGTCGGCGGCACAGAAGGTCAGGTCGCCCACCCGGGCATCCTTCAACAGTGTCCGCGACCGGCCCGTTCGTGTGTTGACAAGTCTGAGATCGCGCCAGTCGTTATTGTCGGTCGTATAAAACAGGTTGCCGCTGCTGTTGTCATAAGCCGGCGTGGTGACATAAAAAAGTGCGGCACCCTTGACATCGCACACTCTCTGCATAGTCCCGTCGACCATGTCAATGGCAGCAATGTGCGCCGGCCGGCCGGGATAGTAGACGGCGGCATAAAGCGTTCCGTCGGACGAATCGTAATAGGCCCGGGAAACGGAACCCAGAGCCTTGCGGGAAAGGGGACGGAACTTTGTCGTCGGATAGACGCGGATGGAGTCAAGGTTGGTTTGCTGAAAGCGGTGTTCGAAAGCCACCCACTCGGTCCAGGTCTGATCCAGAGACATACCATAGGTTCGATTAAACTGGGCTGCGAAATAAGCCCGACTACCGCTCGTTCGAGACACCCACGTCACCAGCTTTTCAGGACCGTACCGATAAGCCAGGTAACTGAAGAAGCGAGTACCGTACAGATATGAGTTAACGCCCACCTGAAAATCGACCTTGGTGCCTTCCGATTCGAGGCTGACGATATCGTAGAAATGAGCGCCGTCGAGCACCATAGTGCGAAACACCATCTCATCGTAGGCACCCAGGGCGCGGCCCAGCCCACCCGCCATCCAGGTCTCCATAAACACAGCGATCCCCTCATGGTACCAGATGGGCGCCGACCGGCGAGGTGAAGTCAGGTAGCTGTAAATTATTGACAGGGGGTTGTCCGAAATGGCGGCCACCTTGCCCATGAATACCGTCCGGAAGATATAGTCTCTGCCGCAAGCTTTGTCACCGGCCACGATGTGCATCACCTCGTGGTTGAGGGTGGCGTTTATGCGTTCGTTGGCGGGTGCCGTTTCGTAGGCGTAACTGATGGGAGCCATGCCGATGGAGACGCGATTGCGCGGTATGGTACTGGCGCCGGCATTACCGTAATCGCCGAAGTCATGCAGAACCAGGGTGACTTTCTCCGACGGTGTATAGTGCCACAAGCGGCGATGAAAAGACAGCGCGTTTTCAAAACAACGGGCGGTATGCGGCACCAGATAAGATGGCGCGCCCCCGATGTAAATCAGACGCATGTTTTCGGTTTCGATGAAGTTGAACTGGGCTTGAGCCCCGGTGGCCAAAAGCAGCAATAAGCAGGTTGTCAGTCTTGGCAAAGGTACCGTCCGTAATTTAATTGTTGATAACAATTAACAGGCATCATCCCTGTGTCAGGCTACAATATACGTGTCACCGGCCGGATATACAAGAACCAGTTGACCACCCGCAAGACAAATTCTGAAACGGCTCACCCCAAGGGGCCGTTATCACCGAATAAAAGATGCCGCAACTGACGTTGCGGCATCAAATTGCTTCTCTGAAGATACTCACCGTTCCCAGAGTGCGGCTTATCCGACCTGCCCACTGAGTCGCGACCCCTCTGTCTTCAGTCGCTGAGTGCCCAAAACCTGCCGGGCAGCAACGAACCACAGCGGGTCCGATCGGCGCCGTTTTTACTTGACCTGGTCCAGGTCGGCCAGAGCCTTTGCAAAGGCTTCACTGCTAATATCGCCACGAACAGTGTTGGAAGCCATCGCATGGGCGAAAGCTGGTTGCAAAAACGCGTGGCTGAGAGCCTCACTGAAAAGGATGTCCTTGGCCAAGCTGTTTTCCTGCAGACGGTTGAACGCCTCATTGGTGGCCAGACGGCACACACCCGGATCAAGCATGGCAAAAGCTAACTCGGGCACCGCAAATGCCTTCATCGCCACCGGGTTCTGCATCATCAGTTTGAAATCCTGACTGAGCAAACAATCACATACATCGGCCTGCTTGGCTACATTGTGCAACGCTGAAGCCAGGATCACTTCACGAGCGGTTGGATGCATCAGCACGTTGGCCATCTCGTCGCAGACAAGACCCTTGCGGACAGTCGGGTTCCGCAGCATGGCTACGAAGGCGGTCTCATCCATCATGCGCTTCATGACGGCATTTTCTTTCAGCCGCTCCATGTCGGCTGCCAGAATCTGCTCCCGTATCTGGGGCTGCTGGAGGACTTCAGCAAACTGAGCGCTGATCATATCCTTGCGGGTGGTCGGATGGGTCATAGCCAGGGCGAAGTCGTCTTGTTCAACCATCTTGCGGATGGCTGATTTTCCAAAGGCTTCGGCAAACACATCGGTAGCTATTCCCTTGCGATTAACCGAGTTCTCCATCAGCTTGCGGAAATCGGCATTGCCGACAACAGTCTGAGATGACGGGCTCTGCATAGCCATGCCCCAGGTTTCGCAAGCGTTGAACAATTCTCGGCCGATAGACGTCTCGCAAGCCTTGGCATAGATTTCGCTCCCGATCGTTTTACGGGACACGGCGTCATCCATCAGCAGCGCAAAGTCGGCCGTTGCCAGCACCTTGCGGAAGTTGTCGTCTTTCAGTAGCGCGACGATCTTGTCATTCTGCAAGAGCGCCTGAATTTCCGGGTTGTCAAGAATAACGTCAGCATCGCTGATCTGCTCGGTGCGATACTTTTTGGCCGCACCAATCGCTCCGGAAACCTCTTCCTCATTGGGCGGGTAACCCTGGAATGCGAAGATTGCCACCAGAACCACAACTACTGCGGCTCCGACCAGCCATATCCAGGTCTTTGAGCTCCGATGCGGTTGTTTCTGTTCAGTCGGCATAACCACCTCCTGGTAGTAAACGGTTAATGGTTTTATTGTCCTGTCGTTTGTCTAATTACAATAATCCTGCCAAATAGTTGGTAACCGTTTCACACTGGCAGATCATCAGACTACCGGTTCGACCGGTTACCGCTTTTGTCCGGTGCTTAGCGTACCTTCAATAATTTCTTCTCCGTCGCTGATGCGATAGCTGAGCGGTGACACCGCTGCCTGATTGCTGTTGAAGATCAGGGTGTACCGGTTTTCCCCCTGATGCTTCAGCACCACTCGTCCGTTGCCGGCACTGATAAGGTTCCCGGCGGGGCCGCTGCGGCTATAACCGTCAAGACCCATTATATCAGGATCGAATTTTAACTCAATCTCTATCAATACGGCTGACTTGATATTAAGCCTCGCCACCACCACGTTTCCCTCCCGTTTCGTTTCTATCGAACCTGAAAGGCGGGCGGCAGTAAAAGTCCGGCTGTCCTGGACCTGCATGCGGTCACAGAGGCTTTCGGGTGCCATAGCTCCGGAAATGTGATTGGGGTCCAGAGCATCAAATCGTCCGGAATCACTACCTGCCAGCAGGATCAGAAGCGCGCCCACAGCCACCCCGGCGGAGAATGCGAACACCCTGCCGATACTCATCCGGGCTTTGAAGGCGTCCAGAATTGTCCGAACCGGCGCTGGTCTCTTTGGAACCGTTAACTGACCGGCCCTGACACGTCTCATGATCTTCTCTCTCAGACCGGGCGGGGGATCGACTTGCGGGGCGTTATCCAGAGCATGTTTCATCGCCATCATGCTCTCATAAAGCTGCTTCGCCTCCGGATTAGACGACAGATACCTCTGCAACTGTGAACGCTCGCTGTCAGAGGCGAGATTATCGACCTCTTTCTGTATGAGTTGCCGGTACTCTTTGTCAATCATGGCTGACGATTCCTCGTTCAACGAATACCCGGCAGAGTAACTGACGGGCGGTGTAGAGTCGGGATCGCACCCTTTTCTCCGGAATGCCGAGCACTTCGCCGATATCTTTATAGGGGAGATCAACAAAGTGTCTCAGGATGATAACGATCCGGTTGTCCATCCCGAGTTCGGCAATGGCCTGTTGAATTTGCTCGCTTTGCTCGTCGGCAATGAACTGGCGTTCGGGATTGGCATGGTCCGCAATCAATTCGTCATTGAGTGGCGCCAGTTGTCGCCGTCGGTTGAGGAAATTCAGAGTTTCGTTAACCATAATCCTGTAAATCCAGCTAAAGAACTTGTGCCGGGGGTTAAAAGAGTCAAGCTTCTCAAAGGCCTTGAGAAAAACCGTCTGCGTGATATCCTCGGCGTCCTGACGGTTGTTCACCATCCGCCACGAGGCATTGTATATCGCATGTTGATAACGGTCAACCAGCAGGCCGAAAGCCTCTATTTCACCTCCCAGGCAATTGCAAACCAGTTCCACATCTTTTGTTTCTGTCATAATTACAGGTCAATCCTCAGGAAGTTGGACAGAAATCGTGTTTTTTCTTCAAGTCAAGAACCGGCTTATCCTCAGCTCCGCTGCCGTTATTCCCGCTGGCCTCGGCACCGATAGAATGGGTGTACGCGCCAACGAAACAGTATCTTGTCTGCCTGAACAACATTTATAATCTGCACTGGGCCTGCTACTTATCAAACCTGTCCCCAACAAAACCTGCTTGAGTCCGCCGAGCGAATGGCACAACATATTCGATGCTTCTGCCGACAAGGCGTCAATTCCGGGGCAGGCTGACAATACCTGACAATAATACTGCCTGCCATCGCGGAAAGCAAGCCCAAGACTTCCCGCCGACCAGAGAGGGTTTGAGGCTATGGGACTACGGTCTCAGTGCGTCGGAGATATATTCAGGAGGGTGGGTTGAGCAGTCAGTAAGGGATTAGGTCAATATTGGAACTTTAGAGATAATTATGGACCGGCGTCAATTCCGGGGTGTTAATTTGTAGATTGAGGCAATCGAAACCTCAGGATAACCTCTTCTCGCATTCGGTTGCTCAACTCAGTGCCGGCACCTGAAGAATCTGGGGGAGGCAAGTAACGTCGATTATCAGGGATTAGTCTCGTTTTCTTGTAGACCAGAGACAGTCCTTCCATCTCCGCTAACGCCATGACCGCACATGAGTTCCTTACAAATACCTTGCGAATTGAGGAGTCCCCGATAACGATAATTGCTTGTCCGTTTATCTTAAGAACTCGGCTAATCTCACGTATCACTGCTTCAAGGTCCAACAAGTATCTTACTAGCATCCACCGATGCCTCGGATGAAGAGAGTCACAATCAGTCATTCTACTCAAAACCTGCTCAATGTAGTGAGGCTGAGCTTCTCTTGTCGTCGAGGCTTCAGCACCCACATTTGAAGAACGGAGTCGTCGTAATTCTGGGATATTAAATCCCATCCAAACCAAAGAGAGCTTGTGGCCTCGCAGATAGTCGATGGCATTCAAGTACGGCGGAGACGTAACGACCATATCAACGGAGTTACTTCTTAATGGTAATGCCCTCGCGTCTGCCGTATCGATTCTGGCGCGCGGAAGAGCAGTCGGGGAATATATGAATGGAATGGACTTCAGGACCTTTTCAACTGACGTCAAGAACCTTTCCCACGGGCGCACGGGTGCTTGATCATAAACCCGGTGTGGCCTACTATGAGAGACATCCATCGCGAGTGAAACCCCAATCTTCTTCGTTATTATCATCCGGGAAAGGGCACACCACAACACCTTGCGCACACGAACGTCGCGAATTCTTGAGATGCAGATGGACAGAGCCGTTAGTTGCTTCCTTGTTGTCAGATCAAACCAATATCGGACAAAAGCTTTGGTCTCGGGGTCTGCATTGGAAGGATAAGCAAGCCGCGCCGGCAGTCCCTTGCAAAGCCTTCGGGAACGACTTAGAACATTCTCTGCGCTTCTATATACATGTGCTTGTTCAATGTCGCTCGACCATACTTCGGAAATAAGTACCGCCAAAGGATCTGTGTCGAAGCCAATCGCTCTATGACCGCACATGCGGCTTGCTATAAGAGAAGTCCCTGAACCACACATTGGATCGAGAATTGTCAGCGGTGCACCGTACGAACGAAGGTTATCCCATACTATATTGGGAGCCATTCTAGCGGGGAACGGGTGTACCGTGGCCAACAGATCATAATCGTTTACCCGCATCTTAGTTGTCTTCATTAGTACTCATCCGATGAAGCTTGTTCTTTGTTCCTCAATCCGCGTAGCTATCAGCCTCAGATTTATAGGCGCTTAGAACGTTCCTTGGGTTTTGGAGAAGTGATACGGACCTGCCTCCAGCTCTGACAAGTTTCGGTACGACGCTGGCGATCGACTTACAGTTTTCGCGAAGGTACTCCGGGGTAACGTGTATGTCGTGGTCTTTTCGAAGGGCGACTCGAAGTGCGTCGTAGGTTACATGTTGTCCTCTATCATCCTTTTGCTCAAGCCAAATTGTCTCTACAATAACCTTCATATACTGCTTCTTGGGCTTGGATCGAGCGACCTTGTCGATCCACTGCGAGCATTCTTGTGGAGTCACGCAATCTTCAAACAGCTTGCGAAGTTCCAAGAGGTTGACCTGTTTTAGTGGGACAAGTCTCACAAGCCGAGCCAAATCGGCAATGCGTATTAATGTCATTGTCTTCGTCATGAGCGGTTCATCCTTGTCGTGTGAGTATTTTCTGATCTCGGTGACAAGTGCGCTCTCTTGGTTCTTAGTAGGAAAATCTGGTCCGACCACTACCGCATAGTCACATTTGTACTTGTCTCTCTGACGTGCTATACCGGATACTCCCACCTCTTTGGCTGACACTTTCTTGCCTACTTCCTTTGAACTCTTTGCCTCCAAACTGACCTTGTATGAATTAGTAACACCGGGTTTTTCCGCTCCTAATTCGGCCGACGCTATTCCATCCGGTTTTCCTGGACCACCTTTGGGGACAGCGTCATATCCCATCGAATCAAAGGCCGATACCAAAGTGCGTTCCAGTGCATCTTTATCTTCACTAGAATCTTCAAGCTCTTGGGCTACCATCAAAGGTGTCTTCTGGCCAAGGACGTGGGAGAAGTATCTGAGCATCTCGTCTCTTCGATGAAGAAGGTCATCCATTGTGTCTGGAGATACACCTAGGTGATGAAGCTGGGCTTCTAAGAGCACTTCTCCTAGAGCTACGAGCTCCAGCGGCGTATTGATTTTCTTATCTTCATAAGAGTCCAGATGGTATGCAACGAAAGGATGAAGAGAGTTGATAAACAATCGGCCGCTGGAAGCCTCGTAGGCCGCAATACCAGAACGTGCTGTAAGATCCTCAAGTATCACATCGGTGACAAAATCATCTAGGGATTCTGTTCGCGCCTTGAATGCCTTAATGAATGTGTGTTTTTCTGATTTGGACAAGCCAGTTGGAATGAGAGTGTATCTACTTGAAACCGTGCCATCGAAAACGGCTTGCACTAACTCTATGACTGGCCATTTCGTTAGATCGGGTGGGCTGGACGCTACTCGGGCAGACAGGCGAGCTCTCGGTTCAGCAGCGTGGTCTGTCTCCTGGAGCTTTTGCCGCGCAAGATTAAATGCTCCATGTAGGAAATTTTGGACCGCCTTTAATACCGGTGCTTGCAGTACGCTCTCCCTCGATGACCGCAGCTCGGAATCCAAAGCATCGATATTGACCTTCATACGGAATCTAGAGAAGGTGCCGTGCCGGAGGAGATTACTATCGAGGCCAAAATACTCATCATCAGCATTAATAAGACGATCTCTTACGTAAACGAAAATACCATAACTCCGGCCTATAGTATCAGATTTGCCCGTCAGAGGGTCCTGATACAAATCGATGTAGCCAGTGATCCTGCCGATTACAGAGTCATCCAGACCATAGTAACGTTCTGATTTTTTAGGTAAAGACTTGTCCTCCACCAGTACTAGGTTACTTGCGGCCGGCTTTGGTAGCGTCTTGATGTCCTTGCCAATGACCAAGTGCTCTAATCTCTTCCGATCGATCTTTGAGGGGACAATAGGAGCGCCATCTACAAACAGTCTGAAGTCATCTCGAAGAGGCATCGCTGTACGCAGGACCCAATTCAATCTCCCCCGCTGCAAACCCCAGCCCATTTCCTTGAGATCTGACATGATTGCGACGGTCCAATTTTTGGCCGCACCACTTCCGAATAGCTTCAAGGCCTTGTAACCCTTGCCGTTCCCATCAACCCAAGGTTTGACAGCATTCTTCGCTTCCGCCTTACTCAATTCCCTAAAGGGGATAGGGACTCCCTTTTCTACGTGAACGCCCTTCGGGGTTTTGCCCTCGATTTTCGTGAAGTCCATACTCGTTGAGTAATACTTGCCTCGTATCTTGGTAATGTGGGTAAGGCGATTGGCAAGGACGTAGGTTGCGAGCTTCCCGATACCAAACTGTCCAATCTGCTTTCTCTTGAGCGGAGACTTATAGTTCTTCTCGCGCTTATTACTCTCTCCGATGAGCCAATGCTGCTCCAGCCCAGCGCGATCCATACCGTCGCCATTGTCGAGAACCGTGATGCTGGCATCGGATGACCGCAAATCGGTTGAGACCACTACGTGAACATCTGTCGCTCCCGCATCGAAAGAGTTTACTACGAGTTCCTCCACAGCCTTGTTGGGGCTAGAGTACAGTCCCTCCGAGAAGAGCTGAATGATGCGGTAGCTGATCCTGACATCTATTGTGCCGTTTTGGCTTCCGATCTCGTAGAACTCTTTTGCCATGGTTGCTCCGTAACAACAAAACCCAAATCTATCAAAATAACCCCAATGCTAATTATCGTGAAGTACACATGGCATAGTCAACTAATAGTTGCCCTGCTTATCTGTAGCAAAGGGCGCGTGCGGTTCTTTGCCTCGTTGCGACCGGGATTCTCCGCCCCAGTGCGCCAACCAATGTCACGACTGGCCGGATCAAAGACGGTGAACCTCAGCCGGGTCTGCGAAATGCCTGATACCGTCGTTTCACGATTCCCACCAGATGCCAGAAAAGGTAGGCAACGCAGATTGACCAGGACATTTCGGCCGGATAATGCAGCCGGGAACCCTGCCAGAAACTGAATCCGGTAACCAGGGTGAAGTAGATAAAAGTCAACCCCAGCAGTACCCAGGCCAGGCGCTGCCCGGCGTGTACCAACAAACCCAGACCGGTCAGGGTCGCCAGAAACAACAGGGGATTGAGTATTTTTTCACAGAGATAACCCCACCGATTCCAGAAGGAAGTAAGAACCGGTACCTGTCGGGCCGGAAAGTAGTTGCGAGCGACAACGTTATCTCTGACACTTTTCAGGAACGCCGCCAGAAACCACCCCGGATGCTCGCTTATCATCCGGCGCAGATGCTGTTGTTTGCGTTGGTAGTCCTCGGCTATGGTCAGCTTTCGGTCGCCGAATAACTCCTTGTCCTCTGTCACAAATTGACGGCCTGCCTCCTGGGTGTCGATACCCTCCGTATGTTCGGCTATAGCGCGGGCTGCCCAGTAGCCACGAGCCGTACTCAGCCCGTTTCCGGCAAAGGCAAAGACGCCATGCTGCGTATAATTCCATGTTGACCACAGAACAATCATCAGCAACATGATCCCGGCAGTCAACCCGGCCCGCGTCAGCATCACTTTACGAGAGCGGAATCTGTCGGCAACCGGAACCAGCAGGGCGATCAAAATAAAAACTACCGGCCATAACTGGTTTACGTAACGAATACAGGTGGCGCCACCGCCCAAAAGACCAGCGACAATAAACCAACGCTTCTCCCCTGTCCGTATCCCCATCACGAACATGAGCAGCGCTGCTGCGTAAAAGGTGAAGAATGACTGATCGGTCAGCAGACTGCAACTGAGCACCAGAGAGGTTGTTGAAACGGCAGCGATCAAACCGGCCAACAAAGCCACTCTCATGGAGCCGAGCAGGTACCAGGCCGTCAGATAAATAATAACCGGCGCCAGACTTCCCAGTACCAACGTGAGAAGGCAGGGCGCCGAAAGTCCCGGGCCGAAAACCAACTCAAGTATCGCCAGGATACCGGGATACCCGGGTCCGAGTTGAAAAAGACAATACTCACCATCGACGTTGGTGCGCAGAAGATGCTCTGCTATATACAGGTATCGGCGTGAGTCCGGGTTAAATGCGACGACCTGTTCCAGCGTTTGAGTTTTGAGACCGGCCAGCAGGTAACCGACGCGCAGAGCTAACCCAACCAGCCAGAGCAGCAGGATCTGACAGCGGACAGTTTTCATTTCCGTCATTACATCACGCTATCAGGGTCGTCAAGGTAGTTGGGTTCGGGTAGATATCATACATGAGATGGCGAACACCCTGAATGCATAGCGACCGCAATACTATTCTACCGGGGCAAGTATGTCAACGACTAAGTAAATAGATCAATCTTTAACTCATTCGCTTATTATACGCAGCACAGCTTTTTTCTCGCACCCGATGAGAGTCAGCACCTTAGCGGCTACGCCGGCCTCCTTACGACGAAACCCCAGAACGAATACGCGAACGGGTTGATCCGCGGCGTATCTTTCGATGTCTCCTTGTACGATACCACCTGTTCAGCCATGACCACAATCTCCCACGCCTCCAGCAGACTTCGCAGACGGTCTTCATCGAAGAAATGGTGTGGTATGCCGGCTTCATGTCCATCATCATTGACAAACGTGTATGGTTCAATTTCGCGCCCACTACCATGATGTCCCGCCATTGAACTCACTGACATGACATTCGCCATGAACAAGCCGTTTGGAGCCATATGCCGACGAACTTCCTCGACAGTCTTCTTGATATTGTCTATCGTGTTATGATGCAGTGAATCCCAACTCACAACACCGTGGAAGGAAATATCCTTGAACGGACAGGCCGTCATTTCTGCGATTGAGGTCGTTGCTGTGAGTCCCGCTTCCTTGACCCACTGGCGAGTAAGGTCGATCGCTTTGGCTGAGCCATCACTTGCGTAAACTTCGTGACCGATACGGGCCAACGCGACTGTGTGCCGACCGGCCCCACAGCACATGTCCCAAATTCGCAAAGGACGCTCGCTGAAGTGCTTCTCCAGATCAGCGACGAACTCGTAGACCTCTCCCTGAGGAATCCGGGCTATATCTCGTTCATCTGCAAAGTAGTTATCCCATTTATCCATCAACATCACCTCCGCATTGATTGAAACGGGGTTTTCCATATAAAGTGCTTAAAAACACAATTTACATCTTTTATCGATTCTTGCTCCGCTAAAGATATCCGGCAGGCTCCGGTTCCTGTAACCATATAACAGGATTACTGCGAAGTGTGGCGTTCGCTTTCGCAAATCCACTTCAAAGCCTTATTGATATCTCCAAATAAGCGGATGTTGTAACCACGCTGGTGCGCAATACGCTCGAAAAATTGAAATCTTTCCCGTCGTTTATCTGCGTCCACAATGGCCGCCCTCTTAAGCACCCCCCGCTGCTTTAATTTCAGGAGATCTATAGAAATCAGCATCATGGAATCGAAGATACTCAACCGTCCATCAAGTTCACGGACATCGACCAAGACCTCCTCAACCTGATTGGAGATACATGCCTCGAATATTTCTTTTGCTATCGACGAGACATTTGCACGCGTTCGCTTGCCGGAAGCGCGGGCGTGTACGAAATGCTTTTCCTTTTTTATATCGAGCTCGTATTCCATCCTACGTACCTGCAATGATCAGGTAAAAGGCGAAAAACGCCCTCTGTTATTATGGAACATTATCTGAGAATTCTTCGACTTAGTCATGCCATCCTCCGTTTTCTATTATATAGATGGGATTTCCCATATAAAGGCCCCAAAGACACAATTTACATCTTCCATCAGTTTGGAACATACAAATACACCTTCGAATTGCCAATGGTCATTCCGTTTCCCTGAGTAAGCGGGTCCATGAGCACAAAAATGATGGCGTTTTGCCGTCACCTATTTACTTGAAACCGTTCCAGGTCAGCCTGGTGACGGCGAACACCCACACCCGGACTGCCCGGCCATACAAAAAATACGCCCAGCAGGAGTCGAACCCGCAACCTTCTGATCCGTAGTCAGAGGGTCGCGAGGAATCTCCACCTGTTGTAGTACAAGGAGATGCGCCCGGGCGCTGGACACACGGTTCTTTTATCCATTGCGTCCTAATGTTAATCATCTCAAATTGGCATCGCAACCTGAAACACCAAAACAGGTAATCTTCAATTTGGCTACAAAACGGAGGCTACAAAACGCACCCCGGGATGCCCTCGTTGGTGCTTGAAGTAACTTGACGGAAATTGAAGCAACTTAGCGTTTGAAATGGCAGCGAAACACACGTATTTCGTTAGAAAATAAGAAGTTGCTGGAGGTATCAATCGTTGAATCCCGGCCTCAGCGCTACGTGCTGAACTACGACGAGCCGGCCGGCCGGTTTTCCTGGTTGGGGTTGATTACACCCCGTCAATGATGAGAGGTGGAAACTCCGAATCCGGAAACTGTTGCAGTCTCAGTCACACCTGTCCATCACGGTACGGGAAAGCACCTGGCATGGCGTACCGGGAAGAACTTACTGCTGGACAACGGGTGTCTTCGAGAGTATGCTATATGAGTTTTGTACGCCATGGTCCGTTCAGGAGAACGGCGCCAACCCTGCCATAATGTGAGCCGGGTCGGCCGACCGGATCGCCTTGATGACCGGACGGCAAGAGGAGCACCGGGTGCCGCCGTGTTATTGTACGGTTAGACAGTCAGTAGTCCGGAAACGTCCGATTGCAGACAGAGGATATTATGGTAATCATACCCAAACATACGCTGACACTAAAGGCATACCAGGCCGGCAAGCCGATCAGCGAGTTGGCTCGTGAGAAAAAGTTGAGCCGCATTGTCAAGCTGGCTTCCAACGAGAACCCGCTGGGACCGTCACCGAAAGCCATGGCAGCCATAAGTCGGGCCGTCGCTGAATTGCACCGATATATTGATCTCCACTCAACCGAACTAGTGGCGGCCATTGCCGGGAGATTCGGCAGGAAGCCGTCGGAGATTATCTGCACTTCCGGTACTGATGCCTTGCTGGCATACATCATTAATGGCTTCACTTCCGAGCAGGATGAACTGCTGACCTCGGAAGGTACCTTTATAGGCATTTACGTCAATACTAACAAGCTTGCCCGCAAACTGCGACTGGTACCTCTGAAAGAGTACGCCTTTGACCTGGAGGTACTGGCCGAATCGATTTCTGAAAACACCAGGATTGTCTACCTGGCTAATCCCAACAATCCGACCGGGACCATGTTCACCGCCGACCGGTTCGAGGCGTTCATGAAACGGGTTCCACCTGGGGTATTGGTGATACTTGATGAAGCGTATGCCGATTATGCCGCCGAACATGACGGCTACCCGGATAGTTTGCGCTACCACTACGAGAACGTTATAGTCACCCGCTCGCTGTCCAAAGCTTGTGGGCTGGCCGGGCTGCGAGTCGGTTTTGCGGTTGGGTCGGAGCATCTTATTGACGCCCTGTATAAGGTACGGTTGCCCTTTGAACCGAATCGGCTGGCCCAGGTGGCGGCAATTGCGGCGCTGGCCGACGATGAGCACCGTCGCCGAACTGTTGAGACCAATCACCGATCACTCACCCGGCTGACGGCCTGTTTTGACGGTCTGTATATCAGGTACGTGAAGACGGTCGCCAACTTTATCCTGCTTTTGTTGCCGACCGAAGAACACGCCGAGCGCTTTTTCAGGCGATGTCTGGACCATGGTCTCATCGTCAGACCGGTCAAACCGTTCGGGATCATTAATGGCATCCGTATAAGCTCAGGTAATGACGATGATACCGCTTTCGCTGTGAACGTCATTGAGCGGGTATGGGCCGATATCATGAAACCGTCTGAAGTAAAGACATTCAAATGAAATTACAGGGGCCGGACCGGCAATCCGGCCGAGAGTGACGGACGGCTCTGTTGTCATCAATCTTGCGGTTGGATTCTTTAACGATACCGATCATCACTGTCAGCATATGTCGATGACGGATCGGGCTTGCGCGTCACGGCGACATTTGTTGAGACTTGACCTGAGCAGCGATTAATGTAGATTCTGCCATTAAGATAAGGAAACCTCAAGCTGAGAAGCTCAAGGAGGAGAAATTGAGTTCGTTCAGATTAACCGATGAGCAGCTTGAATTCGGTGCCATGGCGCGTGAATTCTGCGAAAAGCGCGTATATCCCGTTGCCAGGAAACTCGATGACGAGGGGCTGCCTGCTGAGTTACTCTCTGAGATGGCCGACCTGGGGTACCTGGGAGCGTCAATCCCGGAAGAATACGGAGGTATGGGGGTTGATGCCTTCTCCCAGATCTGCATTATCGAGGAATTCGCGCGGGCCAACGCCGGTCTGGCAACATTGATTGCCGCTCATCTCAGCCTGGGTTGCAAAACGGTCGGCCTTTTCGGCAGCGAAGAACAGAAACGGAAATATATGCCTGAAATGGCTAAGGGCGCCATCGCCTCCTTCTGTCTGACGGAACCGAATGCCGGCACCGATGTGTTCGCCATACAGACCAAGGCGGAACCGGATGGGGACGACTACATTCTCAACGGAGAGAAACAGTTCATTACCTCGGCCGATATAGCGAAGTTCTTCATGGTATTTTGCAAGGCTCCCAAAGGTCCGACAGTTATTGTGGTGGAACGCGAAACCGATGGTCTCACGGTCGGTACCCCGGAAAAAAAGCTGGGCATAAGATCCTCCAAGACGTGTAGTGTGCACTTCGAAGACGTCAGAGTGCCCGCGGAGAATGTGATCGGACAGATCGGTAAAGGCCTCCGGGTGGCGCTGAGCGTTCTCGACTACGGCCGGTTGGGAGTTACCGCGGGAGCTATCGGTATTGCCGAGCAGGCGTTCTCAGAGGCCGTCGAGTATACCAAGAGCCGCGTGCAGTTCGGCAAGTCGATAGCCAGTTACCAGGCGACTCAGTTCAAGTTTGCCGATATGAGAACCGAGCTTGATGCCGCGCGTTATCTGCTGTATCGTGCCGTAGCCGTTGCCTGTGAAGGAAAGCGGTTTTCCCTGGAGGCCGCCATGGCCAAGCTGAAGGGGTCCGAGGTAGCCGCCCTGGTGACTGATGAGAACATACAGATGCATGGCGGTTACGGCTATACCCAGGATTATAACGCCGAGCGACTGTGGCGGGACGCCAGAATTTGCCGGATTTACGAAGGCACCTCCGAAGCGATGCGTATGATTATTGGCGGCGCCAGCGTCAAGTAGATAGAAACGAGTGGGGCGATCGGATGATTGCGCCGGCACAGAACAAATAAGTAACCTTCAAGGTCACTCATGTGATATGACATTGGCCTGCTGATTGGCCGCTCAGTCATGGTGTTTGGGTCTTTGATCGGCTGGTTGTCGGTTTGTCTTGAGACATGAAAGAGATTGCCGTATATCCGGGATGCTTCGTCTGCGGGCAGGGAAACCGAATCGGACTTAAAGCCCGCTTCTTCTGGGATGGGCATAAAGCATCCTGCGATGTTACTGCTGATGAAATATACAGCGGTTACAAAAACATCTATCATGGCGGTATTGTCGCTACGCTTCTCGATGAAGTAATGATAAAGGCGCTTCTGGCCGAAGGACTCATGGTTGTCACCGCCGAGATTACGGTTCGATTCAAACTGCCGGTCAATATCGGTGACCGGCTGCATCTTGAAGGCTGGAAAACCGGCCAGAAGAAAGTGGTCTATACTACCGAAGGTCGTGTTGTCAATCAGGACGGCCAAACGGTGGCTGAAGCTATGGCTCGTTATGTCAAGCCCAAAGGCGGGCTGAGCGATCGACTGCGCGGGTCGCTGGAGGGCGACGGACAATAAACAGGTGGGTAATTTCTCAGCCGCTTATGAATCTGTCCATCAGGGATGCCAGACAGAGATAGTACCATGATGTTCCAATTCAAAGTGATAGTTTTTATCGCTGCCTCCATAGGAATTGCCTGGGTATCACGAGCATCATTACGTAATATCCGCTCCCACGGCTTTTACCGGTTCTTCGCCTGGGAAGCAATTCTGGGCTTGTTCCTGTTAAACGTCGATTATTGGTTTAAGGATCCGTTCAGTGTTCACCAGATAGTTGCCTGGTTCTTACTGATTGTCTGTACGGTTTTTGTTATTCACGGAGTTCAGTCATTACATATGGTTGGAAAACCAGACCGCGAGCGGAAAGACCCTTTGTTGATGAGTATCGAAAAGACAACGGAGTTGGTGACGGTGGGGGCTTATCGCTACATTCGGCATCCTCTCTATAGTTCATTACTATTTCTGGCCTGGGGAGTGTTTTTCAAAAAGCCTTCTTTGGCAGGTGTTTGTTTGGCGGTGATTGCGACTTTCTTCCTGACAATGACGGCTAAGATGGAAGAAGCTGAGAACATTCGTTTTTTTGGTGCTGCCTATCGAAGCTATATGAAACAGACCAAGATGTTCTTGCCGTACTTATTCTGAGAGGGTGAAAACACCATGAACTTGCAATCTAGACCGTACTTTGACTCAAATGGCAGGCCGATTATGGAGCAATCCGTAATTGTATATGTAGATATCATTGGATTTAAGAATATGATGAAAGAAGCGCACGACAGAGGTAATGAGCAAGAACAACTCGAATGGCTGATTAAAAGGTTACACGAGGCCCATCGTGAGATTGACGACACAAGTGGTGCAAAATGGAGCGTGAAGGTCTTTTCTGACAACGTGATTATTGGATACCGGTACTTGGGATCAGGGAGGGGATCATTTGAGTTTCGCCAAGCATGTTGCAATATAGGCCATTTCCAGTTGGAATTAGCCGTACTTGGCTTGTTTATCAGAGGCGGGATCGGTGTAGGAAGTATTCATATCAGCGATAATCTCATCTTTGGTTACATTCTGGAGGAATTGTCCAAGGCAGAGGAACAGGCAGAGAATCCGCGCGTCATTCTTCTCGAATCTGCAATGAATCACATAAATACCCACCCGGAAATTGATGCGGATGGGTTACTCACCAAGATATTATGGAACGATCCGGATGACAGATCCAGATACATTAACTACTTGTATCCACTTCAAGCTCGCGCCGATTCCCTTCTAAAAGAAATGCTGCAGAAACACAAACGCATAATTGAATCGAAATTGAAAGAACATCGAGCTGATCCGGATTGCTGCTCAGTGTACAAGAAATTCGTCTGGGCAGCCAAATATCATAACAGATTTTGTCGAGAGTCGTGTTTTTATAATAATGATGCATTTATGATACTGATATGAATGCCGCGGCGCCTTCACCGAATGAGCAGAGAGAACTGAAGACGTATATTGTGTGAGCACAAATGATGTCTCCTGAGTCATCACCAGAACCCTTTGAGCAATATCTTCGCTTATTGGGAATCCGCCGGAGAAAGCCGAGCTATGATGCGTTGGCGGAACTGGTGGCAGCGAACATAATGCGCATAGCTTTTGAGAATGTATCCAAGTTATACTACAAGAAGCGCGCGGCTTCGCGCGGCTTGCCTGATCTGAAACAGTATCTTGATGGAATCGAACTGTACAATTTCGGCGGTACTTGCTACGCGAATAACTACTATCTTTACTTGCTGCTGCAGCACCTTGGCTACGAGGTCATGTTGTGTGGAGCAGATATGGCCAATCCTGATGTTCACATGGTCAACTTAGTCTCAGTTGGCGGAAGTGAGTTCCTAATTGACGCAGGCTATGCCGCTCCGTTTCTGGAGCCTCTTCCGCGTGATTCGAAGCAGGATTACGTCATATCGCTGGGTCGTGACCGTTATGTACTCAAACCCAGAGACAAGAAAGGGTGCTCACGCATGGAACTATATCGGGACGGTCAACTTAAGCACGGTTATCTGGCAAGACCTGTACCTCGGCAGATCGAGGATTTTGCCCAGGTTATAGAAGACTCTTATAGCGACAGCGCGACGTTCATGAACGCGCTCTTGCTCGTTCGCTTCTACCGTAACCGGTCGGTGACTATTCACAATCTGAGCGTCATCAAATCCGAAGGAAGCGATTATAATATTTACCAAATGGCAAGTCGTGATGAACTTCCGAGCGTGGTAGAAGAGTATTTCGCAATTCCGCATGGGATCGTTTATGAAGCGGTTGGAGAACTCGAGGAGTTCGGCGACGCCTGGAACTGAACTAATCCTGGTCAGACTGGTGCCAAAGACAATCACAATTTGGTTCCTGTACAGTGTGATTTTTGGTGCCACATTACAGAGCAATGCACGGGTGCCTCACCCCTTTGGGGCTTGTTGAAAAAGTCCCGATACGATGTTGCGGCAGGTCTTGCGTCCCCGTCATGGCGGGGATGTGTGACCTGCCGCCATTGTCTATCATGTACTTATGTGTCAGGTCACAATCCCGTTTACACGGGATCAAGACCCGACACAACGGCGAATGAGGTTTATCA
>SDBU01002020.1_pt1 | contig 27698 bp, 35 predicted proteins | sample 2277071 | NCBI WGS metagenome assembly SDBU01 (sample SAMN10397929, study PRJNA504765) | marine sediment metagenome | isolation source: marine sediment core GS08_GC12, 126 cmbsf | place: Arctic Ocean: Gakkel Ridge, Loki's castle | collected 2008 | reverse complement strand
GAGTAGTTTTTTTCATATATCACATTATATTAAATAAGAATCATTGTGTCAATTTGTTATTTTAAAATAGATAATATTACTCGTTTATTTATCGTCAAGAAAATGATCGAACAGATAGAAAAGTTACATCAGATAGTAGAAAAATATCGGTAGGACAAAGTTCGAAAAGTCAAGACTGGCTTGCCAAAAGCCTTCCCATATTAGCCCCTCTAAATTCTTCTAGGTCATATAGGTCGCCTCACTCCGAGAAAGTGCCTGTATGAGCCTGTGTGAGTGTCTTTTTTCTGGTAAGTCTAGTGAAATTAGCTACCTTAGTTAGTTCACTCCATCTGGTTGAAGATTACCTGGGTACCATATCGGGTCAGTCTAAATGGTAACTCTTTCACTCCCGACATTGCCTCTCGCATCTCATTCTTTCTCTCAGGGTCTAAACAAACCAGCAGATAGCCACCTCCTCCAGATCCGCAGATTTTACTCCCGAAGGAAAAGACCATGGCCTTAGAGTAGAGCCGGTCTATGGTGGGGTTGGTAATAGAGGAAGCCATTTGTTTTTTAAGCTCCCAATTCTCATTGAGGAGAATCCCGATACGTTCCAAGTTAACTTCTTGTAAGCTAACTCTCATGCTCTCCACATAAGTCCTTATTCCGTCAAGAATTTCTATTCTTTTAGGAATGTTTTTTGTCTGCTCGGCTAGGATCTGTGACGAGTCCTTTGTTATCCCGGTATGGAAAAGGCAAAGGCTTTCGTCTAGGATTGCCCTTGTCTCGTCATCGAGAGACACAGGCTTGACGGTCACACCCAGATATCTCGGTGTTGCGAACCTGATTAAGTTGAGGCCCCCGAAGGCAGCCGCATACTGGTCCTGCTTGCCGATTGGGTTGCCTAGCAAATCCAGTTCTATATTGCAAGCTTCCTCGGCAAGTTGCTCCTTGGTGGGAAGTTCTCCCTTGTAGGCGTGAAGGGCATGGAGTATCCCGACTGCCATACTACTAGATGAACCAAGTCCTGATCCGAATCCGGTGAAAGGGATGTCGGCAGTAGTCGCGATCTCAATTCCGCCTGTAATGTCTGTAATTTTTAGTGCCTCCCTTATCAATCCATGCTTTATGTGGGATCTGCACTCGGCGAACTCTGTCTCCCGGTAATGGGCCACAATGAGGTCATCCACTCTTTTTTTGACCGTGACATAGACATACTTATCTATTGTGCTACTCAATACGGCTCCTGGCCTCTTCCGATAGTAGTCGGGGAAATCGGTTCCTCCGCCTGCAAAGCTAATCCTTAAAGGTGTTTGTGTTACTATCATCTGACATCCTCCAGCATTCTTGTTAGTTTGTGCATTGTAATAGAGAAAAGGTCCTCCAAAACCTTGGGATCTTTCTCGTCAAACTCTATTGCTAATTTTGATATTTTTGCTAGTGTCGACCCCTTAGAGGTTATGCCTATGGTAATTATATTGCTTTTATTGCAGTACTCGACAGCTTCCAAAATATCTTTACTTTCTCCTGAAGCTGAAAGACTAATGAGGATGTCCTGTATGGTGATAAACTTCTCTAGGTAGTTTTTAAAGACCATTTCAAAAGTGAGGTCATTAGTGTAGGCAGTGATCACGCCCGGGTCCGATAGGCATATTGCTTTTTTTCCGGATGCTTTGGTCAGGTCAAGAGCAGCATGCTGAGCAACAGTAAGCGAACCCCCGTTTCCGATAAGCCAGATAATGTCTTCGGTTTCTAGCAGAGCCTTAAAGATAGGAGCCAAGTTGGGCGTTATCCGGTGCTTTAGTTTCTCGTTATATATCTTTTGCTGAAGATCACAATATTGCTCAATGGTTTTCATGTCTTGGTGTCCTCCAAGCTCACCTATATTGAAGGTATGCTTTTTTACTGCAACAGGTAGGAAATGTTTCCCCAATTGGACTTTTGACTTGGTTTTACCATGGCATATTTGTCGCAATAATGGGAACACCTCGGGATCTAAAACTAATAATCCAACATGCGACCATAATGTCCAGTTGCGGTCTTGGATAACGTATACTCCACCATCTAGGCTTCCCCTCATGATAGGCTCCTTGATAGGAGCGAAATTGAGTTTCCCAGTATATTTCTCAAATTTAGTTACATGGTGTAAGTGTGCCTCCCTATCGAACTTAACGGTCATAACATCAGTCCACGGTTCTATACACTCACTTGCACCTAAGATAGAACCAAAATAATATTTTGAATACAAGCGACAAAACCACCTGAAACAGTTGCTATGGTTATTATCCATTTTGTTGAAATAAACATCTCCATAGATCACCAGCAAAGGTTCATTCTTTCCCAATGTTTCCCAAGCCTTGAGAGTAGCCCTTGCTGTCCCTTCCAGCTTTGTCTCTATGTGGGTGATTATTGGTTTGTTCTTCTTGTCTATCGTCTTGATAACTTTAAGCACCTTTTCTTTGTGTTGATGGATTGTGACTGCAATAGCCTTAATTTGATCCGTTTCCTGGAGGGACTCAATGTGTCGCTGAAGGAGAGAAATCCCATCAATCTTTATCAAATCTTTGGGGATCCAGTTGGTTATCGGCTTCATTCTCTCGCCGGTAGCTCCATCCAGAATCAGTGCATTCATGCTACTCTCCTATGGTATTTTCATCTCGTACCGCTCACTACGTAAGCAGTTGAGGATTTTGGTGAGCCTAGTTTTGAAGGTAAACATTCTTTCGGCTTTTTTCTTGGCCTTCTCACCCATTTTCTTGGCCTCGTCTGGATGTGCAAGATAGTAAGTGATCTTTTCCTTTAGCTCTTTTTGTGAGTTGAAAAATACCACCTCGTCCTCAGCAAAGGGATAGCAGGACCTCAATTTATCTATCATCACCAATGAGCCTGAATAGGCTTCTATATATCCCCTGTGAACACTCTGGGGAGGCATCTCTATATTCTCTCTCTCATTCCGGTGTAGACAGACGATGATCCTAGCAGAATAGCAGAGCTTCATGGTCGCTACCTCATCCTGGGTCGGCAGTATATTAGGCTTAAAATTGAACTTCTGCTTATCCCAGCAATCACCCACTAGCAGGATTCTGAAAGGAAGAGATTCAGCCAAGAATTTCTCCATCCAGTTTATACGGCTCTGGTAAGCGTAGCCGATAAAAATTACATCATAATCGTATCTGCCTGGTGAGGTATCGCTGGTTTTTAAAATATCTTCGCTTATCGAGAGGCTAGGGCATAGTAAAACCTTTACATCTATCTGTTCTCCCTCAATGACAGGTATCTGAGGGATATCCGTCTCTATTTTTTCTTCTCCCGGTTTTTGTTTAATTATTTTGTCTATTTGACTTTGAAACAGGTTTTGGGGCAAAGTCTTCGTGACTTCCCCTTGCTTTGGGTCCACCAATGTGAAGTTCAGGGGGAAATGCTTGATGAGATAGAAGACAAGAGTTGGTGGGAGGTCCTGCACATCCCCGTCCTCGAAGTGAAGTTCTCGGCCTCCTGTATCTGACCAGTATCTTGGTCGTCTTTTATGTGCTTTAAATTTTACCTTCATTTTTTATCCCCCTCACTAATTTGTTGAAGGTTACTATATCGTTCGCTACAATCCAATCGGCGTACCTGTCTCTTTTGATTGTTTGCCAAAAGCCTTGGGTATCTTCCATGTGTAATGTGACTAATGGGATTTTGAGCGATCCTAGTTTTTCCATTTCTTCTATTTTGATATTTAGGATAGAGGGAAGGAGAATGAACTGTGATTTCTTCACTCTGTCAATATTATATTTGCTAATGGTTGCTATTTCTTGGATCTGCACAAATGGTATTGTTGATAGTGTATTTTGTATTCCTTCGCATACCTGCTTCTGGCTTGTGGTCAGGCGATTATCATCAGGGATAATGCAGGATATCCGCAACTTCTGACCGTATTGTTTTTTCTTGATCACAAGAAGGCTTGCCTCGTTGATATTAAGTGTTCGATTGATTCTTTGCTGGCCATGAATACGGTATTCAGTAAGCTCTTTTTCTAATATGCCTATTCCACTTGTCTCATAGAAGAATCGTATTATTATATCCCAGTCCTCGAGGGTTGGCAATCGTTCATCAAAATAGCCGATTTTGTCGAATGCACTACTTCTTAGCATTAGTTCCCCACTGTCGATCTGATTGATTTCTATGATTGACTGTTTAGAAACGCCCATTGGAGAACGGTTGGTGTTCGGGTTGGGTTGTCCCTCCTCATTTATGAACCTGCTGAAGCAGGCGACTCCCTCGTACTCCTTATGCACATCTAAGTATTGTGACATCTCCTCGCAAAACTGTGGCATTTTTCTATTGTCATCATCTAATAAAGCTACATATTCGCCTTCCACAAAATCCAATGCCCGGTTCCATGCTTGGCTGATCTTTCCAACCCTTTTGACACCTCTTGGCTCATAAATGCAAAGAACCTTGCTATTCCTTCGGAGTTCATGGAATATGGCATGGACTCCCGGATTGTCGGAGGAGTCCACAATGATCAGTTGCCAGTCAGTGAGGGTTTGCCTCAATATCGACTCTATGGCCTCTTTGAGATAATCGGGGCGGTTGTAGCTTGTCAGTATGATTGAGCATTTAGGCATTTTAGCCAGTCCTTTCCACAAAGTCTTTTCTCAGATTCTCGGCAAGTTTGGATCCATCACCCCATCCCTTGCTGCTAGCATGTGCTATGTCATGTTGAATCCACTTGTTTTTCTCATCTAAGGAATGGAACAAATCTCTGTAATGGTAAATGAATGCCTTATAGCATACAGCAACTTCCCAACCTTTCTGCCGTATTTCTAAACAAAGTTCACTATCGCCCATCCAACCCACCTGGTAGCCCTCATCAAGAAGACCTATCTGGTCAAATACCTGTGCCCGAATTGCCCTGATATGGGACTCTATTCCCATTACTGTTCGGAAACGAAGATGTGCTTTATCGGCTGCTTCTTGAAAACGCTTTGAAGAATCTCTTAAGTTAAGGATGTCAAAGTCGGCTTTGATGGCTTGAAAATTTGGCGTATCCTCCTCGGGAATGTTTTGCTGGGGAACCCCGCCCTGGTGGATGGGACCCACCATTCCCAGTTTCGGCTCGTCTTCCATAAGGGAGACAATTCGTGAAATGAATTGGCTTGAGGGTACTATGCTCTCATCTCCGAGGAAGATTGGGTCATAGCCCTCGGGAAGAAGCTTCTTGAGAGCCCGATTCCAAGTTATGTGAATTGAATTCTCCACAATATTTTTTTCTGGTTCCATATAGATTATCTCAGGATTTCCCTTTACCGCATCCCTGAGAATACGCCACATATCAGTCCCTTCCTCGGCATTCGCCCCGCTATGCGAGACGACAATCTGTGTCCCCTGCCCCTTAAAAAGCTGTAGAGCGGCTTCAAGGTACTGGGTGCGACAATGAGTATTGATAATTAACGCTGGCTTCATTTTATTCTCCTTCGCCAATAATTTAATAGATCCTCCAAGGTTTGCTTTAATGGTATTTCTGGCTCTAGGTCAACATCCCTAATGGACGGTTCCAAAGTGGTAGCTTTCCTGAATTTGGTGCTATCTCCTAGTAAAATTGGCAAGTCCGAGGGACGCATCCTGTCGGGATCCTGCTTTATCGTAATAGCGGAGACACTAAGTGACAGCAGTATGTCCAGTATCTCCTTGATAGAATATGCTACTCCAGAGCAGATGTTGTAGGGTTCCCCGGGATTGCAGTATTCAGTAGCCAGCCAGTAGGCTTTTACCATATCGCGCACGTCGGTGAAATCCCTTTGTGCCTCCAAATTACCCACATAGATTACGGGTCCTTTTAACCCTTTCTCTATCTCGGCTATCTGTTTAGCAAAACTAGAGCAGACAAATACATCTCCTCTGCGAGGACCTGTGTGGTTAAATGCCCTGGTGATTATTGTTCTGAGTCCATAACTTTGGTAATACTGTTGAGCCAGTACATCTTGCGTTACCTTGCTGACCCCGTAGGGACTCAGGGGTCGAAGGGCAACTGTTTCATCTATCGGTAGATCTGTTTTTTCGATTATTCCATATTCCTCACTAGACCCAGCGATTTGAATTGTTGTATCTTTACAGTATTTTCTTACTGCCTCAAAGATATTTAGCTCTCCTATAATATTAGTGGTTAGTGTCTCAGCCGGGGAATGCCAACTGGTCGGGACAAAGCTCTGGGCAGCCAGATGAAATATCTTGTCTGGTCTCACTTTTTCAATGGCGTTGGCAACCGAGGACGAATCTCGGATATCGCATTCAAGAAGATTGAGTTTGTCTTTTATATGCTCTATGTTCTCCATCCTGCTACGCCACCTCATTGTTCCGTACACATCTCTTCCCAATGAGAGCAGTAAATCTGCCAGATGGCTTCCTACGAATCCGGTGATACCGGTAATGAGTATCCTTTGCTTTTCCATAATTTCATCTCCTCTAATTCGTGTAGTTCCTTTTCTGATGCCGGGGCCCCTTTAAGCATATTACGCCGGGAAAATTCCTTCTGTGTAGGCATAGGAGTCGCCGTAGGCCCAGGCAATCCCTTAGTTTTTTCTCCCCATTTTTTTTGCCAATAATCCACCGGAAGTTCATGTCTGAATCTTGGGTCCGAAGCCAAACTTCCGCTTATCGCATGAATGACTACCACAGACCTGCATATAGCGACCTTCAGTCCCTTCTCTTCTAATCGAAGGGTCAAGTCTCCAGTTCCCGCAAATCCGCATCTACCTCGGTCAAGCTTGTCATCCCACAACCATCCGGGACGCTTTACCACGCAGGAAAACTCGAAAGTGCGATGCTCCTCAAACACATTCTCCTCGGGAAGTAGATTTTTTTCATGATATTCCCAGAGACCTTTTAGAAAATTTTCTCCATAAAATTTGTTGAAGTAGAGTGAGTTGGTAAGCTTCTCTGGTATCCAAGCAACTTGCTTAGGCCAAGAATATCCGGGAACAAAATTGAGCAAGGGAACGACTATGCCCCATTCTGGATGCTCGTCCAACCCCTTGGCCATCCGGGAGAGCCATTCCTTGGTCACAAAAATATCGTCATCAATATCCACATGGTACTTTGCATCAGGGCGAGCATTGATTCCCCTGTTCTTAGCCTCTAGGATATAATTGTCGGTCCCCTCGACTAGTTTCCAATCCGGATATTTATTTAACCAAGTATCATAATGCCTTTGCATTGCCTCTTTCCAGTGTGGAAAGGTATTATTGACAATAGTAACATAGTAGGGAATCTCGGTATTGCGTTCGATACTTCTCAGGCAGGCAGCGAGTGTGAACGGTCGTCCGCAACTCACAACCACGATATTGATTTTGCCATCGCTCATATCATTTCCTTATTAGGCTGATTCCCAAGGGCATATACCAATACCAAGGGAATTGCTTTCTGAATTTTTGGTAAAGAATATCAAACTGGTCAAAGTTTGAGTCTTGTTTTTCCAATTCAAACCCATCCAAAAACATATCTCTGATTCGATTCTCGTCGTAAGAAAAATATGAACCATAATCCTTTTCTGGAGGAGTTGGCTCCGCGATAACAGTGAAAATGAACTGTCCTCCCTTGGAAAGGCTGTTCCTAATATTCTCCATTAACCCCGGCACTTTTGAATAAGGATTGTGTTCGATAGATGAGCATGACACGATAACATCAGACTTGGGTAAAGGGTCAGTACAGAAATCCATACCCAAGAACTGGATTGGGATTCCAAGCTCCTTCTTGAGCTTTGCATGAAAAACTGTGAGATCCGTCCTCTTGGGCAAATCTATCGCTGTCACCTCTCCTCCCTGCTCGGAAATATAGACTGGTAAGGTGCTAGCAGCACAACCAAGGTCAAGGAACTTTAAGTCCTTGAAGTTTCTGATTCGGTTGACAATAAAAGCATAATCAAAACAGTAGTGGTCGCCAGGTATCAACGCTGACTTGGTGATTGCTCTCATTCGCCCAAGAGTTTCGACCAATTCCTGGTTTATCCGTGAGTATCGCTCCTCTTTCAATTTGTCAAGGTCACATAGTTCAATCACATTATTTCTCCAAGATTATTATTGCCGGACAGAATAGTCCCTGCATTTGAGGCAGTTCCACTCGTTTGATGTTTTCATAGTCTGGGCGTTTGAAAATGAGCATCTGGACATAATCATCCGGATATGGGCCAACCAATCGGCAGCCAGAGGGTTTGATTAGTCTTTCCATTATTTGTGTTTCATTATAAATTCTTCCCCCCACGACTGAATCATATCCTCTGAACTCGGGTCCGAATTCCGTGGTGAAGATGAACTTGCCTCCTTTTTTCAACACCCTTCCGCACTCCCTAGTGGTATCGATATCTTCCTCGTTCTCGCCATGTTCTATGGCTGAAACCGAAATGACAATATCAAAATATTTATCAGGATAGGGGAGAACTCCCTTTTTCGACGGTACCTTCACTGTCACCTTCGGGGGCCAATGCAACCCGAATTCATTATCAAGCCAATCTGTTACTGAGGAGTTCACATCAAGGGCATGAATTTTGGCTACTTGTCCTATTATATAGGTTGCGGAGCAATGCCAAGCCCCGACTGAAAGGTATGTTTTTCGAGCATCGATATCGGAGGCCATGAGAACGGCCGGAACTTCCCAAGGCCGAAATGGATCATTCACTAGGATAGAAGAAGCTATTTTCTTGAAGTAAGGTTGCTCTCTTTCTTGGCGAGAGTAGACTCTGCTAGTGAGAAAACTATCAGGAATTTGTAGCATTCTGTCTTTCTCCTTAGAACTACATTGTATTATATATCTTCTTCAAGTCAAATTTGACTCTTTTTCTCTTTAATCACCGGAAGGCAACCTCCTCCATAAGTATGTCTTAGAACCTCAACATCATGTCGCTCTAAAGCCTCAGCAAGCCACTCTATGCCAGTATTGATAGCTATGATGTTTGCCATCACTTGTGGAGTTCCTAAGTTTGTACTTTCTTTCTTGATAGAATATGCCTTGTGTTTATAAAAGAACCACATTCCTCTTGATTGTGCGTGTGGTTGACGTACATTTACAATTGGATAAGGTGGGCAACCTACCAGAATGATTCTTTTCGCCCCCAGTTCAGCAGCGAACAAAATGCCTAAATGGGATACAGATTTATTAGCAGCGTAGTATGTTGACTTTCCTGCCATAATTGCGTCAACTATATCATACAATTCTTGTCGTGTGGTAGTTCTTATAGGACGCTTAAAGAAAACAGGATATTCTATGTACTTTCCAAAGAATGCTACCGGGTCTTGAACAAGTTCAATCGGTTGGGGTAAGACTGCCTTCTTTAGAAGATCCGGTCTATAGTCACGAATTATCTCCGATATAGAAAAGTGATACCAGATAATATATTTGCACTCAGGGAAAGCGATAATACTCCAATTGAGAGCTATTGCAATCCTTCCTTCCTTGACAACCTCTCCTGAAGGTCCACGTACCGGTGGATCAAAGAAATTATCCGGATACCTCACAAGATCCGGACTAGCTCCAACAACATAAATATCCTCACCTTGGTAATCACCTCGCAACTCCTTAACCCATCTCATCCTTTTACTCCTCCCATAGTAATACCCTTTACGAAATATCTCTGGCAAAAAATGAATACTAAGCAAGTCGGTAGTGCAACCATAACCGCTCCGGCCATCGCCACCCCAAATGGCGTATAACCGTCCGTTGCCCAACTTACAACAAGTGCTATTGCCACTGGAAGGGTTCGCATAACCTTTGAGCTTGTGACAATCAATGGCCACATAAAGCTCTTCCAACCATAGACAAAGGTAAAAATTGCCAAGGCACCGATAAGGGGCTTCGACAAGGGTAATACAACATACCTAAATATACCTAATTCTGAAGCTCCGTCAATCCTAGCTACATCCAATAGCTCCGATGGCAATGTTGACATATACTGTCTAGCCAAAAAAATATAGGCTGCATTACAACTTAACGGAAGAAATATCCCTGGATATGTGTCTAGGAGTCCCATATCTTTTACCGTGATGAACAATGGGATCATCACCGAGTAGAATGGGATCATCAGGGTCGACATAAGCAACCAGAAGAGCAAGTTCTTGCCAACAAACCTTTTCTTCGCAAAAGCATAGCCAGCTAGACAGGATGTGCTTACGCTTATTCCTGTGACAGCGATTGCTACTATAAGGCTATTAAGCCCCCATCGAAGAATGGGGAACTCCCTAAAAAGGATAAGATAGTTATTCAAACCAGTCTTTGTAGGCCAAAAATCAGTAGGTAAGTCTATGATCCCAGGTACACTCGTGCTCGTGAAAGAGCCTATGAACATCCAATAGGTAGGGAATATAAATAGGATAACTAAAAAACTCAACAAAATTAGTAAAAGGATTTTTTTAAGCATTCTCAAAACTCAATTTGCTTATTAAGTCGCTTGAATTGCAAATAAGCTGTAGATAAAATAAGAAGAAATAATATTGTAGCACAGGCGGATGCTTGTCCAAAGTCGAATGATACAAAGCCTAGATTGAATATATGGAGAACAAGGGATCTAGTAGCATGAATCGGTCCCCCAGAAGTCAAGGTGAATATCGCTGCCCATATTTGAAATATTCCAACAGTTGTGGTTATCAACACGAATACAGTTATAGGCAGAATAAGAGGCACAGTGACCTTGAAGAACTTTTGTATGCTATTGGCACCATCTATTTCCGCAGCCTCATAAAGTTGTTTAGGTATGCTAACCAAAGCTGTGAGATACAGGATAACGCCTACCCCGACACTCCAGTTTAAAACTACCAGAATGACAGCCAAACGTGCCCAGTTTGGACGGCTAAGCCACAGTATCTGGGGAAGTCCCAATAATGATGAAAAATAATTCAATGGGCCAAGTGGATTGAAAATCCACCACCAGGCACAAGTCATTACCACCCCTGCCAACACTACCGGAAGATAGAACATTCCACGGAACAACGATTGCACCCTGCGACTAAAACTAGATAGCATAAGAGCGATGCCAAGAGAGAACACAATTTGTGATGGAACGATTATCACTACAAACCGTAGGGTATTCTTTAACGCCATCCAGAAAAGATGGCTACGAAACAAAGCGAGGTAGTTGTTAAATCCAGTGAAGGTTCGGTCTCGCAATCCGACTTTGAAGAAACTAAGCATTACGCTTTCAATCATTGGTTTAACCAAAAAAATAGCGAAGAGACAGAGGGCCGGCAGAATAAAAAGATACGCCGAACCCTCTTGTCTCAGTCTTTTCCTTATTCCCATAGAACTTCTACGGCCTTAGCAAAGTCGTCAAGAGCTTCCTGAGCTGTCTTTACACCTAAGAAAGCAGCTTGAAGCTCCGGATAAAGAAGATGTCGGCACTCGTTGTAGAAACGTGATTTCATCCCGACATCGTACATCCCATTCTTCTCGATTAGCTCTAGGGCTCGGTCAAAGGTCTCCCTGCCAACCCAGGGATTAACAGACTTTCGTGACATAAATTGGCTATTGGATACCCCATTCCACTCGATGTTTTCTTCACTGGTAAGGAACTTAACCCATTGCTTAGCCCAATAAACCTCTTCAGCATCATCATGCTCGAACACAACAACTCCCGCGGTACTAAAAGGATAACCAGGGGAAGACAGTCCCTCTAATCGAGGTATTTCCGTCAATCGGATATCCTGTAGTTCTTCAACTTGGCCACTCTCCAACATCTTTTGCCGGTAAACCAAAGTTGAGTTTCTCATAGCTCCTGCGCCCATCGCTATCTTTCCGGTACGCTGCATAGCCGCGAACTCACCAGCTTTTCTTCCTGCAACTCCCGGGGGGATAAGACCCTTCTCAACCATACTTATCATCCACTCCAGAGCCTGCACTCCCGCAGGGCTGTTTAGTGCTGTCTCCGTATAGTCTCCATTTTTCCATATCTCTGCTCCGAAAAATTCAAAAACAACAAGAGTCCAGTTATCTCCCTGCTCACTTCCGGCAAAGAAAGCATCTGGCCAGATACCTATGGCCTTTACCTTCCTTGCAATCTCCTCATAATCTGCTACCGTCCACTCACCCTCGGGGAAAACAGCACCAGCCTTATCCAGAATACCCTTGTTTACATGGTAACTGTTGACTGTGAACACAGTCGGCATTCCGGACAGTTCGCCATCAAAAGTAAATGCTTCTATAAGGTCTGGATAGAAGGCATCTAAATCTGCTTCCGAGAAAGTGTCATTCAAGCTCGTAGTAGCACCCAAGTTGATCCACGCAGCCAACCTACCAAAATAGTCTCTTTGTATATTTGGAGGCATTCCTGCCGCAAGACCTACCCTAACCTTCAATTCTACCTGACCCCAGGGGACCGTCTCAGTCACGACCTTGACCTCCGGATGCAGTTGCATAAACTCCTCGGCCAACATCTGGTCAGTTTTTACCTTCATCTCCCCAAGTGGCACATTCCAATGAACTAACTCTACCCTCTCAGCAGCTCCTGCTACTAATGAGGCTGCTAGCAAGCATACTATCAGAATAAGTATGCCTATAAACCATCTATTCTTCATATTGCTTTCCTCCTTACTATTTTTTCTATTTATCATCTTGCCCTATTTCCCATTTCACCTCCTTTCCTTCTCTTAACAATCTTCGTTTCATATAACACCTCGCCTTAAACAAGTCTTCTTCAGTATGTGCATCAAGTGCTTCCTCCTCGGTTACATACACTGGGGCGATGTGTCTTCCGTATGATATTGGATAAGAAGCTAACCCGAACAGGTGCAAGGGACCAAGCATCCAAATATTTGGATATATCTGCCTATCATGCCCTGCTTCAAACAATATAGGAAATGGTCTTCCTGTCTTTGCATTGTCAATATAGATCCGAGTGGGTCCGGGAGCAAAACTACCTGCTTCAGTCGCTTCCTTATCTTTGAAGAAATCCTCAATTATCCGATTTGCTAGTTCAGTTGTTACCATAATGTAATCAATGCACGTTCGCATAACAAGATCAGGTTTGTAGCCTTCTTTTTCCTCCAACCACCATAAAGCATACTTCGTAGTATTAAGGAAAATCTCTGGAATTTCTGACCTTAGCGACCTAGGATTGTCCTTTCGGAAAGTTCCTGCGGTATAATCACGAGGAAATCCGAATGTTAAATAAAGTGGCTGGTCGATAACGGTGATTCCCAAGTCCTCCACAAGCCTTCCGATTTTTTTATCCTCAGTGACTACAACCATTTTATCTATATATTTACATCTCTTGACGGCTTCCAACGCCCACTGCATAGCGGGTTTACCACAAACATCTTTTAGGCATCGATAGTTAGTGCCAGCACGTACCTCAGTATAACTTAGAATTCGATTCTTTCTTATCTCTACTTCAATCTTAGTCATTTTGTATTATTCCTATAGTTTTATAGGGATTGAGATTATATTTAAGAACACCATCTTTGAAGTAACAATGACGGATATCTACCCCATAGGGCTTAAAATCCTCAATGAGCCACCCCGTTCCTGCTCGCATAAGATTAAATACTATCTTCTGTAGATGTTTGTTAATTCTCTTATCTGCCTCTACGTAGTATGGGATACTCGTAGTATGAAATTCTTGTCTACGTGGTTGTGGATCACATCCTATGAGGCTAATTTGGGTAGCTCCCATAATCACTGCAACCTCAATTGCCGTGTGTAAGATAGTAAGATATTCAAAATGGATACAGTTTTCTCTTCTTCCTGGATCCATCATCTCCTTGACCATCTTTTTAAATCTTTCTCTAGCAACTTTAGGTGGAGTACGTAAGCCATCTATACTTGCCCATTTTATCCAAATTGGGTCGTCGTTGTAGTCGGTAGGCCAAGTTATCCCTTTAGTGTATGGGTAAGAAATAAAGATACACTTCTTCAGAAACTCTGGGCTATCATCTCGGATAGCTTTTGCAATATTATCGTGACCCATACAAAAGTATGTACAGTTAGGAAATTTAGTAAATACCCAGTTTAAGCCTATTGTAATCCTACCCTTAGTGAAATCACGAGGTAACTTACCAAAACTTGGACCACAACCGAAAATGAAGATCTCTCCATTATGTTTATCCCGGAGTTCCTCAACCCACCTCATTTTTTGTCCTTATGGGCAATCAATATGTACTTCTGTCCCCTTAGTTGCCCTTCATCAAAGAGTTTCTGTACTGCTTTTCGCTGTTCACTTTCGTAGAACTGTTCCCAGTGAGCCTTATAACCACATCTTCCACAAACATTTAATTCAATCATATCAACTTGCTTCCCTGTAGTATCAATGTGTGGAAATCGCTCTGTACGTTTGCTAATACTATAACTTCCACAACGAGGACAACGAGGTCTTCGATATTTCCAAGCACCCATTTGCATCTCCTTAGTTTTTTTCTCTCTCTCTTTCTCTCTGATTATATAATAAAAAAAAGGAAAGTCAAGCCTTTCCTTTTTCCTCTACCTCAACAACCCACTTTTTTTCTTCCCAACTATTCTATACGATTACCTCCAAAGCCCCTGCCTGCTTGGCCCACAATTCTTGAGTGTTTCATTTTTTTTGTGATAAACATACGACAATCGAGAACACATAATCTTCCCGCTTGGCTTCTGCTTATGCTCACCCATTCTTTGTGCTAGTTCACCCTCATTATGCACGTTTATCCTTTTCGGGTTAAATAATATCCTTGGAGAGAGTTCATACTTAGCAATATCTTTTGTAAAAGCGAAACAAAAACCATTCCAATAGGATAGAGGAAACCAAGGATTTATAAGATGTCCATAGTCTACCTCTAGTGCTTTTTGAACTTCATCAATATTTTCTGGTGTAGCTTTAGACTTCAGCGGTTCATTCAATCCCTGAGCCGGTTGGAATCCTGGTTGATTGGTGAAGGGAGTGACAATATCGCAATGCGTCTTGCGAAGGGTTTGTATCAAGCCTATAGAGAACCCTTTAGGGAATAATACGTCGTTGTTAGCTAAAATACAAACTTCATACGAAGTTGTTTTAAAGTACTGATAAGCACGATTCCACGAGTCTGTTAAACCTTTTGGGCTAGTTTTCGTTTGCCAATCACAACCTCGCTCTGCACATAGACTCAACATCTGACCCCTCTCAGGATCGGGTGTTGCATCATCTACCACAAGAACATCGACAGGTGCTCTTAAAGAGCCAAGAACTCCCTTTAATAGGTCAAATCGACCTGCGGTTGTGATAATTAGTAAAGTTTTATACATCTCAGCTCCCCTCGTAGTCCACATAAGGAAAAGGATACGGCCAAGGAAGCATCCCATTCAAAGCCCGAAAGTCAATTTTTGTACGAGGTTTCACTGCAACATTTACAGGAGACTTTACTCCAATACCTACTACATTGTGAGGGTAGTTTCTATTACCTTGGATTAGAACAATCTTACAGTCAAATTGTTTAAGGATTACATCCTGCATACAAGTTGGAGTTATCCTCCAATAATCATAATCAGGCATGTGCATAGGAGCATACATGTGTGTCGTGATGACTATGACTCCATCCTCGTGAAGGATTCTAAACATCTCTGAAGTTGCACGAACAGGATCTGCAACATGCTCAATCGTATCTAAGCAAAGCACTGTGTGGGCAAATCCATTCGGGAATGACAGATTCATTACATCTTCTATCCTATCCACCCCGGGACCTTCTTGAAGATCACAGCCAATATATTTTTTATCTTTAAAGAAAGGTCGCATATCTACAAAACTTGGATGCCCTGTTGCTGCACGAGAACCTATCTCTACAATTGGTGGGTTCAAATCGTGCGTTGTAGACATGTACCAAACTAGCGACTTAACATCATCTCTCATTGGGAACCCTTCACACACTCTACCCGGAGGCATGGCTCTATCTTCTTGTGTGCATCCTGTGGTTCTGCCTGAATAATATTTCTAAATCCTGAGTATGCTAACTCAGCAAACAACCTTTTGAAATTATATCCCCAATAATGCTCATCCCCAATCCATCGCTGGAGTCCAAAAATATTCTGTATTCTCATCTGATTGCCTGCTAAATACTGCTTTACTGCCTCGTCAAAATCAGGACACTCAATAACAAGAATCCCGTTGGGTATCAGAAGGCTATGCCAGTGCTTCAGCATTAGCCTGACATCCGGCTTACGGACATGCTCGATCATGTGGTAAGTCTCAATCCGTTCAATGGAGTTTGGGGGATAGTCTAACTTCTTGGCATTGGCTATCCTGTCGGCACCAGAAACTTTTTTGATATCGATATTGACGAAATCTACGAAATGCTTGGCCCCACAACCCAGATGTAATTTCATTTGTATTCCTCCAAAAGCTCCCCAAGGAGGGCAACCATCCACTTGCCGGTCGCTCCCTTGTAGAAATGCCTCTCGCCCTCCTCCTCAGCTTTCCATTCCTTAAACTCCGGCCATCTTTCCCTGAACTCCATCATAAGCCTTCTGACCTGCGGATCCTTGGGAAGAATTATTGTGGGCTGGCGTAGATTCCTCCCATTCACTTGATCAACACTGAACTCACGGTCATAATCACTATCGTAGTCTAGCGAACCACGATACAACATTTCAAAGGGCTCAATACTGACAATCGCACCCTGAGTGATCCATCTCGTCAAGGTTCTGTGATTGATCCACAAGTCCTCCATCCTAGTCTGGCCGGTAAAGAGGATTATTAAGTAATAGCAACGGATCCCGTATTTATCGCACCAGAGTATAATGTCCTCTATCTTCTGCTCGTCCTGTGGCTTGTTGAGGCTCTTGCGGACATGCTCGGAACAGTTCTCAACCCCGCAAGTTATTTGCATGACACCCACCTCCGAGAATTTCTTCACAATATCCTCAGTGAGTTTGGAGGTATGGGTCTGGATAAGATAATTGAAAGGAAATTCTGCCAGTATGGGGACAAGCTCGTAGGCCCTTTTCCTTGTAACCAAAAGATCATCGTCGACAAAGTAAATAATCTTTGTTTCAGGAAGTTGCTCTCTAACTTGGGTAAGAAGCATTGCAATTTGGCTAGGGGAAAGGTATGCCACTGGTGCATTCTGGCCACAGGATTGCTCATGCCAGAGTCTTACGCTGCAGAACGAGCAGCTTCTCCGACAATGTGAGGAGCTAACCAATCTCACCAAGGGCCAAGTCAACCAATTGCCCTCATCCTTATCATACAGTTTGCGGTTGAATTCCCAATACTCCTGATAACCCATATTGCGAAAATCGATTTTATCCCAGTATTGCCATAAACTCTCGTTGGTTATCGGCTTGGCATAGTTTTTCACCACCAGACCGTCAATGAGACCAAGGGGATTACCCCGGCATATCTCTAGCATCGGCTCCTCTCCCTCGCCAAGGCATACCGCATCTACTGGCGAGTTATCGATAATGGTCTGGTAGTTCAGGGTGGCCTCGATGCCCCCTGCTATGATCATTACTTCGGGATAGAGGATTCTGAGTTTTTTGATAAAGGTGAGACTATCAATAAGAGTAATATTCAGGATAGAGATTCCGATTATGCCAAAATGCCTGTCTTTGTAGATCTCCACAAAAGGCTTTCGGGTAAGGTTGCAGTCATATACGTCTACAGTGTAGCCATAATACCTGAGGTAGGAGGCGATCCTATGGATACCCAATGCTGGAATGCCGAAACTATGTACCCCAGAATGAACCTTTGTAATCGGGGAGATAAGCAAGACATTGGGTTTGGGTTCCATGTTTTGAATATATCATATTAGTAAAAATTGTCAAATTACTTTTTCTTCTTAGCCGCGATAGCGATTCCGGCTATGACCGTCCCCACTCCCCCCGCAGCCAACCATTTCCAATATCTCTGATACCAGGGAATCTCCCCGACTGGGGGTACCCCGTTTCCGTTTGGAACTGGCTCGCCCTTGAGTGCCGCTAACTGCGCCTGAAGGTCTGAGAGAGTTTTCTGCAATGTCTCTACCTGCTCCCTCTTCGTTGCGGCCTCTTGCTGCAACTCTTGTAACAACGGCAATCCCTGTCCTAATTTTATTCTTCTAAGTCTTTTCATTGTCGTATTCCTCCTATATCCCTAGTTGGGCCCTTATAGCATTTATCTCTGCCTGGACTGCCGCTATCCCCGTTTGTAAACTTGCTATCTGAGCATCCAATTGAGTTATCTCGGATTGCAATTGGTTGATCATTACCAAAACCTGGGCTTCCAAGGCAATCAAGTCTGTTTGTAACTGCGTCAAGTCTGTTGCCAAACCGGTTATCTGGGTTTCTTTCGCTTCCTTGTCGGCAATCAGTTGTCGCAGAAGATCTAAATCCGCTGCACCTAATCTCATTTTTCCTATTGTTTTCCTCCTATATTCCTAAAAGTTGTTTTATTTCAGCTATTTCCGCTTGGATAGCTACTATCTTAACTTGCAAATTTGCTATCTCTATAACAAGTTGTGCTATCTCCGCCCTCACCCGCGCGATAATCCGTGATACATCCTTTATCACCTCGCTCCCGGGGATACCCTTCACCCCAAGAGGATGGCTATCATAGGGGCAAGTGAGATCCATATTCTCCACAGCTATTGAGCTAAACTGGTATTCTATTACCGCTTCGCAATCATGCAGGACCGTTTTGGTCGTGATTACTCTGAAGATCGGGCTATAACCACCCAAGACCCGGTTCTCCTCCTTAACCTGAGCTTGCAACTCAGGAGTTGCCATTATCGCCGAGCTTTTGTAATAACCTAATCCTTGCACTTCACCTCGGTCTACTCTATCTCTATAAACTTCATGATTCATTCTAATAACATTAGGCTCCACCCAGTTCTCATAATCGAAAGCCATTATAACAGGAGCAAACTCACAACCATAATCATCTATCATTTTTCTTAGACAAATTTCATAATTGTTGGTAAGCACACTTGTTAATCCAGCTCTTGTGCTCCAATATCCTATATCAGGGCCTACGACATCACAAATACCTCCCGTAGCATATCCTCGACGGCACCATTCCCCAAAACCAAAGACAACGAATATTTTCCAGTTGGGATTTATAGTCTTGGCCGTTTTATAAAACTGTTTTAAAGCGTCTATGCTTATATCACGCATCTGAGGCTCTTCCACCTGCCATCCCCAGATGCCGGGATTGTTTTTATGTGTATTGAACCTAGCTGTGTATTTTGAAACATTGTCTTCCGTGCTGCAATGAGCCAAAAGTTGCATCCCATTCTTCAACGCTTCTGCTGCTGCATTCGAGATTTGCTCATCAGTATGCCATTCCATATAACCCTGAACTATATTACAACCTAATTCAGCTAATTTTCGATACCAAGATAAAGCAGCCCCCCAGGCTATCTTGTAGGGAGGGGGTATTGGTAGGGGCATCTCTGGCGATGGATGCTCTGTGAGAGTATGAGCATCAAGTTCTGCTTGTGAGCCAAAGGTAGCTCCACAATAGAAGCAAGTGTAAACTGGAGGGTGTGCTGTAGCAATATGCTCATCAAGCTCGGCTTGCGAGCCAAAGGTAGCTCCACACTGAGGGCAAGTAAATACTGGAGCCACTGCACAGGCTTCAATGTACCAATCCTTATGGGGATAATATCCATAGTCGCTAGTGTCTGCCCATCCGCCTGGCATCGGATACCCTACCTCGTATGGACACCATTCTTCAACAGGGATTGTTTGCACATCACCCCAAGAATACCCGGCTTGAAAAAGGGCTTGTTCACTAGAGACATATCTCCATTTATTGTTATCCAAGATAAAAATTTCATTTCTTATCTCAGTTCCTTTAGAAACTTTATAAACTCCTGTCCTTATATCCATTTTATTTTCCCCTTATTTCGTTATCTCCGTATTGACACGTTTAATTTCCTCTTGCATTTCTTCATTTTCTCGGATACTTTCATCCTTATAATAAGCTACCCCAATTTCTCCACCTAGCAATTCCTTCCAAGTTTCATAAGCAACTCTAATGCTTCCCGGTCTATAATTAAACGCATTCAATTGCGGTATTACCTGTATATTCTTACAGTATTTGCCAGCAAACTTATCATGAAACATCTTTATATCTTCTCTCATTTTCTCATCGGATGGGTCGGACACATAGCAGTCGAACAGAAGCAAGTCCAGCGTTCGTTCATCGTATGCCTTTTCCCAGCCCTGATGTTGTTCGGGAGGAAAGTCCCCTGTTTCAGTAAGATCGAACATTTCAATGATGGGGTGATTCACTATATCTGGATCATACTTTCTAACCGTGTCATAAAATCGTATTCTCTCCTCCAACGGTTGATTACAAATGTCTGGCTCGTGCCCTAGAGTATCAGACCAATATCCGCCACAACCCGGCCTGTCTTTCCATGCATTCACAGCTTTTTGAATCTCACCCTCATTAGGGATAGACTTCAGTAGTAGTTCTTTGTATCTTGCAAGATTGATTTGATATTGTGGGATGGCAAGAAGGTTGGTGCTGCTAGTTATTTTTGCTCTTGTCACATTACTTTTGACATATTCTCTTAATTTCGATAGTTCTTGTTGCTCTTCTAAACTAAACCTCCAATCATCAGCTCGAATATTAACAAATACCTTCATTCCCAGTCGCTCCACCTCATCGTAGTCAGGCCAGCCATACCTGTTTCCGTAGAAATGAGTCCCTCCCAAATCCTTCCACATAGACTCGCAACCCGGCAAACAGGTTCCCAGAATCGAAATCAAGCGAGGTTCAGGTGGAGGTGGTAGTGATGTCTTAATTTTTATCCATTTATCTTCTGACCACTCTCCAATAGCTTCCCTGTCTGATGCGACTGTCTTGACCCGGTAGTCCCCAGCTTCCTCGTACTTGTGTGTGAACGTGACATCCTGGCCACTCGGAAAATACTCTGACCACTCTGAATCCACACCATCACCGAATCGCACCTTGTACGCTATTTCATTCTGCTCTGGGTCAGTTGACCTAACAATTACTACAACCGCCTCGTTAATATCGGCCTCACTAGGGAGACTAATGGATGGTGCACCTGGAGGTTTATTCTTATCTTCAGTAGTGCATCCCTGGAGTCCAAAAGCAAGTCCAACAACGAGTATAAACAACCAAATCTTATTCATCTGTATCTCCTTTTCTAACTATTTTGATAATGCTAAAGTGATTATACCCAGTGAAGCCAGTCCTATGGCAAAAACTGGAAAATATTCCTTTAATTTCTCTGGTATGTCCGGGAACACCGCTCCTGCTTCCGAGGGCAATGGCTTCGGTGGCCAGTCTGGTGTCTTGTCAATCTCAAAAAGCAGGTAGCCAGAAATCGGCTTGATCTCGAACCCCATCTTTGAGGCAACCCCATCAACCACTTCCCAAGTCAACCTAGCTATGCTATAAATGTGCAGGGTATTCAAGCCGTCGACCTTCACCAACTTCAGCCAGGATGGGATGTTCAGTATGCCCAAAAGCGAGGCTATCAATACTGCGAAAGACTTGCAGTCACCATTCACCCCCGGCTTAATCAATTCCCAAGGGGGAATGATTTCAGGCATTCTCTGATAATTAACATACTTGTATACCCAATTGTGGATGGCTTTGGCCTTCTCCTCATTGGTCACAGCCTTCCCGGTGATATAGAGAGCGAGAATGCCCAGCTCTAGCCTCTCCCTCCCCAAGAGGATCAACTCCTTGGACTGGTGCATGAAGTCTAGGTAATCCTTCAAAAAGCTATCTATTATTATGGGACTAATAGCAGTAGTGTAGTAACGGCTCCCTTTATGAACTCCCTCCTCAAAGGGATAGGCTTCGGCAGCAACGAGTGAAACCGCTGGGATAACCTTTGGCTTCTCCCGCAATCTCTCCAGAAATTCTTTTGAGGGAATCCATGTATTTGGCATCTAATTCCTATCTGTCTTTCAGGATTAGGATGGCTCCAATAGCCGTTGCGAAGCCAGCCCCTATCGCTACGAGAGGCCAGTTATCCTTTACCCATCCCCATATACCCCCTGCCACGTCTATCCCATGCTCCTTAGCATATTTTAGTATCTCTTCCTGTAACTTGGTGCCAAAGGCATTGACCTTCTCCACGTAAGCTCCCGCCGTGGCTTGCTTCTGCCAAGGCCAAGCTCTCTGAAAAGCCCTCCAAGCATCAACGACTTCCTGAAGCATAGTGCGAAGTTGAGGGAATGTCTGGCCAGTCTCGGATTCCAAGGCATTGATGATCTTCCCGCTTGAATGGTTATTAGTGAGATCCCCACATAATTCTGGAACCCATTCCGCTTGGGTAAACCAGCCAAGGCTCTTTAGTAACGCTAAGGCACCCGTAATCCACTCAATCTGCCCTAGTTGCATATTTTGGCTATTCATCGCTATCTCCTCCTTATAAGCAATACCGCTAAAATTGTCCCCAATGTTCCTATGGCTGCGTAGGGAAGGACTTTCTCCCACAGAGGTGTCTCACCAGCAGCTATCACATCAGCGATTATCTGCCTGAGTTGTGCTTCGGTCATCTGCTCGGGTGCCGGGTACGGTGCCTTGATGAGTCCAGCATCCGCCAACTGCTGGTAGATGTCTATCAATCCCTCAAAGTTAGCCACAGAAAAGAGACCCTTGATCCAGTCCCAGAAATTTCCCCCGTTATTTCCTCCATTAGGTATAGCTCCTAATCGGGTTACTCTCCTTTGCCTTGGCTGGGGGCTAGAGGGACTACCCAATCTTGCGTTAATGGCACTGATTCTGTTCCCTGCGTTTCCTAATCTTGTGGTTAATGTTCTTATGCCGCTATTCATTTTCGTTCCTCCTTATATATTTTTTTTCTAACTCACTCTAAATACTTTTTGCTTCGCATACTGGACCTCACTCCCAGCAGGCCCGGGTATGGTTGAATCGAGGGCAACCCACTCTATCGGATTATCGGGCGGATACCCCGCCTGGATATAGGCGTGGTCCCACACAGGCCCGTGCTTAGAGATGATAACCAACCTCGTGGGCAGTCCAATGCTTTCCAGAAGGCTTGCTAGGACAATACTGTGATCTTCGCAATCAGAATAACCCAAGTCTAGCGTATGCACGGGATTAAAGCAAACATCTTCCTTCGTCGGGTCCCTGACGAACATTACATTCTGCCTGACGAAGCCTAGCATGGCCTCGAACACCTGCTCGTAATCCATAGAGGAGAGTCCCTGCGATTGAAGCACTTCCACAGCAGTTTGTCTTATCGTAGGGTCATTCTTGCCCTCCCTGATTAGGTTCAGGATGTTAGAAATCGTGGTTTTCATTTGCCCTTGTTCTTCTTTTTCGACTTGTCTTCGTTTGGATCATAATCTTCAGCCTCGAAAATCCTCTTTGAGAACTCGGCATCCCTTTCACTCCAACTGGTATGGCTTCTCACAGCCTGCTCAACTTTCTGATACTCCTCATCCTGCAAGATGATGGAGTCACCTGCCTCGTCTATCTTGTCAGCGAGGCCCAAGCGAGAATGATACTCCGTGCCGTCAATGCTCTTCTGGTTGAGAACCAACTTCTTTATGGAGTCCTTCACTTGGTAGTTGGAATCCACCATCCCCATCCTCAGCAGGTTTAGTTCCTCTAGTGACCAAACTCCGCTTTGCTGCAAGATGGCCAGTACCCCTGGCGTGGACACAATCTTCCTCATTGCCTGATTTCCCGAATCAGACTCAATCTTGTAGGACTTGAGGTTTATCTTCTTCATCTTCGTTTCTCCTTTTGACTATTCTTTCTTCTTTAATTTCTTAGTTTTTAGATCTACATCATAATCATCCACGATATGCCGAGAAATGGACTTGTAGTTCTCCTTGGCCTTCTGCTTCAAGTTCTTGAAATCAAAAGGCTCAGGGATTTTAAACCTGTGCCAGTTAGCGGGCATACCCGGTATTTCTATCGTAGGCAGATTGGGATTGTCCGGGTCAGGAGGATCCGGAGCCTCCCAACAATGCTGAATTTTCCCATTCTTGTCCGTAATTACCCAGATCTGATGCATTTTCGTCTCCTTTAAGACAAGTAATACCACCGAACATCGTAATCAGTGCCCGGAGCAATAGGGTCATTGTATATAGCAAATTGAGACGTGTAGGAAGCAGCCTGGCTACCTATCATTATATAACCATGCAAGTTTCCAGTGGGGGTAGATAGCCCGGGGAAGAAACTCTTCACGTTCATCGTTATCAAAGCCCAGGCCCCGGCTGCCACATTCCCGGCGGTGGAGCCCTGAGAGGTCTTCACCGAGGCCACTGGAAGTCCAGTAGGTATAGTCACATTGCCAGCGGTGTCAAGAATGATACCATCATTCCAAGTAACAGCCGCACCCTGTGCTATGCCTGAATCATACCGAATTCTAAATAAATTTACTCCGTCACCCTTGACCATTAGAAAGTTGGACCCTGCATCACTCGATTTCCAAACACCATCATAGTAGCAATCAAAACCTAAATATACATAATCATGTCCAAGTGGCATAATTTGCATGATAGGATAATCATCAGTAGTTGTAGTAAATTGAATATGCGGTCCAGCGGCAGCGGCACCTCCATCCAGAGCTAGCATAGCCCAACCTACCCCACCGTGGGGGATGGTTGCGGTGTTTATGCCGACCTTGCCACCAGCCGTTAGAACAATGCCATCGTTGAACGTAACAACCGCACCTTGGACTATGCCTGAGTCATATTGAAAACGAAGCAAATCGCTATATTTTCCAATCCTGAAATTCGAACCTACATCCGAACTCTTTTCTCCACCAGCATCGAGGTAAGAATCAAAATAAATTAAGACGCTATCATGAGACCAATTCAAAAGGGTCATAAGAGGGTAATCATCACTGGCTGTCGTAAATTGAACGTGAGGTCCAGCCGCAACCGCACTTGCCCCATCCAGTGCCAACATAGCGTAACCTATCCCGCCATGGGGGATGGTAGCGGTGTTTATGCCGACCTTGCCAGTGTCACCACGAAGGTGGAATGTGTCTGCTACCAGGGTGTTGAAGATTATGTCCACATCAGCTTCGCCAGCATTGAACTCTATGACATCCTGAGCCGCCTCGGTGATGTCGAGCATATCAACCCCACCGGCAACCAAGCGAATCCGGTCAGCAGTAAAACGAATATGGGTATCAGCGTCCCCATCGTGGTATATGTATTCCCCAATATAGAGATTGCCGAGGTATAGGTTGACAGGGATAGTCACATTGCCTGCTGTATCAAGCACAATGCCATCATTGAAGGTGACGGCATTCCCCTGAGCAATGCCTGAATCATATTGAATCCTGAATAGGTCAGTAGCTTTTGTGATACGGAAATTGCTACCTACATCGCTGCTTTTTGCAACTCCATCCGTATAGGAATCGAAATAAATTGAAATGCCATCGTGGCTTCCGGGATAAATTTGGATTAGAGGATAGTCGTCTACGGTAGTCGTAAATTGGATGTTTGGTCCATTCACTCCCGCTACTCCATCCAATGCCAGCATAGCCCATCCTACCCCGCCGTGGGGGATGGTAGCGGTGTTTATGCCGACCTTGCCAGTGTCACCACGAAGGTGGAGCGTGTCTGCGACTAGGGTGTTGAAGATTATGTCCACATCGGCCTCAGCGGCATTGAACTCTATGACATCCTGAGCCGCCTCGGTAATGTCTATCATATCAACCCCACCGGCAACCAAGCGGATCCGGTCGGCAGTGAACCTGATATAGGTGTCAATATCCCCCAAATGCCTGAGATATTCCGCTATATTCAGGGTATCCCCGTCAATGGTGGCTCTCTCGACCCCAGCGGTACCAAAGCGTATTATATCCTCATCTGGAGCCTGCTCAACTCGGATGTACGTATCCCGGTCAGCATCACAGATCTCCGAGGGAATCCCTGCTAAACGTGTAGGCATTTACACAACTCCTTCATGACCATGCTGTTATCTCCACCACCCGGTTCGCCAAGGTTGAGGCGAAATAGATGGTCAAGGTCGGTGGCTGAATATAGTCCTCCCAATAAATGCAGGCTTGGGGAACAGTAGTATAAGGACCACCAGGGAGAACAACCACACCTGCCTGGAAAGCGACCCGGAAGGCGGTCCCATCCCTAGTTTTTATCTGGAATTTCTTGGCGTTCGCCGGAAGAGCCTGCAAGTACTCGGTATTCGCCGCCACCATTATCACATTGTACATAACTGGCGTGACAGCCGGGGTAATCACCGCCACTATCCCTGCCCAGATCAGATTCAATAAGTTCAGTATCGTCCTGCCCGTAGTATTAGCGGGAGAGAGTCCAGAATCACCAGTACTCCTAAATAGACCTTTTATTAACGCCATGCTCTAAACTCCCTGCCTCATATTCTTCCTTATGGCCTCTATAGCCTTCTTCTTCTCCTCTTTCTGCTCCTTTAGGGAACGCACCACTACCTCGATTTCATCAATACGCCACACACCTTGTTGATAGACCAGAGCTTCTGATTTTACTTTCTTAGGCATTTATTTTCATTTCCTCCATCCCCAGCACAACCATAGAATAGTTATGTGTGTCTATCGGATCATCATTGTAGAAAACCATTTGCATGACCTCGTTTGACTCAATCCTCACAATTGCTGGCTCTTGGAACATTATAGTGGTCCCCAGTTTATAACGCCAACTTATCACCTCGATAAAAAATGGTATATCTGGCCCCAAAATTTCGATACCGACTCGTTGTGGCGTATCGGCATCGCATTCGATAAAGCCTCCACCGAAATAGAGTTGCCAGCCTGGCCTGCCACCATAAATAGGAACAGTCACGCTTGACTCGGGTGGAACTGCTCCAGACTCACCAAGGATTTCCAGAGGCCAAATGTAGTACCATTTCATCTGGTTCCTTCCCAGAACCGTCTTCACGATTTCGGTGCGTGCCCGGACATCAATGTCTCCCTGACCCACTAGCAGATTTAACCTACGTGCCGAGCCGTCCACTCCCACTTGTGCTATGTTGGTCAGATAGATGCTCCTGAAATACGCCCGGAGCTTCTGGTAGTCCGTTCCCATCTCATACCCGTGGCTGACAGGATTATCGAGGTAGACGGTCCCAACCCCACTAGAGTCAGGTAGGTAGATAATAGCATCACCCCCATGCGGATATTCCCCAATCAGTGTCGGAACCGTTCTGGCGACACTCAGGTCCACCTCGACTGGTAGGCTCCACATCTCCTGCCTAGACTGCTGAGTATATTGTGACATCTCCTCAGCGAATGCCTTGGCGAATATGCCGGGAAGCTCGTTATTAAGCCGAATCTGCTCCTCAATCACTCTATCCCGTGACTCTATCTTGCCCAAGAGTTCATATAGTTCGCTCTCGCCGATTTCCATTATGTTTTCCTCGCTACTCTACCAACTGCCAATAAAAAAACCGCTAGGGAAAGACCGACAAAAATCCAAGGACTACTTTCTACTACTTTCTCCGCCACCATAGAGAAAGTGGGGGGAATAGGCTTCGGTAACTCCTTCTCCTCCACGACCTTCTTCTGTGGCATCCATATCGCTATCGGTTCGATCACAGTTCGCTCAATGTAGCCAGCGGGGAAAGTATCATTATTCATTTTGTTTTCCTCCAAACATAAATTGCACCAAAGAAAATTGGTGTCCCGATCATTGCTCCCTTCATATACCAGGGAAGGCTCTGCCACCAAGTCTTGGGCAGTGGCTCTATTATATCAAGAATAGGGTCTTTTACTTGCTGAATGGATATATATATTTCTTTTCCTATATTTTTGCTAGGAGGGGCTTCTAACTCTTCTTTTGACCAAACGGCCAATCCATCAGAA
>SDBU01002019.1_pt1 | contig 27709 bp, 22 predicted proteins | sample 2277071 | NCBI WGS metagenome assembly SDBU01 (sample SAMN10397929, study PRJNA504765) | marine sediment metagenome | isolation source: marine sediment core GS08_GC12, 126 cmbsf | place: Arctic Ocean: Gakkel Ridge, Loki's castle | collected 2008 | reverse complement strand
AAATGAACGAAGCTATCCGCGCTGCAAGCGCGAAATTTTTGAGGCAAAGAGGCTAAGGGGCAAGATGGCAAGGAGGCAAAAACGTTTCACATTACACGCAACACGCATCACGTTTCACGTTTCCACTGACTATGCTCGTGCTATTGCACGCGCTTTAAATATTAGGAGAAAAATATGAATACATCTACGCAATTGGTTCATGTCATACGCAACGGTTTTATCGATTTAATCTATCACGGTTCTCTGGCGGTTACCGATTTAGATGGTGGGATTATTTACTCGCTTGGTGACCCCGAAAGGTCTGCCTTCATGCGTTCGTCGGCGAAGCCGCTTCAGGCAATAGCAGTGGCTGAAAGCAGCGCGCTGGAAAAATTTAACATCAGCCAAGCTGAATTGGCTATAATGTGTGCATCTCACGCGGGACAGGATATCCATGTCCAGACGGTGAGAAGTATCTTGGAGAAGATTGATTTGCCAGAGGAAACATTGCAGTGCGCAAAAGAAAATCCTATCCGGGATAACTGTTCAGGCAAACATGCGGGAATGCTAACCCTATGCCAATTCAATAATTTTTCCGTTGATAACTATCTTGACGAAAATCATCCTGTGCAGGTGATAATCCGGGAAATCATCGGTGAAATTTGTTCACTTCAAGATGTCAAATATGGTATTGATGGTTGTGGCGCGCCTACGTTCTATATGCCATTGAAAAACATGGCGATTGGGTTTGCGAAGTTGGCAAATCCCCCCTACCCCCCTTTCCCAAAGGGGGGCAGGGGGGATTTGCCCGCGAAACGTAGAGAGGCAGCGATTAAGATTGTTGAAGCAATGCAAGCGCATCCAGAGATGACAGGAGAAATTCGGTCAGGAAAGACATGGCCCAAAGAAATTGTCGCTAAAGCAGGGGCGCTGGGTGTATACTGCGGAGGAATCCTTAATAAGGATAGGGCAATCGCCGTAAAAATTGATGATGGCAATGGACAAGCGGCTGCTATGGCTTTCACGGAAGCAGCGCGCAGATTGAAATTAGCGAATATTGAGGAACTTGATGCGTATGAAAATCTACGTTCTTCAACAATCACAAACAGACGAGGAGAAGTCGTCGGAGGAATGGAAGTAGCTTTTTGAACAAAATTCTGTAATGGGCAATTAAGTAGAATGGCACTGACCTAAGCCCAAAATTCTATTTTGGTTCGGACGTTCGCTCCTTCAATCTCCAACTTAGAAAATTGGGCTACTTATTTTTCTGGAAGCGCCTTAATTCAGTGTCATTCCAATTAAGTAGGTAACATCTCCCGCCCCAAAATCCCCTTCTGATTAGTTTAGTTTGCTTCGTTCCTCGCAACTCCTCGCAATGACAAAGCAACCCTTCACTTCGTTCGAGGACAAGCGTCGCCTTCGGTTTTTCTGTTTTCTGTCTTCTGTTTTCCGTCTTCCGTTTTTAACCACTAATTTTCGATGACCGAATACTTTTACTCTTCGAAAATCGAAGACCTTCCCAATATCTCACCAAAATAATGGACGAGTGTCCAGTCTCAGAACTTTAGTAACGATATCTCCGCGAATATATTTTCCAATAACCAGTACCTTACGATAGTCACTATGTCGCGTGAGAGCGCGCGCGATTCGCAGATTGTAAGTGTTGATTATTACAAAATTCCCCCATCCGGCACACTTTTTGCTCTCTTGTAAAGAACCCAGCAATATTCCATTTCTTTGTAAGCCAAGATGCCGGGAAAATTTACGAGACGACAAGGCTTTAATGCCCTTAATGCAGAAATAGATAAGAGTGATGACAAATATATGAAGTTCGGTCTGCGTAGATGCAGCATGGGAAGGAAAAGGAGAGAATTATGTCATTGACAGAGAATCCCACAGATAAACAAAAACTAAATGAAGATGAGATAGAAGAAATAGTAACTAATATGGCAAAAAAAAAGACAATTGACGACGATGTTTTGGACGAGCCTACTGAAGAGGAATTGACGCTTAGAGAGATTGAACAGCAGCAGATTGGGAAGAAGCAGCAAACCAAGACGGTGGAGGAACTTACTGAAGAGGAAAAACAGGGTAGGAAGGCTAAGGGAAAGGAAATGCCTTCAGCGGTTGAAAAGCCTGCTGAAGAAATAAAACTTGCGGAGAGCGATCGGAGGGAGATTCGAGAGGGTACCTTTGAGCTTGCCGAAAACCAACCCAATGTTATCGAGTACCTCATAAAATACTGGCTGGAAGAAGGTTGCAAACGCGAGGCGGCGATTTTATTACATGCCATTGGAGCCGAACGCGCCAGTAGTATTCTCCAGAATTTTAAGGAGAATGAGATAGAAGACATCGTATCTGAGATGATGAAACAGGAGACAGTTGATGGCGTGACGCTGGATGCGGTATTTAAGAAAGCACACAATCACATCCATGGGGAAGAAAGCGTTCGATTTCGCAACCGACTCGAAGGGGAAACGGCATACGTCAAACAGTTGCTTTCGGAGACTCTGGGAGAAATTAAGAGTCGAGATATGATGGCGCGTCTTGGAATAGCGGAAGCAAGAGCTTTTGACTTCATCACAGATTATGAACTTGATGATGTAGCGAATTTTATAGTGGAGATGAGAGAAAATATCATTCCCCTAACGTTGATGCATCTCAGAGCAGACCAAGCCGCGAAAGTGTTGGCAATGTTGCCTGAACCTATCCAACCAGAAGTAGTCGTAAGAACAGCCACTCTCCGTGAAGTAGATTTAAAAACCGTAGGTATGCTGAAAAATATGCTGCAGGAAGTAGTGGAATCTTCTGTCCCGACTTGCAAATTTGATGGTACGGTCGAGGCTGCGGAAATGCTAAGTAGAACGGACGCAAACGTCAAAGAGGAGGTCCTGAGCATTTTGGATAAGCGAGATTCTGTCCTAAGGGATGAGCTTGAAAAGCGTCTGTTCCGCTTCGAAGGGCTGCTTCTGATGGATGATGAAAGTCTACAGGTTTTGTTCCGAACCAAAAATATTCAGGACAAAGACATTGCTTATGCGTTGAAAAGTTGTCCACCTCGACTGCAGGAGATGATTCTTAATAATTTGTCACCAGCTAAAAAAGAAGATATAGAATATATGTTAGAAACGATGGGACGCGTTCGCGTTCGAGATGTGGAACTAGCGCAGCAGAGGATACTGAAGGTGGCTAAGGAGTTAACGGACGAGGGTCTCATTTCCCTGGATGATGATGGGGGCTATTGTGGAAAAAGCGTAGCAGAAGATGATGAGGAGGACTATATTTAGGGTGTCCCAGAGGGCCACATAACACTTGGAAAAGAGGGCAAACACCTGAAAATCAGAGGACTTTTTGCCCTTCAATAATAGGCAATTATTTCTGTCGTTCCTTCCAATTTACCTGGATGCACCAACTCTTTTTCTACATCGAAATCCGTCCACTCTTCGCCGTTGACGGTGATTTGTTTTATTGGTCGTTCTTCCGGGTGTCGGAATCGCGCGTGGATAGCAGATGGCGGATTGCGGCGCGGAGGTTCGACGGTCATGCGAATTTCACCCGTTGCGGCATGCGACTGGATGGCACAACTCATGGGCCCGAAATATGTCGCCGCATTCGACACGGTGACGCTCTGCCCATCCCGTAGGCAGGTATCAGGATAGAACGCGACCGCAAATGCGTTGAAATACCCGCGCAGGTAGTGCTTGATTTCGTCGCGCCACAGATAGGGAATCGGATGGCACAGCAAGTTAGGTTGCATCGAAAAAAAACGCGACTTAATTCCGCGGGAATATAATTTTACATGTCCTTTTCATAACGAAATGGGTATTACTCCACATATTGACTTACTTGGCTTTCTTCAATGAACTTCAAAACCACCTCTTCCCCTACTGTGATTGGGAAGTTCATAGCACTCCCAACAAACTGGAGCTTTGTCTGTTTGGGGGGAAGGAGTAAAAGCCCTTGTCTATAGACCGGATGCGGAAAGAAAAACCAGTCGGCAATGATGCGATGGTCAGACATCTCTTCGCCATTATGTTTTGGAAACCCTAAAGCATCGAAGTTTCCCAACCACATTGTCTGTTCCTTGGTCGAATCGGTCGGTGGTATCATCGCGGTGACGATACGGTCTTCGTAGAAGGTGTAAAGTATCCGAGCGTCGTGGTCACTGTATGTCCCATCACATCCAACGGTTAGTTTATTCTCTCCTTTCCAGATGAACCGACACGGATGGCGGAAACAAAAACTCCACTTTTCATCCCGCATAACAGCAGGAATACCAAAGATAAAGTTGGTGTTATGCATTCGACCATGCCGCCTATGTCCATCGGCATCCAGCAAGTAATAAGAAACGCCGCTATATTGGTCAACTTTCATCTTGTAACCCGGCGCACGAATTACAAATTGAGCGTTTTGTGGAACACGACGCTCAATTGTCATCACGACACCGGCGGAGACCAGAAGTGTTTGCGTTGCGGCAGGTAATCCATCTACAGGAACGAACTGTATCTTGTAAAGTTCCTTTTGGGCTTTTTCGGTCACACGAACTTTTATGCGAACGATTTGTTCATCACCTTCGCTTAGAGACTGGATATATATATCTTGTGGCTCAACGCTTAGCTCTTCAGGCGTAATTAGCTGCAAGCGTCCTTTCACTTCTCCGTTACCCACACAGCGCAGATGCACTTCTATTTCTTTCTCATTATTATCACCGCTCGTTGATAGATGTACCTCTTCTGGGAGAAACCAGTAGTGCAACCAGGCCGCCTGCTCAAGCGGGTCATCATTGACCACTCTCAGCGACGTATGGGCAACATCCTCCGGTATATTGCCCCAAATAATGAACTCGTTCTCATGTTTCAATGTCACATTCTTGTCGTTCACTTTGGCTGTACTTTTTGCGTCAAGCAGTTGGTCTTTTACACGAAATGATTTTAGCTTGCCCCTTGCAAGCAACCCTCCTTTACTGAAACGGAGATACCCATAATCGCTAAAAATAAACACCTCGCCGTCCGCTGAGACCAATGTGTGTTCTCCTTCATCGAACGCAGCTAAAAGATAGTCGGTAAAACTTTCGGATTTCAGCCTGATGGCGATAGTCTTTTCTGTTTCCGCTAAACGCTGAACTTCTTGGATTTGCGGTTTGCCTTCATAAGGTTCGTGTACGGCGGCAAAAGAGGTAGCAGACGTCCTCCGGCGAACAACTACCACTGGAGCAAAACCTTCGGGATTGCCATCAATTCTATGGTAAGGCGGACCATCGGTGATGGGTCCATCGCCATAGAAAATCTGGCTTCCTTTAACTCCGAGCATCCTCATTCTCACGCCAATCTCCTGCTCGAACCACTCTTTCCCAAAATCTTGTAATCCTTCAGTTATCCCCGCGCTTCTCTGAATCCAATCTACCTGCCAGGTAGCATCTGACTCTCTTCCCATCTCATTATCAATCCACCAGTAAAAAGGAACCAAAGCATCTGTCGGGTGATAAGCGGAGGGATTGCCAGGATACAACCTTCCTAATCCATGCAATACCCAGTCAAAGTCTCGTTCATTGCCACGTATATCACCAGCATGGAAAATATCCAACAGATATTCTTTGGTCAACAATAAGCTGCGCGTTTGGTTAACTCCCTTAAATGCTTCGCCTGTAATGGCAAAGAATTTAACCTCATCGTTGAAATCGTGTTTGGTCAAAAAGGGTCCGGGTTGTGGAGACTGGTGGTCAACAAGAAGAGTGTTGTGGGCGATGCCTTCACGAGTCCAATTGAGATAGGTTGGTTCATATTGGATGACATTCAGGTCAGGATAAAGGAGCCTTCCTTTGCCATGAAGGATAAGGTTATAATAGTCGTTGTGACCGTGTCCTATCAACTTTCCCTGCATTATAAGGACGGATATTGCGCCAGATGTCCAATAATCAGGCGATTCGTCTGAACGTAAGAAAGCGAAGCCCTGGCTTGGATAAATTCCACTTGGAGCTTTTGGAGGGGAAAGCTTTTGGGGCAATTGAACCCCGTGCGTTAGAGCAATATACCCCCAAACCGCCCTTCCATAGTTGATATAAGTATCGCGATTGGGGTTTAAGTTGATTATCCAGGCATATTCAGATTCTTTGTAACGCTTAAACGCAATCTCAAGTTCTCCAGCAAGCACGGGAACAGAAGGGGATGGGTCAACGGGATTAACCAAGAAGGTTTCCAACAGAGCGCCGCTTGGGCTGTAGGAAGTTGAGCCATCTCCATAAGTCGCCATGCGGATGGAACCTTCTCCAACACCAGTTCGCTCTAACGGATAACCAAGCCTTAAATAACCGTCAATTACGCTTTTGATGGATGCGCCGCTCTTTTCCGAGACATAGTTATATAAGTCAGTGCCATCGTAATGAAGCGCCGCTTCCGCCAAAGCCAGCATTCCATGAAGGTCATAATGCAAAGCATAGATGGGTGTTTCCCCCCAAAAGTGTATATCTTTAATCATTGAGTCAAGCACTTGATAAAACCCACCTCGTTCAGGTCCATGTTCACCCGGGTCATTCAGCGCCCACTCAATTAATTCTTCATCGTCGAGACAATAGCCCACTAAACCAACGTTGAAGTGTTTTCCAAATACCAGGTTTGGAGTGGTCGTCCAGAACTTCTCGCCTTCAATGACCGTTTGACAGCCTATGCGCAGCCAGGTTTGGACCAGTTGATGTTCCTCTGCCGAGAACGTATCGTAAGTTAAGTCATAAGCCCACGCCCAGGTACCCCACTCTGACCAGGCGCCATATTCAGGCTGGTTTTTCAAGTCTAGTTGTTCATACCGGGGAAGAAAGTATTGGGCGTTGCCAACCAGTCGTTGCCGCGCAGAATCGCTATAGCGCTTTTCGCCTGTAATGGCGTAGCAAATAGCCATCTCACGAACGGAGCCTTTCTCCGCCATTATCTTGACTTTTTCAAACAATCGTGACGCCCATTCGCAATCTCGTATCTTCGCTTTGAGTTGTTCAATCTCTTCCTGGTTAAGCAAGAGATTGGGATGTTCGGCTGTCCTGTTTATCTGTCCTATTGCCGTTACACCAAGTGCCCAACTCGTCAACATTAACGTCATACAAATCATAATTGGTCTGCTAAAAAATGATGAAAACCGCTCTTTAGTACACATTCTCCTTTCGCTGAAATTTTGCTTCGTTGGTTTCGATACTGGTTTCGATACGGCTTCGCCTACTCAACCCAAGTCGCCTACTCAACCCAAGCCTTGCACCTCGCAATGACCAGAAAGGGCTGTTATTGCGAGGAGAGAAAGTGACGAAGCCATCCCATTTAGTAAAATGTTTTTACGTACTCAAGTCGGAAAAAACTATTCACTTTTAATCTACTGAAGGATATGATATAATAATATCATTCAATTGTCAATCAGAAGAAATGGAACGATTCAATATCAACGGAGGAAAAAATGGACGAAGTTGTTGAAATGTTTAAAAAGCTGACGGAAGCGCCGGGTGTTTCAGGATATGAAGGAGAGGTGCGGAACGTAATCCGCGAGTATTTAGAGGGCATCACGGCAATTGAGATGGATAAAATCGGCAGTATTGTGTGCCGCAAGGATGGCGCCTGTGAACATCCAAAGATTATGCTGGCGGGACACATGGATGAGATAGGTTTCATGGTGAAGTACATCACCGATGAAGGATTTATCAAGTTCAGCACGATTGGCGGATGGTGGAGTCATGTGTTGCTGGCTCAACGTGTTGTCATCAAAAGTCGCAAAGGTGATGTCGTAGGAATCATCGGAAGTAAACCTCCGCATATCCTCACCAGTGACGAGCGAAAGAAAATGGTCGAAATCAAGGATATGTACATTGATGTCGGAGCGACGAAAGCGGATGAAGTTAAGGAAATGGGGATTCAAACAGGTGACCCGATAATTCCCATCTCTCCCTTTACAGTGATGAATAATGATAAAATGCTTATGGGAAAAGCATTTGATGATAGAGTTGGATGCGCGATGTTCATCCGAGCGATTCAAGAGCTTCAAAAACAAGAACATCCGAATACCGTATACGGTGTTGGAACAGTGCAGGAAGAGGTCGGATTACGTGGAGCGAAGACAAGCTCCTGGTTGGTCGAGCCAGATGTTGGCTTTGCACTGGAGGTTGGCATCGCAGGCGATGTACCCGGCGTGAAAAAGGAAGAGTCGCAGGAGAAATTGGGAGGTGGGCCGGTCATTTTATTTCGAGATAGTAGCATGATTCCCCATCTCAAACTACGCGACTTTGTCGTCGATACCGCTAAAGAGATGGAAATACCTATTCAGTTTGACCTAATGGAAAGCGGCGGTACAGACGCCGGCTCCATTCACCTCCACAAGTTTGGAGTGCCAAGTATCGTCCTCAGCGTTCCCACACGACATATCCACAGCCACATCGGTATTCTCCATCGGGATGATTTTGATAATGCTGTGAAATTGCTGGTGGAAGTGATTAAGCGGTTGGATGCGGAGACGGTGGCAGAATTGACAGAAGAATAATGGCTCTATGTGGATTCGATTGGGAAAGCAACTTTAATAAGTTCTATGAAATCCTTTTCTTATTCCACAAATCCGCGTTGACCTATCTTTTTCAAAATTTCCGTTAAGGTCTATAGTTATCTGAAAATGGTGGTGATTACAATGTCTAACCACTCGCTTCAAGCTCCCTCGCAGAGCTATAAAGCAGATTTAATAACAGCAGAAGAATTATTTAACATTTCTGATGATAGTTATCGGTATGAATTGGACAAAGGGAGACTAAGAAAGATGAGTCCAACAGGACTGGAACACGGTGTCATAACAAGCAGATTGGGTGTTCGTTTAGAACTCTTTGTCGAACAGCAAAATTTGGGGATTGTTTGTGCCGCCGAGACAGGTTTTTATTTGGAAAAGGAACCTGACACAGTAAAGGCTGCGGATATCTCTTTCTATACTTGGGAGAGAATACCTATGAATGATATACCTAAAGGTTATGGAGATTCCCCGCCTGACCTGGCTGTGGAAGTGATGTCTCCTAATGACAACTTTATTAAAACGGAGAAAAAAGCCCTTTCCTATCTTGAAAAAGGTTCTAAAATGGTTTGGGTGATTTATCCCAAAGAACAAACTGTAACAATTTATCGGAAAGAAAGCAAAAAAGCATTAAAGAAAACGGACGTATTGGACGGCGAAGATGTTATCCCAGGGTTCTCTGTCAACGTTGCAGAAATTTTTCCGTCGTCTCCGAATCGAACTTGAATTTAGGTAATTGGTAATTTGGGGAGTGGTAACTTGGAAATATGGAAAAGTGGTAATTTGGGGAGTGGTAATTCGGAAATATGGAAAAGTAGTAATTTGGTAATACCCAATTAGCGTTTTACCCAATTACCAAATCACCGTCCGCCGTAAGATGCTCCGATTGCCTTGGCTATTTTCGATGCGATAGATAAAGGTATACGTGCCTGGGGAACTTCTGAGTTCGTTTAGGTCAATGGTCGGGGAAAAATGTATACTATCAGAGTTGTCCGGAGATATTGTTTTTGTATCCGCGCCTCCGAGACATTTTTCGCCATAAGGATTGAGTACTTTCCACGAGAGCTTAACCCATTCCGGCGGAGGTGTACTAAGCCGAACGACGATGTCATCAGTCAATGCATCCTGACCTTTGGAGAGCACACCCAATCGCGAAGAAATTTTCGCTGGCAACGGCATCGCAACCTGTTCTAGATAGCCTGCGCCGGGTATTTGACGCCACTGACCGCCCGTAGCCCATGAAATCTGTTTGACAGGGAGGTAATCCAGCCCTATCATATCGACTTGAATATGTCTTGTTTTTAATTTGTCGATAACCTGGTCGAGGCTGTACGGCGAACGTCCATCGTAATCGGCATCGTGGAATGGTCCATCAGTTGCCATTATAAAAAACTTTTGTGTGCGCCAACGGTAATTAATTCTCTCTATAGCCGTCATTATGGCATCCAATCCGGCTTCTGTAAGGTCACCGCCACCGGTAAATTCGGCGTGATAAAACCAATTTTTGAATTTTCCGAAATCTGTAGTAACGCCGCGCGCCCGCGCGGTTTTTCTATCGGAAAATGTCACAAGCCCTAGCGCGACATCAAACCGGTCGCGTTGTAGCCGTTCTAGGAACGTGTCTGTGTACGCGCGAATGCCTCGCACATTATCGCACATGCTACCCGTCGTGTCGATTATAAAAACGACATCAATTTTTCTTTTGCGTGCGGTTGCAGAAATACCACGCGCGATATCCGTCATTAATTTTCGGAATCGACCATTGGAAACACCCTCACGGCTGTCTATATTGCTGCCAGCGGCGTGTGCATTCATCAACCAGCCTTGCGCTCGTGGAAAACCGGAGCGAAGCGCGCCTCCGCCCGCGATAGTCGGAGCAGCGTTCGGTAATCCTTTTATCGCGATGAGAGTATCCATGCTTTGCCCCGTAGGCGCGGATATTTCTATGGCGCGCTCATTTCGTTGTATATCAGCGGTTGTTGTGATAACCTGTGCCTGCATATCCGGGCCGGAAGCCATATTCACTGGCACATTGGATACCGCAGTAGGACGCGTTGGTGTGACTCGAGCACTTTTTATTGCTGCACGCTGTCCCCTGCTAATCGGCTGAAAATCGATGGACAACTCTGCTGATACCAATTGCGGCGGCACAGGTAATTGGGCGTCCTCCTTTTCTTTTTGCGGCTGTTGTACCTCTGGAAGTTTTCGTTCCGTCGGCAATGGCTGATATATTTTTATCATGTCGAGTTCAATGCCGCCAGCCCCATGTGGTTTTGGAGGTACAATAATAATTTTCATCAAGAGCAAAAGTGCAAGAGTATGCAGCGCAAGGGAAAGACCGAGAAACCTCCGCGTGTATGATTTTCGAATCATTTTTATCACCCCACAGGAATTCAGCAATCTTCAATCTTCATTCTTCAATCCACTCACCTATTTTCACTGCGACGTCGACTTTCTGTTTTATCAAGCGCCAACAGTTCAATATCGCCATTAGTAGTCCAGAGGTCTAATTCTCCGTCACCAGAGCCGAGCACAAACTCCAATCTGTCCTCGCGTCGCGGGCGTTCACTGGGAAAGTCAGATTCGATGTCGCCGCGTGTTGTTCTTACGGTACCGCGGGTGGAGGCATTATTCGGGATGTAAAGTGTAATATCGCCATTGGTAGTTCGTGCAGTACAATTCACCTGCGCGTTGATAATCATAATGTACAAATCGCCGTTGGTGCTTTGTGCATCGACATTGCCATCAATATTTAATAAATCAATATTGCCATTTGCGTTTGTTGCTTCAACATCGCCGGAGATGTTATCCACGTTGATGTTACCATTTGTTGTCGTGATATCCACATCTCCATTGATATCTTGAACGGTTACATCGCCATTTGTATCAAAGATTTCAACGTGCATTTTCTGAGGAACACGGATTTCATAATCCACGCCCACTTCCCCGATTGAGCGAGATTTGGAATGTGGAAATTCCGTATCAATATGCAGTACGTCACCCTCTCTATACACATCGACGTCCACGCGACGAGAAAAATCCCGCGCATCATCCATCGTATTAGCTGTGACATGCTTTTCCGCGTTAATTGCTATCTCATTCCGTTTATGTATGCGAATATCAATATTGCCATCGACGTTATCCACGATAATCTTTTGCACACCTTCTGCCGATATGTCCTTTTCAAAGGAGATGGCATATGTATCATTTTTGATGATACTGTCGACATCGCAGCCAATGAATAATGTACATAATAGAATGAGGGGAATAAAATATAAGTATATGGATTTCATAGTAATCACCTCGTGAACGAATTACGAATCAATTTACGAATAAAAATATTCGTCATTATCCGAGTTTTTTATGTATGAAGTATAACAAATTTTACCGCAAAGGTAAAGGAAAAAATTTTATAACCCATTATCATCAGCAAGAAAAACTTTTTTTCAAATTTTTTACCCAACATTTTGCAAAATTCTGCACCTAATAAGTAATTATGACAGACGACGAAACCCTCGTAAAACTAACTTTATCCGGCGACAAGAATGCCTACGGGCAGTTAGTTCACAAATATCAGAGCGCGGTATACGGTTTGTGTTATCATCTCGTAGGCAATTTCGCGGACGCGCAAGATTTGGCGCAGGAAGCGTTTGTGTTGGCGTATTGAGATTTGCGCCAATTGCGCGAGCCGGTGAAATTTGCCAGTTGGTTAAATCAATTGACTGGGAACGTATGCCGTATGTGGTTGCGGAAAAAAAGCGATAATATCCTTTCGCTTGAAGATGCGTCGGAATTGGATTTTATCGACAGGAAGGCGCTCTCGCCGCTTGAAAAGCTGGAGAGAGAGGAGACGCGCCAATTCATCAGGAAAGCCATCGATAGTCTTTCCGAAAGAAACAGGCTGGCGGTGACGCTGTTTTACATGGACGGCTTGTCGTACAAAGATATAGGGGATTTTCTGGGGGTACCCGTCAATACTGTAAAAAGTCGCTTGCACGAAGCGCGCAAGCATTTGAAGGAGGAATTTTTAAAAGTGGTCAGAACAAATTTTGAGGAACACAAATTGCCGCAGGATTTTGCAGATAAGGTGTTGCATGAGGTATCGGTTTTGTCTATAGCGAAAGACCCTAGGTCACAGATACCGATTGTTTTCCTCGCCAACAAGGAGGACGATTTGCAACGATTGCCCATCTGGATTGGAATTCCTGAAAGTGAGGCCATTGAGCGGGTGTTACAAGGGGAAGAGACGCCGCGTCCGATGACGCACGACTTAATTGCAAATATCCTGCGTGAATGTGGCATTAAGTTGACGGCGGCGGTGGTATCCGAAATTAAGGAAACTACGTTTTACAGCAAACTGATTTTGGATAGCAACGGCGAGGTTAAGACGGTAGATTCTCGACCGAGTGATGCCATCGCCATAGCTTTGCGGATGGATGCGCCTATTTTTGTGGAACAATCCGTTTTGAACCGAAGTGGTATATGGCTTCCACCCATAGAAATAGGCAAGCATCCCGAAGAGTTTTCAAAACGGGTGATAGAATTTGCCGAAAAGGGACAGTATAACGAAGTTGTCGAGATATATTTAGCAGAGATACAAAGATTGGCGAAAAGTAAGGAAAACGCCGAAATGATAGCCTTGCTCAATTGGGAAATGGCGGAACTATATCACAACAAAATGAGCATGTACGACGACGCTATCAAACACTACGAGCAAGCCCTGAAGCATTTCGAGGGAGAGGATAGGAAAGCACATATCTATCACCGAATGGCCTGGAACTACGCTAATCGAGAGATGCACGCTGAAGCTATACCCGCTTTCAAAAAGGTTTTAGAGATTTGGCCGTCGAATATCGATGCGCTCTTCGGGCTCGGCAAAAGCTATGCTCGAAAAGACTTATGGGACGAAGCCATCGTGCAATTTCAGAAGGTACTTCAAGTCGATGAACGCCATACTGAAGCTCGTTCATGGATAGCCGACAGGTATTTTATAACGGGAAATTACGAACAAGCCAAAGAAGAGTTTGAAAAATGCGTAAACTTTAACAAGGGTCCCGGATATGCTCGCATGCGATTGGCTGATATATGTGAAAAGCTGGGAGAATATGATGAAGCGCTGGAGACATTAAAAGAAGCTGTTTCCACCTGTGATTTTGAAAGGGAAGGCACCTTTACGGTTTACGCTTTGGAAAAGCTCGAAAAACTTTATCAGCAGTTGGACAGAAGAGATGAATTCGTCGGATATTGTAGAGATACGATAGCAGAGATACTGAATGCTGCTGATAAGCTTGCAAAAGAGCGCGGAACAAAAATTTCGCCTGAAGACATTGAAAGAATCGAATCGAGAAATATCACCAAGGCGGCGCAGATGGATTGGTGGCTCGGAGAATATTTTTCTCGAAAGGGAGATTCCGAAGCAGCGAAGGCGCAGTATGAAAAACTGGGGTTGATTCAGGAGGAAGATTGGCACATAATTGGTCCCTTTGACAATGTGGAAAACAGCGGAATCTCTACGGAATATCCGCCGGAAAGCGAAATCGATTTTGACAAAAGTTATCAGGGCATGTCGAGCGAAGTGCATTGGCAAAAAGCACAGGGCGGCAGGTCAAAAAGCTGCGTGGATTTTGCGGCGATATTCGGCATCAAAGAGTGGGCGGTTAGCTACGCGTTGACAACTATCAACTCTCCCGAAGAAACGGATGCGCAATTGCGAATCGGCAGCAAGGATTCCGCTGTCGTCTGGCTGAACGGTGAACAAATACACAAAAATATTATGATTCCGCGCATCGGCTTGCCCGACCAGGCTGTGATTCCTGTCAAATTGAAAAAGGGCGATAACAGACTGCTCATTAAAAGCTGCGTGGGCAAGCAAATGCCAGGTGTGCCAGGTGCAGGGGAAGCGCCGGCGGGTTGGGAACTATCCACCGAGTGGTGCATATTTGCTAGAGTCGCTTAAAAACGGAAAACGGAAAAAGAGGCCACGAAAGTTTATTGGAAGGGGATAGCGCGTGCGGATCGCACAAGTGCGATTGCACGCGCCAAAACCCCTCCCAATTGATTTCGATACGCCTACGGCTACTTAATCCAAGGATTTTATTAGGCATTCACCTACCTGGCTTATCCTGAACGCCTGTTCAAATCCCCTTCCAATTTAAGCCACGAAAGAAAGCTTTAATTCGTAATTCGTAACTCGTAATTCGTAATTCGTTTAACCTTTGATTTCTTCGGCGTTGAGGAAGTCCATGTAGTCTCCCTTCATACCCATAGCGTAGCAATGGTTTTTGGTCGCATACCGTATCACGCTTTTATCCAGGTAAAGCGACGCTATAACTCCAACTATACGCTTCCCTTTATATTCAGGAAAAATCCCTTCAAACCTACCGAGTTTCTGCGAGAACTTATCAAGATATTCAGCTTGGTATTGGCTTTTTACGTCAACCACAAAAACCATCTCGCCCACAACCGCTATAACGTCGAACTCTTCTTGAACATTTCTTTTTCGTCGTTTCCTACGAACCATCATGTCATCAACTTCTACACCAAATATTCTCTTTAAAACTTCGGGCAATGCTGGGGCGACAATGTCCTCTACCAGAGTTCCAAGCCTGTTTGCGAGGTCACCCCATCGCTTATTCATCTCATTTTTAAACATTCGCATCTCATCTTTGAAATCTTGCATTTCGATGGAGAGTTGTCTTACAGTGCGAGACGTCTCTTCCACGGTGCGAGACGTCTTATCTACCTGCTGTGCCAATTGCTCAAGCGCTACTTCCAGCCTGTCTACTCGCCTTTCTACAGCTACTTGTGACATTGAACTCACCTACCTTTCGCTTACCATTTTACCATCTCAAACCCATACTTCCCAATCCAATATCTATGCTTTTTCCAGAAACGTATGTTATAAAATAGAGGCACTCACAGCTTGGATAAAATTTTTGTAGACTTGCTGAAGTTCCCAGATTATTCTATCGTCCCCCAATTCCCACCACTGTTCGGGTGTAAAATATGATGAAACCTCGGCTTCTGAGCCATATTGACCAAACCATTGGATGATATGCAAATTGTCCGATTGAGCCAGCCATAAAGCGATATCTAGTAAATCTGGATTTTCAGATAATTTTGCAACATTATAAGCTGTGTGCATAAGCTGAAAAATAGCTATCTGAGCTGGATTGCCTAGAAAGAAATTCATTCCTCCGCTACCTGCCCATGTACTGGGTTCTGCTGGTAAAACAAGTTCCCGCTTGTTTTCCGAATATTTTTTTATCGCCTCGCTTGCCAAAAGAAATCCAACACCACGACTATCCAACTCGTGTGGCAAACTCATCATAAATTCAAATATTCCAGTATCTCCGGAATGATGCTCACCAAAGGTTTCAAAATCCCAACCGGGAAGGACAAAATCTCCCTCCGTCTCCCTTATCCATTGAGCATAATTGTATGCGTACAGTGGATATCCATCCCAGGTTTGGTCAGAAAATCTGTAGCCAACATCATCACTGAGCGGTCTATGCCTTGCCAGAAGAACCATATTTTTATTTTGATGGTACAAGTATGTCGGCTGCCTTAAGTCAGAACCAAGCTGCCAACCTTGCCCTTCCATGAGCGCGCCTGAAAATCCTATGGAATCTAAGGCATAATAGACATCATTGCTCATGAACATCTCAGTGGTATCGGTAACTGATATTTCCTTGCCGAAGAGATTTTGCAAATAATCTCTCCCCCAGTTCATTCTTTGGATGAACATATTTATATCGAGATAGAATATGAAGCTATGATACGGTTCGACACAGATGAGTTCTACATTCTCATGCTGCACCAAGGTTTTGAACCTATTGAGTAATTCCACATCCCATTCTTCAGCCTGTTTCAAAAAAGAGACAGAAAACCCTAATGAAAGTTTGAATCCAAATTCCACCAAACTGTTAAATAAATCGCACGCGGGATAATAACAGGTTCTGGCGACTTTATCAAAGTAATATCGATTGATTGGTTCATCGAATATTATCTGTTCCATCTCTTGTGGAGATGCATTCTCAGGAATAGGTTGCGCCGGCAATTGAGGACGTTTCGGTTGATGAATGACAGTGTAAATTACCACATCATTTGCCATATTTTTCTTATCCTTATTTTTATTTTCAAATATAATATCTTACAGCGTTGATAAAATTTGCGTATGCTTGGCCTAGTTCTTTCAGTAATTCATCGGTGCTTAACCCGCCCCAATAAGAAGGGCTATACCAATCCGGCTTCAATCCCGACAAAAATGAAGCTGCAAGTTTGAGATTATCAATCTGAGCCAGCCAGAGCGCTATATCTATCAAATCCTCGTTTTTTGACAGCTTCGCCATGTTATATGCGTGATGCATAAACTCGAATATCCACTGTTGCCTTTCGCTATTCAATAAATATGCCATCCCGACTTCTATCCTGGTAGAGGTGAAGGCTGGCAAAATCAATTGGCGAGCTTTGTTACTGAATTTTGTCGCGACTTCGCTCACCGTTGAAAAAGTTACGCCAAGAGCATCTAAGTCTTCACATAACTGGGATAAAGCTGAAAATTTTTGTGGTACTCCGCTTTGATTATCGTAAATTCTCATCGCATTTATATCCCAATCCAGCAAAATAAAGTCGCCGCGCGCTTCTTTAATTTGTTGGGCGATGATTTTCATTTGCAGTGCGATGTTTTCTTGTAGTGGTTCGGAAAGAATTTCCATTGTTTGGAGACTCAAAGGTTTATGTCTCAGGCATAAAAATGGGTGGTCTTTTATTTTGTAAAGGTAAGACGGTTCTCTTCCCTGAAGCACCCACTCGGCGCCTTCCATTATGACAGCGTTAAATTGCAAGTTGACGAAACTTTTGTAGATTTCGTTATTCATGCAGAGGTCGGTTGTCGCCGCCGCGCTAATGTTTTTACCCAAGCGTTCTGCCCACCATTCCTTAAAAAACGCGGTTTGCTGGATAAACATCTCAATATCCAGATAGAAACTGAGACTGGAATACGGTTCGATACAGATTATCTCCGCGTTTGGATGTGTCATTAAGTTGCCGAATCCCCACGGCATCTGCTCCAATTGTAACTGTGAGACAAACTCATCCCATCGTGGGAACATAAGATGATAGTTAGCCGTTGGTTCCCCCGATTTTCTGCCCCGATTCGGAGTAAAGTGAACAGGAGGCGCGGCAAGCAACAAGATATATCTGAGAAATGCTCCCGATACACCGATAGACAACTTACATCCCCTATCCAACAACTCGCCAAAGGTTTTAAACAAATCAGAATAAAACTGCTGATGAGAACGTAGCGTAAACCTGTCAATTCTCTCATCGAATAAACATTCCCGGATATCCTCTGGTTCCGCGCCAGCAGGGACAAGTTGGGTGGGCAATTTCAAGCGTAAAGGATGATGTAACTCCATGTATATAACGATGTCTAAAGACATTTATTGACCTCTCTATTTCTCCCTTTGCTTAAAAGCTATACACTTCTTCTATGTATCTAGCCACTGAGGTATTCCAGGTGAAATCTATGCCTTGCCCATCCTCGGCCTTTATCGCATTGTATAGCAATTTCTGCCAAGGGTCTTGATTTTGGTAGACCTCAAGCGCTCTGTCAATAGCTTCTAGCATCTTTATATAATCAGGTTCTACAAAGTCAAAGCCATTTCCTTCGCCAGTATTTGTATCGAAAGCCTGCACAACATCTGCTAGACCACCTGTTTGCCTGACTATAGGAATCGTCCCGTATCGTAGCACCATCATTTGTGGTAATCCACACGGTTCAAAAATTGACGGCATTAACAAGAAGTCGGCGCCTGCATAATGAATAGGTTCAGGAACATCTCTCCTGTCCTGAGAAAATGCAATTGCACCACGATGTTGGAAAGCTAAATAGCATAATTCAGATTTATATTTGTCAGCCTGTGAATCCGAGCCCCATGCGATAATAACAAATTGAACGGGTTTTTGGTAAAAATCCCACTCTTTCAGGCCCTTTATGATTAAATCAAATCCCTTCTGTTCAACCAGCCTAGACCTCACAGCGATAATTGGAATATCTTCGTTCACCTCAAATTTCTTCCCCATTATCCTGTTACATCGTTCTTGAAGATATCGTTTTATGTGATTTTTCTTTCGCTGAAAATCAGGGTCACTAGCTGAATATGACCACTCAGATATAGAGCAACCATTTGCGGGCTTATAGTTCTCTCTCCAGTCCGGGTCAACATCATTCTTCCAGTCCTCGGGGTATGGTTCCTTACCTATATTGATTGGATTATACGAGTCACTAATCCCGTTTCTGATTCCGATAAGTTTCACGTCGTGTGTTGGCCATACGTAGTCTAATCCCCCACTGTATTGGTGGTATTTCTCATTATCATCAATGTCAATAAAAATCTCTTCTTTGTCATGCTTGATTTCATCAGCATAACGCTCACTAACGGTATTCGCTTGATCAGAGAAGACAATCCCAGCTTTCATAAAATTAACGCGCCCATCGTGCCTTATCGACCCATCATGATACAACCTCCACGGAATGCCCGCATAGTCAAGAAGCTCAGGACTAAATTCGCCCTGATATCCTTTACCGATATTGTGAATAGTAAATACTATTTTCACACCTTCAAGGCAGGTATAGTCCTCCGACGTTTCCTTCAAATAAACGGGAATTAGCCCCGTTGGCCAATCGTGGCAGTGGATAGTATCTGGCTTCCATCCTTCATCGCAGAATCTTTTCGCTAATTCCAACACTGCTCGGCAGAAGAAGCTGTAAACTCCCCCCCCTTTCCACCAGTCAGAGCCTTGGGGGTAAATTTCGTCCGTGCTGGCGAAGTATACGTCTGGGTCATCCCCTATAAGATATGCTGGGTACACTTCTCCGTCGGGCTCAGAACTCCGCTTCTTACCTTTGTAAATAGATGCTGAAGCGCTACCAACAGGGACATCCAAGTTCATTACATGGTTGATGTCAAATTCGTCTCCACTGGTGATTTTGCTGTAGTAAGGCAGCACTAGGCGAACATCGTGGCCTCTCTGCCGCAAAGCTTTTGACAACGCACTCGTCACATCGCCGGTACCACCCTCAATAGGATAAGGTTTTGATTCGACTGCTGCCATTAGTATTTTCATTATACTCACATCCTTTATCCGTTATGGTCGCGATAATGTATCAGTAGCGTTTTCAAGTATCTCAAGTTTATTCAAGACAACGTTTTCAATTTTTCTTCTCTCCTCTTCAGACCAACTTTCTGTGTAAATCCTATTCAGCAGTTCTGTTCCCGAAGCACGAATTACCAAGTAATTTCGCTTACCCGTTTTTTCATCTTCTAGAATCGCCTCCATAAGGTCATAGCGGACACCGCCTAAATATACGACCTTTAAATCGGCTATCTGCTCAGGCGGTTTATCCAAATATGAGTTGATAAGCTGTTCTTTCGCTTCGTCGCTGGCAACAACATCCTTTCGGCTGGAATGGAATTCACCATATTTGTCCGTGAATTTTTTCCAAATGTCAGTTAGCGATTTCTTTCGCGCCGCGACCATTTCTAAAACCATCAAACATGCCCAGATACCATCTTTATCGGGCAAATGTCCTTTAGTGGTAAGCCCCGCGCTTTCCTCGCCACCAACGATGATAATATCGCGAAATTCCTCGCTATCCTGCATGACTTGTGCGATATACTTAAATCCAACATTCACCACATAGACTGGAAGTCCACTAATAATCTCTTTTTGTCCTACGGCTAATTCGTAAAATTGATGGCTCGCATGTGGCGGTACTTCTTTTTCATCCGGTTTTATTACATAGCCACTATTGTTTGGATGTCCCGCAACTGCGTCAACGGCACGAGATGTGGCTATAGTTCGCACTACTTTGCCTTTGTATTTTTTGTGTGTAATCAGATAATCAGCGAGCATCGCTATTATCTGATTCGCGTTAAAATAGACGCCACCGGCATCGACAACACCAAATCTATCGCCATCTGTGTCTCTCGCAAATCCCAATGCCGCGCCTGATTTTCTCACCGCATCCATGCATCCTGTTAGATATGGCTCTTCAGGATTGGCGTATTCGAGTTCTCCGAGGTACGGGTCCTTTTCTCCATGCACAACTTCGTATTGGATTCCAAGCTTGTCAAAAATCCTCCTGAGATACCCTCTTGATGCTCCGTGCATCTCGTCATCGACGACTTTTTTATCGTGAAAGTAACTTCTTATCACATCCACGTCGAGTTTTGAGAACAGCCAGTCAGTGTATTCTTCGATGGGATTAAACATTCTAACTTTGCCCTGCGCTTTGGCTTCCTCAAGATGAAGCGTTGGTATCTCTTCGCCGGTAATCTGGAGTTGATTAGCTCTACTTCCTATCCAATCTGTCGTTGATGTCGGCGCAGGACCTCCGAACGGCGGAGAGTAGCGGATTCCATGCCATTCCTCCGGCTTGACGGGATTATGGCTAGGTGTACAATTTATCACTCCGGCGACGTTTGGTTCGCCAATTTTCTCGATAGCCCAATAGATAAGGGCGGGAGAAGGAGTGTCTCTTTCCGCCAAAATCGTTTCAATCCCGTTTGCGGCACAGACTTCCGCTACCCAGGTAGCAACTTCATCGGCGTGGATTCTGCTATCGTAGCCGATGATGACCTGCTTATTTCCCAGGTTATCTTTTTTGATATGGTCAGATATCGCCTGTGCCACTATTCTTGCCTTCGGTTCATCAAAATCTATCCCCATTCGGGCGCGCAATCCTGAAGTGCCAAACCTCGGATACTTCATCGCGTGAACTTGCTCTAAAAGATTTTTTAAATCCTCATTTTCCGTATCATCACAAAAATCCCGTATCTTGTCAGCTATTTTGCCCACCTGCAAGATTCTGAACGGTGTAAAGCGGACGACAGCGCTGCGCACAAGGGGCATGATTTTCTGAATAAGGGTTTCCGATAGTTCGCTAAACTCCGGGCGTTTGAGATATAGTTCAAATGCTTCTGCCGCTTCGTTGCGACATTTCTCATCCTCGGATTCTCCTATGATGGTACAGAGAACACCAAAAATTTGAGGCATCGGCAAGGAGCCAATAGCTGATTGCTTTAGCTTATCCTTTAGATTTTTTAAAGAAGCGATAGCTTCTTCCTCAGTTTTCTCGATTAGCAAAGTCTCCATAGATTCACTCAACATAAATATGTTCACCTCTCAATTTTCCATATCATTCCAATATTGAATTTTATTCTCGCTTAACCATTCCGCTTCCTCATCGGGAATATTATCCCGCAGGCGCACCCGAGCTTCGTTAATCTGACTCCAAATCCCGGATGTAAAATAGTTATGTAGCGCTTTGCAAATTGCACGATATTCCCGCTCATTGTAAATATTCCCGTCCTTGTCCATATAATTATAAGTTCCACCTATCTGGTCAAGCGAACACGCGATACTTTCTAATACTGTCCAGGCTGAAATCAAGTCGGATTTTTGAACCTGGATAAAATCTTCCAATTTTTGGCTCATGAAGTATTTCACTCCTTCCTTCCATATTAGTAGAAAATTAGCGGATACGTTTGGGATTCCGTCTTTTTAGAGTAACATCGCTTTCAATAAAATACTCATCGGTTTTTGTGATAGGATTATATCGAAAATCCAACTCCATCTCATCGACATCAAATTCAATAACAGCATTTCCTTTGCCCTCAGTTATTCCGTATTTGTCTTCTGCATCCCGCGGCGCAAGTGGCTTGCGTCTGGCTCTCTCCACAAACACTTTGTGAGTTTTAATTCCTGCTTTGATTACGCCTTCTTTAAGAATTTTATCGGCGCTACTTCTCTTGGTATAATGTCGCACGCGAATTTTTCTGGCTAATTTCATAATTCGTGTAATCTTTCATCCGATATCCAGTTTCGAGCAGGACGAATTGGACATCTAGTTTCATAATGTCATGGATGCCGTCTGCCAAGATGTCAAATCCCTTACCTGCATCTAAACGGGAGACCATGCCGATGGTTAGTTGTCATTCCAATCTAAAACCACACCCAACGATTTATCTTTCTCATCTCTCAGCAATCTATACGCCTCGGCTGCTTCTGTATAGGGCAGTTTATGTGAAATGAGTCGGCGGACATTGAGTCTGCCATCGCTAATCATGCGGAGGATTTGATTGCGATTATACTGCTGTGTCCATGGGAAATAAATCGTCTCTGCGATGGGACATTTAGGCTGATGACAACCGATGAGCGTGAGTTCTTTTTCATGAAAGGGCATAAAATCGACTTCAACGGTGCGGTGCCATATTGAACCCAATGCCATAATCCTGCCGCCGATGCGTGCCAGGTCGAATGCCATGAGCAGCGCTTGCGGATAGCCGGAGGCTTCAATGATGACGTCCAACCCGCGTCCTTTAGTTATTTCATTTATTTCCGATTTAACATCACAGCCATTGGGATTTAGAATATGTGTAGCGCCGCACTCCCTCGCTACCTGAAGTCGTATATCGCAGAGGTCAATGGAGATTAAGGCTTCACATCCGGTGTGAGATACCAATTGCAGAGCCAGTTGTCCAACACATCCCATTCCTGTGATAGCAACAAACTCACCCAGTTCGATCTTCGCTTTCCGGACACCATGGATAGACACGCTACCCAACACCCCGAACGAACCTTCATCGAATGAGACTTTTTTGGGAATTCGTGCCAGCGAATTCGGCGCGGCAGACACTGTTACGTAGCTAGCGTGATTGCCCAATGACAGGACCGCATCGCCAAGGGAAAATCCTTCGATACCTCCACCCAGAGCAACAATCTTGCCCGCGTTGGAATATCCCGGCGCAAACTCGTGGTCTCGGGATTGCTCTTGACTTCCCAATTCTGTGCCCGCGCTAATCAATGTACTCACAGTTTTGACCATGACCTCGTCATGCCCAGGTTGGCGCGGCGTGAAATCCTGTATCTCAATACGATTATTCGGCATGACGACAACGCGATGACCCGTAGGTTGAGGACTTTGGTGAACGATTTCTTTCCGCTTTTGTTCCATCTTATTTCCCCTTTATATTCAGAAAACCGATGGAAAAACTCGGTTTCTATTTATGATAACACACCGATTCATCGAATGCAAGATTATTATTGACAACCCTATCGCATAGGGGTATAATATAATCCAATCTGAATTTCAAAGAGGAGTTCTAAAACTGTTTAACCATGACGGATAACGATACAGTAAAAGTCGATGTAATTGTTATTGGCGGCGGACCAGCGGGGCTTTCCGCCGCGTATACGATGGCACAAAGCGGGCTTGATGTTATTGTAGTTGAGCGTGGTGAATATGTGGGTGCGAAGAATGTGAGCGGCCTGTTATATGGAAATACCCTCAACGAACTTATCCCGAATTTTTATGACCGTGCTCCGATTGAACGCCCGGTCTCGAAACGATATATTAACTTTCTTGGGGATGGAGACCATTGTCTCGTCAGTTTTGGCTCAGAAGAATGGTCGAATCCGCCGTACAACAATACGTTCGTTGTGTATCGCGCGCAATTTGATAAATGGTTCGCCGATGAAACCGAAGAAACCGGCGTCTCATTGCTCGAAGGCGTTGTAGCGGATAGTTTACTGTATGAAGGCGAAGGCGCAAATAAAAAAGTTATTGGTGTGAATATTCGGGATGATGAAGATTTCTACGCGGACATCGTTATTTTAGCTGAAGGAGCCAATGCCATTGTTACAGAATCCGCACTCGCAGAATTAAACATGCGACCGGGCAAACAACCGCCAACTTACGGATTAGGTGTCAAAGAGATAATTGCACTGCAGCGTGAAAAAATCGAAGACCGGTTCAATCTTAATGAAAATGAAGGCGCCGCGTTGGACTTTATTGGCAGTCCCTTTAACGGTTTGGTCGGTGGAGGATTCATATATACTGGTAAGGAAACTCTTTCCGTGGGTTTTATTGCGAAACTTGACGCCGTTATTCACTCCAAAGTAAATCCCAATGACATCATAGATGGCTTCAAGAAGCATCCCATCGTCCATAAATATTTGCGTGGCGGAGAAGTTGTCGAATATTCCGCCCATCTTATCCCCGAAGGCGGCTATCAGGCAATCCCTGAATTGACAGCAAACGGTCTGATGATAGTCGGAGATGCGGCAGGTCTTACAAATGTCTCCTTTTATCACGAAGCTTCAAACCTTGCGATGGCGTCGGGAAAATATGCGGGAGAGACCGCAATCCTTGCCAAAGAGCAAAGTGATTTCTCCAAGCAAACCCTTTCCGCTTATGAAGATAAGCTCCGTCAAAGCTTTGTGATGCAAGACTTGAAAAAGTACAAAAACGCGCCGGAAATACTCGACAGCACACCGGAACTGTTTGCGCTATATCCGAAGAAAGTATGTAAACTGCTCATAGATTATTTCCGAGTCAGTCAGGAATCTAAAAAGGAAACTCAAAAAAAAGCCATCAAAGATTTCCTTAGCGGACTTCCAAAACTCAAACTTGTCGGGAATTTATTTCGTGCAAAGAAACTTTTGTAGATAGGTGAACGGGGAATAACGTGGAAAACAATATATTTAATCTAACTCTCGAAGATAAGCTATACAGAACTCGATTTGAAGCAGACCCAGACCATCCACATATCACAGTGGATGACGCTATCTGTCGGCTTTGTGAAGAGAAAGTCTGCCTGTGCGTTTGTCCGGCGAAAGTATATACGCCGAATCCCAATGACGATACCCTCATCATGGTTTCGCATGAAAATTGCCTCGAATGTGGGACGTGCAGAATTGTGTGTACGGAGGAAGGCATCAATTGGCGATTTCCCGATGGCGGTATGGGGGTAAAATATAGATACGGATAATGACACCTTTAAAAACGGAAAACGGAAAACAGAAAACGGAAAAACAGAAGGCAAGCGAAGCCGAAGGTTGCGAGCCTTGCGAAGCAATAAAGAACTGGTTTCTATGAATCATAATTCTGCGGAGGAGATAACTGTGAGTTACAATTCAATTGTAATTGTCAGAGAAATTTGGGATACCCGCGACCTCGTGGGCGAAGTTTTGGACAGCAATGGAAATATCAAAGAGAGTACGCTGACCACTCGGTTTGAGCCTGAAGACTTAAATGCGCTTGAGATGGCGTTGCAAATCAAGGACGCGCATGGCGGCTCGGTGACTGCCATCTCCCTCGGCAAAAGTCGCAATGTTGATGTTCTCAGAGAGTGTTTGTATCGGGACGCGGATGAAGTCCTGTTGTTGGATGACCCAAAGTTCGATGGACTTGATACATCGGCAACTGCTTGTGTGATTAGTAAAACTATCCAAAAGCGTGGTGGTTTCGACCTGATTCTCACAGGTATTGATGTGGTTGAAGGCGAAAATGCACAAATAAGCGGTCATGTTGCAGAGCAATTGGGTATAGAACAAATTACTTATGTAGATGCATTGGAGGAAATCAGCAATGGACGCGTTGTCTGCAAGCGGTCAATAGAAGGCGGTTACGAAACTGTCGAAACACCTCTGCCTGCGCTGTTGGTTGTGGGAGTAGCCCTTCTCAAAGAGGACAAAAGAGCGCCGCGTAGCGCCAAAGCGCGGTCAAAATTGAAACACAGGCGCACACCTATTTCCACACAGGGAATGTCAGACCTTGATGTTGATGATTCCACGATAGTGAATTCAACGATTATTGACCGATATGAAGCAGTGCAGCAGCGGCGCATTGACAGCATGGACGTTGATGCTGAAGATGAAGCCGCGTTAAAAGCAATGTTAGACGAACTCCGGGCATAAACCTACACATTAAGTTGAGGTGAAAAATGGCACAAAAAAACGATATTTGGGTATACATCGAAACCGACGAAAGTGGTATTACTGATATTAGTCTGCAATGCTTGTCAAAAGGTAGACAATTGGCTGATTTGATGAATTCTACACTCAGCGGAGTGATTTTAGGCGCGAATATCGAGCATATTCATGAAGATTTAATTGCTCACGGCGCGGATGCGGTATATCTTTGTAACGACTCTCGACTGAATAATTACACAACGACACCGTACAAAAAAGCCCTTTGCGCGCTGATACGAGAACATAATCCCGAAATGCTGTTCTTCCCTGCATCAACACAAGGCAATGATTTAGCACCTGTTGTTGCAGCAAATCTACGTACAGGATGCGTGCAGGATTGTCAGGATGTAGAACTTGAAGAAGAGTTGTTGGTGCAGAAACGGTTGGAATATGATAGAAAGGTATTAACACATTATTTGACACAAACTCGCAGACCTCAAATTGCAACACTTATGGACGGCATTGCGGAAATTAATGAAGCGGATAAAAACCGCCAGGGAGAACTTGTTCCTGTTGAAGTTGTCTTAGATGAAAGTGACTTAGTCACAAAGGTACTTAAGCGGGAAGTTGCGAAAAAAATGGTTAATCTCAAAGATGCAAGGGTTATCGTTGCTGGTGGCGGGGGTGTCGGCACGAAAGAAAATTTCGCCTTGATTGAAGAACTGGCAGGAGCGCTTGGCGGCGAGGTTGGTGCCACACGGCCCGTTGTAGACGCGGGTTGGGCTTCACATGACCGACAAATTGGACAGACAGGCGTTAATGTCAAACCCGACCTGTACATCGCTTGTGGCATCAGCGGCGCAGTGCAGCACCGTGTGGGCATGATGGATGCAAGTAAAATTGTTTCTATTAACATCGACCCTGCAGCACCGATATTCCGATTTTCTCATTATCGCATCGTGGGTGACCTTACGCAAGTCATACCAAAATTGCTAAAGCTCTGCAAGGCATAAGTAGATTGAAGATTGTTGGTCTTTTCAATATTTAGGTAGTTTTCAATATTAAACTTTAGCCACGAAAGAAAGCTTTACATTTCGAATTCCGCAAATCCACCTGCCTGTGACGAAGGCAGACAGGGAGAACAGATGCTTTTCCAAATTCGTAATTCGTAACTCGTAATTCGTAATTCACATAATAGTCATTCTTCAATCTTCATTCCATTCCCCTCCAATTGTTCCGTTTTCCGTTTAATCCTCTAGCAATTCCCTTAATATTCGTTTACGCACTGGATGTCGCAAGCGATTCAACGCATCAGTTTCAATTTGTCGTACTCGCTCGCGCGTGATGCCTAGTATTGCTCCTATTTGACCGAGAGTTTTGGGGTCCCCGTCATCAAAGCCGAATCGTAATCTCAGGATTTTCGCTGCACGCTGTCCCAGCACCTCCATAACTT
>SDBU01002018.1_pt1 | contig 27711 bp, 26 predicted proteins | sample 2277071 | NCBI WGS metagenome assembly SDBU01 (sample SAMN10397929, study PRJNA504765) | marine sediment metagenome | isolation source: marine sediment core GS08_GC12, 126 cmbsf | place: Arctic Ocean: Gakkel Ridge, Loki's castle | collected 2008 | reverse complement strand
CAGGGGCAAGACCTGTTTTCTCGGTTTCAGTTACTGAAGGTATTTGAGGTTGGCTTTGGCCAGGGGTAACTGGAGGCGGTCCTGTACAGCCTGCCAATAAAAGTATAGATATAAGCATTATTAATAGAAACTTGTTGCTCATTATCGGATAAAAACATTGTAGGTTAACCACTAAACCTTTTCAACCACCACCTGCCACGACTCAACAATCCAAATTGTTTAATTTAGGTAACATTAGCTTAAATTGTTCAATATGAAATAAAAGGGAGCTATAGTTGATATTACTATAGCCCCCTTTTGACTGTAGTTATCCCCGTAGATTTAATCGATCCAATGGTGAGTACTTCTGGTGCTGAATAGTTATGTGACTTGATGCCAGATTTACGTAATGCCTAACCATCTCCAAAGTAGAGTGTCCTAATATCTGTTGAAGGCTAAATACATCACCCCCCATTAATTAAGAATCTCGTAGCAAACGTATGGCGGCATAGATGCGCATGAAGACGATGGATTCCTTTTTGGGGGGCAGGTTAATAGTTGGAACCTAGGAATTTATGTAAGAATAGGATATTAGATTATTGGGATAATATTGAGAGATTATTAGCCCATGTTTTATCGAGAATTTGGAAATATGGGTCTTTCTTCTATCCCCAATTCTCTAATCGCCTTGTCCCATAACTTTCTTAAAATAGCCCTTAGCTGTTGATGCTCCTCTTTAGTTAGAGAGGACATTATCTTATGAATAGACTCCATCTTTCTTGCATCATGAACGGCTTCCCGTCCCTTCTCTGTTATCTTCACTCTTATCACGTTCTTCCTGTCCAGGTCCTTGACTCTTCTTATGAGTCCATCCCTTTCCATCCTTTTCAGGAAATCTGAAACTGAGTGTGGTTCCCGGAAAACCCACCGAGATATCTCAGCAGGGGTTGGACTGTCATCAAGAGCATTAAGAACTATCAAAACACTACTTTGCCTAGCAGAGAGATTGTATTTTTTAAACTCTTTCACTCTGTTCCTGAATATTGCATCTCTCGTTCGGGCTAGAAAAACCCACGACGCGAAATCCTGATCCTCAAGTGCATGTTTCTTCATTGTCTACTCATTTCCTTAAAATAAAAATGTTCTCGGTAAAGGTAATCGTTTCACATTAACTATCTCATATTCTAAATCTGCATTATCCTTCAACAATATTAATTCTACCAAAGTGTTGTCTCAGAAATCTATTCTCTGGTGCTATCACGTTCAGCCTGTCTAAAAGTTCTTGTAATAAACGCAGTTGTTGCATTGACAAGCATGATAAAATAGCATAATGTATAACGGATTCGATTATCGGATGAGAACATCGTATTAGAACAATTGAAAGGCGGGCTTTACCAGAGGAAACACGGACTCTAAGATTTAGCTGACTGAATTAAATGATATGTCCCTTATCATGCTATTCCTTACGTAATTGAGCATGTGGCTTCCTTCAATTAATAATAGCTACGAATCAATCTGACTGACCTGAGTTTTGGTTGGATACTAAAAATAGAAAAAGGGAGGTGATAGCTTTCGATATAAGATCTTACACGATGTAGATCCGATATCTTAGGAGGAAAAATTGAATAAAAAAAGGATATTAGCTCTGGTTATCGTCGTGGCACTATTAGGTGGCGTGATAGCGGCTTGTGCGGCACCTGCCCCAGCGCCAGCTCCGGCACCAGCGCCAGCACCAGCGCCAGCACCAGCTCCGGCTCCCGCAGCACCAGCTAAGGCGGAGTACGAATGGCGATTCGCAAGTCCGTGGGTACAACAAGGTAGAAATGAATCCCTTCAACTATTCTGTGACCTGATGAACGTCTACTCGGATGGAAAAATACAAGCAGAGTTCTACCCTGACGGCTTGCTTGGTAGTCACGATGAGATATTCCATGCCGTACAGGAGGGAAGTGTCGAAGGATCGACTTTCGCTCCCTATGTTAACCTGGTTCCGGGTGGCATGCTAAACTGGATGCCCTGGACCGTGGGGAACTACAATGAAGCAGCCATAGCGTATGACGCCCCCGATGGTATACAGTACAAAATAATGGACGAAGCCTGGGGAGAAGTTGGCTTTAAACTACTTTGGAGTTCCCACTTCGGCCCATATGGTGTTGCCAATAAAACCAGGCCGCTAATAACGCCGGACGACATGAAGGATAATAAGATGAGGGTCTCTGCTTCCCTCGGTGCTGTGATGGCCTTCGAGAACATGGGAGAAGGTACTGGCCTGACCTTAGAGACTATTCCGTGGGCTGACCTCTACAATGCCCTGGAAAGGGGCGTTGTCGACCAGTGCTGGAGCTTATGGCCTTCTTTAGTAGAGGAGAGGCACATGGAAGTGGTTAATTACTATACTGCTCTTGATTGGTGCTGGGATGCGGCGAATGTAGTTATGAACAAAGAACTATGGGACTCACTCCCTGGCGATATCCAGGAAATCATATGGAGAGCCAGTGAGAACGCAGAAATGCGTGATTTTGAGTTCTACCGCCGAGCCAACATATCGTTCAAGAAAATGATAGTGGATGCTGGTGTAGAAATCTATTATCCATCCGCAGCGGAAAAGGCGGTATGGAGGGACAAGTCAAATATGTCCGCCGTCTGGGACGAGCTGTGTAAACCGTGGCTTGAGGAGCATTATCCAGGCCAGAATATGCAACAGCAGATTCTGGATGATCTGGAACGCGTACGGCTAGAAGTAGAGGCAGCCGGAGGTTAACTTGGTAAAAGAAAGGACTTTGTCCTGAGCTTGTTAGGCTGTATGTTTAGCAGTGATAGTTACCTTATCTTCGGTAACTTTAAAGCTACCGAAGATAAGGTACTATTTAAATTTTAAATAATTATTTCACTTTAACTGGGTTAGGAAGCTTAAACCGAATAACTGCAATCTTCTGTAATATCACTGTGGAGAATAGTCTGGTGACCCGTATTAAGTCAGCGTTGAAGCGGATATTGAACGGAGTGCAGACAACGCAGGTCGTCATTTGCGCCGTTGGGCTGGTTGGATGTACCTCGCTAATCTTCGCCCAGGTGATTAATCGCTACTGGCTGCACTATGAGATAATGTGGTTTGGTGACCTAGCATTATATGTCTTTATCTTTTTTATGCTCATCGCCGCTGCGGTAGCTACCTGGCGAGAGAGTCATGTAGCCGTAGATTTCTTCCGCGAGAGAGTTACGAGGGGTAAGCCTACCGCGGCTGCCGTTTACCGTGCTTTCTTGGTAGTTCTTTCTATTGCCATATTAGGTGTCCTTCTCCCCCTTGCCTATCAATTCATGTTGCGAGCCCTGAAGTACCCCGAATACGGCACGCTGGCGCGCTTCTTCAATACCAGCTGGCTTCAGATCACTCTATTTTTCGCGATGGCTCTTGTAATGCTGCATTTGCTGATTATTGCCCGAAGAGATATCGCCGAACTGATAAGAAATTTCCTCCACAGGTCTCGTAAGGGATAAGGGATACATGGAATTCGGACTAATTGTTGGGCTAGCGCTGTTTTTCCTAGGAATATTGATAGGACTTCCTCTGTGCTGGGTTTTCCTGGGATGTTCCGCCGTGGCCTTAATTTTAATAGACAGTCCGCTCAAATTTATGGCTGGAACAACCTACGCCGCTATGGACAGCTACATCCTCATGGCTATAGCCTTCTTTATCTTCGCCGGTGGTTTGATGTCCGAGGCCGGGCTTGCTGACCGTTTCATTCGTCTTGCCCATGCTTTAGTGGGAAGGCTCAAGGGTGGAATGATAGATGTTGGTATCGTAGCTACCCTATTTTTGAGTGCCCTGACCGGTTCGTCAGTGCCCTGCATCGCCACTTTGATTCCGATGTTGGTCCCCCGGCTGGAAAAGCTCGGATACGAGCGAAGGTATACCACTGCCGTGCTATGTTCCTCCAGTTTCCTGGGATACTTGATACCTCCCAGCGTTCCGGTGCTAATTTACTGCCTTGTTGCCCAGCAGTCAGTGGCCGCCGTTTTTCTGTCTACTGTTTTCCCTGGGCTTCTGCTTGCCGGGGGCTATATGGTACTAAATAACTTTATTTGCTCCAAGTATATGCACCCCACCAGCGAAGTTGATGCACTACCGACCACGTTTAAAGGCTCGGTAAAAGAGGTTGGCATATCTACCTGGCTAGCGTTACCTGCCTTGGGCTGTCCTCTAATTGTATTGGGGGGGATTTATGGAGGTGTATTCACACCAAACGAGGCCGGTTCGGTTGCTGTCGTGTACACCTTAATCGTTGGTCTATTTATCTACCGGGAATTGAAAGCAAGGAACTTCTGGGGAGTCTGTCAGAACACGATTGCCACGCTGGGCATGATTACGCTATTGCTCGGCTTTGGTACCGTCTTTACCAGACTCCTGATTCGAGAAGGAGTGGCCCAGGCTTTGGCCGACTTCATGATAGGGGCGTTCGAAAGCAAGTATTTAGTCCTGCTGATGATGAACATACTGCTACTGATCCTCGGGATGTTTATCGATGGCATTCCCATCATGGTAATAGCCGTGCCATTACTGTTGCCACTGGTCACCCAAGTAGATGTCAACCTCGTTCATTTGGGAGCGATAATTGTGGTTAATGTTGGCCTTGGCGTGGTGACACCACCCTATGCCATTTCTATTTTTGTTGGCTCACGTTTATCCGGCGTTCCATATGCGCAACTGGTGAAACCTATGCTCATCTTTCTCTTTGTCGTCGGTTTGCCAGTTCTATTCATCACCACATATTTCCCTGTTTTTTCGTGCTGGCTGCCGACCCTAGCAATGGGTGCGAAAATAGTAGGGCCATGGTAACAAGATGGAAGCAAGGAGGACAAGGTGTTTGATGTCTTGATAAAGAATGGCGCAATTATTGATGGGACGGGAAACTTCTGGCTCAAGAAAGATATTGGAATAAGTGAAGGTAAGATAAAAAGGGTGGGTTTTATCCCCGGAAATGGAAAAAAAACGATAGATGCCAAGGGCAAGATTGTTTCGCCTGGTTTTATTGATTTACACACTCATACCGATATGACTATCCTGGCACATCCAAAAGCGGAATGCCACGTAATGCAGGGTGTAACCACGGTCGTTGTTGGCAGCTGCGGACATTCGTTGGCTCCAATAGTAAACTCTGATAACCTCCGCCTTTTAAAAAATTATCATTCCCCCCTTCTGGTATCTGATTTCGATTATGAATGGGATTGGAAAACATTTAAAGAATATTACCAAAAAGTTGAAGATAAAAGGATTTCCTTAAATATAGCTCCTTTAGCTGGACAGGGGGCCATACGTTTGGCGGTTAAAGGGTTTGCTTCAAGTGAAGCTTCAAAACAAGAGATGGATGAAATGAAGCGACTTCTCCAGCAAAACCTGGAAGAAGGAGCTTTTGGAATGTCTACCGGCCTTATTTACCCTCCCGGCAGTTATTCAGACACTGAGGAGCTTATTGAAATATCCAGCGTTTTAAAGAAATATGGAGCACTGTATCTAACTCATATAAGAAACGAAGGCCATAGGCTAATAGAATCTTTAGAAGAGGCTATTAAGATAGGTGAAGAAAACGGCATTGCCGTTGAGATTTCCCATCATAAAGCGTCCGGGAAGGCTAATTGGGGCAAGGTAAATGCCACCTTGAGAGCGATGGAACAGGCAAGACGGAGAGGCGTCGAAGTAAACTGCGATGTTTATCCTTACACAGCAGGGAGCACATTAATAAATGCTCTATTGCCCATATGGGCTCTGGAAGGTGGCGTGGAAAAAATGCTTGAGCGGATGAAGAACAAAGAGACAAGGGAAGCCATAAGAAGAGAAATTGCCGAAGGTACGGTGAGAGGGGAAAATATGATTGGCGGGTCCGGTTGGAATGGCATTGTCATAGGTGAATGTCCATCTAATAATCAATACGAAGGAAAATCTCTTGAAGAAATTTTGAGGAAGAAGGGAAGATTCGATGAGCCATATGAGGGATTCTTAGATTGGTTTCTGGAAATAGAGGGCAATGCTACCATGATTGTTTTTCAGATGGATGAAGATGATGTAAGAACGGTAATTTCCAGCCCATTATCATTAATAGGTTCAGATTCATGGGCGACAACTCCCAGTGCCGGTGGTAAGCCCCACCCCAGGGCATACGGTACATTCCCCAGAGTCCTTGGAAAATACGTCAGGGAAGAGAGAATTCTGACCATAGAGGATGCTATCAGGAAGATGACATCGCTGCCCGCTGGCAAGTTGGGCTTGGAGGATAGAGGTATTATAAAAGAGGGGTTCTGGGCTGATATTGTTATATTCGATGCTGCTACGATAAAAGATAAAGCAACATATGAGAACCCCCATCAATATCCCGAGGGAATAGACTATGTCATTGTAAATGGACAAACAGTTGTCGAGGATGGAAAACAGACGGATGTAAGGCCTGGTAAAGTCTTAAGGAGGACATTATGAAGAATGTACTGTGGGAAAAATTGCGGCGAACTGAATTTGAAGAAGCGGTCAAGGCGGATGCGATAATCATCATACCGGTATGCTCAACCGAACAGCATGGCCATCACTTGCCAATCAATACTGATGCTAATATCTGTTTTACTATCGCCCGGCACGCAGCCCAGGCCATAGAAGATTTCCCGGTGCTGGTGTTACCTCCCGTCTGGACTGGATACTCCCCCCATCATATGGCTCACCCCGGTTCCATTACCCTCAAACATCATACCTTTGTGGAACTGCTAACCCAGATTGCCACTAGTGTTTATGCCCACGGATTCAAAAAGATACTCTTCCTTAACGGTCATGGTGGTAACGCTCCAGTCATCGCTGCGATGCGTACTAAGTTGGCCGCTGAAGATAATGTCTCGGCGATAGGTTATAATTACTGGGAAATACCATCGGTTCCTGAGCAATTAATGAAGATCGTTAGCCAGTCTGACAAAGGCTTTGCAGGTCACGCCGGCGAGATGGAAACGTCCCTCCAGCTTTACCTGCAGCCGGAGCTGGTAGACATGGAAGCTGCCACCTGGGTTCCAGGTGTTTGGGGCGACCCTTCTACGGGAACCCGCGAAAAAGGAGAGAGCATAGTCAATGCGGTGGTAGGTGCGCTTATAAAGATGCTCCGCGACTATCACAGCGGTAAACTTGAAGATGATTTAGTATGGCGCCGTGAAGTTAGAGATGAAGTTAAGGACCACTTCAGACTTCCCAAGTAGGGTCCGGAGCGCTGACAGATTATTTGCTGACTGTGAGCAGGTCACCCGCGCTTTCCCGATAGATACCACCATTGGTGCTGGACTCAAAGATTGTAGGCATATGGTAATCAATCAAATGGGGGGTGTATATTGTTTGATGTATTAATAAAGGACGGGACAATTGTAGATGGGACGGGAAATGTTGGCTTCAAGGGAAGTGTTGCCGTAGAGAAAGACCAGCTGAAAATTATCACAGGTGATACTTCATCCTTAGAGGCCTCAACTATCATTGAAGCATCTGGCCTTATAGTGACTCCTGGCTTTATTGATGTTCATACGCATTCTGACTTAATCGCGTTATCTGAACCATTGAACGAACCCAAGATAATGCAAGGAGTTTGTACCGACATGCTGGGAGTCGATGGAATGGGATACGCGCCTCTTTCAAAAAAGAACCTCGAGATGATGTTGCTTTATTGGTCTGGAGTGAGTGGCTATCCCGATATAGACTATAGCTGGAGCTCAGTTGCTGAATACCTGCAACAATTTAACCATAAGACCTCAATCAACGTTGCCTACCTTATCCCCCAGAGTTGCCTCCGAGTAGAAACAGTTGGGTGGGAGAACCGTCCGGCTACTGATGATGAGATAAAAGCAATGCAGGATATGATAAGGCAGGGAATGGCAGAAGGTGCCGTTGGTTTGTCTACCGGGCTATCCTACCCGCCTGGTCTGTACGCTAGTACTGAGGAACTTATTGCTCTGTGTAAGACCATCGCTGAGTGTGGTGGGAACTATACAACGCATGTGCGCTACGACCTTGGAGATGGTGCCTTTGATGGCTTCAAGGAAGCTGTAGCAATAGGCGCACGCAGCGGCTGTCCGGTGCACTTTTCTCATTATGCCACAAACCTTATCATACGGGGCCAGACAGATAAAATGCTACAACTTGTGGATGACGCAAGGGCAACGGGGGTTGAGCTTACTTTTGACTCCTACCCCTGGCCTGCTGGAAGCAGTTACTTAATCATGACGGTTCCTTTTTGGGCACATAGTGGCGGTCCTCATGAACTATTGAAGCGGCTGAGAAACAATGATGACCGGGAAAAGATGCGCGGCCAGGGCACCAAGTTAATGGGGGCCATAGACCAAATCGTAATAAGCGCGGTTAAGACAGAAAAGAACAGGTGGTGTGAAGGGCTGACAGTAGCGGCAATTGCGGATAAACTTGGTAAAGATCCATGGGATACAATTTGCGATTTGCTCTTGGAGGAAGACCTGCAAGTGGCCTTTTATACCTTCACTGGTGATATGAATGACGTGAAAGCGATTATGACTCATCCAGCGCATATGTTCATAACCGATGGACTACGAATAGGAAACATGCCCAATCCTCGAACCTATGGTACTTATCCCAAGATACTGGGGCAGCTGGTCAGGGACGAGAAGGTTCTGACCATGGAGCAGGCAATCAGAAAAATGACTTCCTTCCCTGCGCAAAGGTTTGGGCTGGCTGGCAGAGGCATTTTATGGGATGATATGAAAGCTGATATCGTGGTGTTCAATCCGGTTACAGTAAACAGCCTGGCTACCTTCGCTAATCCCAAACAGTTTCCCTCAGGCATAGAGTATGTTTTCGTTAATGGGAAAATGGTAGTAGAAAAAGGAAAGCATACCGGTGCCCTTCCTGGAGAGCCACTAGCTATGAGAGCCTATGTTGGAGGCTGAGCTATGAAAAAGGTATTGTGGCCGACACTACGGCGAACTGAATCTGAAGAAGCAGTCGAGATTAAAGCTATCGCTTACGCCGAAAAGTAGCTGGTGTTCTTACCACCACGTTATTGTCTTAAATTTTCGCGAGCTTCGTTCGATTCAAAGAAGAAAGAGAGAACATGTCATGGCGAGGAGCAAAATTTCCATCACAAGGACACTGCAAAATCCGGACTATGAGCAGATACAGGCTGCCGTTGAGAAGGCGGTGAATCTTCTTGGCGGTATCGGGCAAATCGTCAAACCCGGACAAAAGGTTCTGCTCAATCCCAGCTGGGTAAACACGCGGACCAGGAGAGAACAGGCGACGATCACGCTGCCTGAGGTGACCCGTGCCGTAGCTGATGTGGTGAAGAGGGCGAGAGCACGACCAATTATCGCCGAATCCTCGGCCATTGGTATAGATTCAGAAAAGGTTATTTCCGAGTCAGGATATAATCAGCTCAGAGAGATGGGCTATGAAGTTATCGATCTCAAAAAAACAGGGACCACAATGTTCCCCGTGAAAAACGGGAAAGTCTTTGCTGAAATACAAACCTATGAACTGGTTAAAGAAGTCGACGTCATCATACCCGTGGCCAAGCTGAAGACTCACGACCAGGCCGAGCTCACGTTATCAATTAAAAAATTGAAAGGCTTGCTCACGGACAAGTATAAGCGTGAATTCCATCAACAGGGAGTTTTTGAGGGCTGTGTAGACTGGTTCAGTGCTTTGAGGCCACAGCTGGCAATAGTGGATGCCATTTACTGTCAAGAGGGCCTGGGACCTGTGTTCGGCAAACCTGTAGAGATGGACTTGATTATCGCGGGCTGCGACCTAGTCGCCGTGGATGCGGTGTGCGGATATATCGCCGGCTTTGAGCCGGAAGAAGTGCCCATAACCACCGAGGCATTCCGGCGGGGTCTTGGGATGGCCAACCGAAAGGATATTGCGGTAGTCGGCGAACCTATTGAAGCGGTATCTCGTCGTTTTATGAGAGTGTTGGAAGATGAACGGCTAAAAATTGAACGGTTCAATTTGCTTTATGGAGGTGTTACCTGTTCGGGTTGCCGTATGGGCATAATGAGTTCCCTCTTTGACATGAAGGAGGCCAAACAGTTGGCTTACCTCGAAGGAGTTACTATTGTCACCGGCAACCCGGAGATGACCGAAGCTATTCCTGAAGATGACCTGGTTACCGTGGGCCGATGTGTGCCACCAGAGAAACGGGTTAAGCGCCACGTTCGTGGCTGCCCGCCTAATAACCTGGATATCGTGCAGGCCATTATCGGTGAACGGGCTAAGGCCGAGCGCCACTGGGAGTAAACAATCACAAATAAACAGGACTTATTTCCGCAAGTCTTATTGAGTAAAATCAGAACCTTTTTACTGTTTTAACTATACATATTGTAATGGTTTAGAGAAAGGAGAACTCAATGGGTGCTGAGAAAAAATTAAAGGAATTAGTACTAACACTGCCGCAGCCACCAAAACCAGTGGCAAATTATGTCCCCGCTGTCAAAACAGGGAACCTGCTCTTTGTATCCGGACACGGCCCCTACAGTGATGGGATTACCAAGATCTTTGGTAAAGTAGGCCGAGAATTGACCGTTGATGAGGGGTACCAAGTTGCACGCAATGTCGCCCTCAATTGCCTGGCATCGATCAAAGCCACGATTGGCGACCTGAATAAAGTCAAACGTTTCGTCAAAATACTGGGCATGGTTAACTGCACCGATGACTTCAAGGAACAGCCCCAGGTAATCAACGGATGTTCAGATTTGCTGGTCGCTATATTCGAAGATGCTGGAAAACATGCACGGTCAGCTGTTGGCATGCAGGCGCTACCAAATCAAATCCCCGTCGAGATTGAGATGATTCTGGAAATCAGCTGAAAGACCGAACTCTCAAGGAAGCTTAGATTTACGGTTAAGAAGGTATTCGAGATCTTACAGAAGTAACAATCGCTTGCTTTGTGTGATTTAACAGGCAGGAAGGAATACTTCTATATATATTCGGGCGGGTCTTCTTCGCTAGGATGACTATCCGGTTTTGGCTCCGACGGGTGTCGCAGCGGATCACCTTCTTTCGACTTACCCCAGTCTCACGCTAGACGCGCGTGTAGCTCCGACCCAGCTCCGCATTAACTCGCTGAACTGAAAAGTCAAGGAAGCTATGTATCTTGTCGTGCCCTTCGGTACATTAGTAGGGGTTGCATTTGTAAACTCGTGTCATTGTTGGTTAATTAGTTACTGATAGCAAATATCTCCACCTTCCTGCTCTTTTTTTATTTGGACTTTTTATATCGAGGCTTGACAAAAAACTGCTTTTGTATGAAAATACAAGCAAGGGTACGAGTCAGGTTTAAAACGGTTAAAATACCAACCTTCTAAAATTCCCCATTTCTGTATCATTAATGAGCCCTTGCCTAGCCCCGCTGCCGAGGGTCTCTATTATTTATTGAGGAGGGAATATGAAATCAGCGCTGTATCGCAGGGTTAGCACGGAGGAACAGCTTAAAGGCACTTCGCTCGAAAGCCAAAAACAGAAACTTATAAACTTCTCTACTGGCGACCAGACGGCCTTCGATTATTGTGACGAGGGCTTCAGCGGGAAGGACGACGAGCGTCCTGCCTTGAGGAAGTTGCTAACTGATGCTGAGCTGGGCCGGTTTAATCGCGTCGTGTGTACTGTGCTTGACCGCCTGGCACGTAATATGAGGTTATTACTGGACCTTGAAGAAAAATTAAGAAGCCAAGGCATCCACTTGGTATTTTGCGACCAAGGCGTGGATACCTCAAAGCCGATGGGTAAGTTCGTTTTCCAGATTTTGGGTATCATCGCCAAATGGGAAAGGGAGACCATCATAGAGCGGACAAAAGAAGGTCGGTACGCTCGCTACAAACAGGGCTTATGGGGACCCGGGCAACCACTTTATGGATACACTTACAACTCGCAGACGCGCAAGCTCAACATTTTAGAGTATGAGGCCACAGTTGTGCGGCAAATCTATCACTTGTATGTTTTCGATAGGCTCGGCATGGAACAAATTGCCCGTCTATTGAACTCGCAGCAGGTTAAACCTCGCCAGCAAGCCAAACTCTGGCATAAGGCAGCAATCCGTGACATACTAATCCATCCCGCATACAAAGGCGAACACCCCTCTGGCGTAGAAGTGCACACCATCGTTGAGCCTTGGCTATGGGAACTAGCCCAGAAGCGACGCCGTCAGAACCCTCATCTGCATAGGCGCCGGGACGCCGCTTGGCTGTTACAGGGGATGACTCACTGTGGACTGTGTGGCCGCATCTTGAGTTGTTCCTACTCACATGGTGTCCAGGGTCGTCGGGTCTATTCATGCCCCGGCAGACGACTCGAAACCAAGGTTATGTCCGATGAAAGGTGTAAATTGCCCATATTTGACGCGGAATGGCTAGAGGGAGAGGTCTACAATAAACTAGTAACTGCAATGAGTCATCCCGAGTCGATGTCAAAGATCCTGAATGATGCTATAACCAGTCTCAGAGTGAGAAAAAACCAACTAGAGGACACGATAAAGCCGGTCGATGAAAAACTAGCTGAGGTAAGGGAAAAATTAATTAGGCTCGCCGAGGAGTGGGTTTTAGGGCGTCTCGGAGAGAAGGCCAACGTCATTCGGCGCGACCTAGAGGCTGAGGAAGCGCGGCTGGAAAGCGTGAGACAGAACTTAGACCCAGAACAGCTTGTGGAGTTAGAAGACGCCAATTTTAGAATTACCCTGTATCAAGGAGAACTCAGCTGTATCGCAAAAGGTGACACTGATGGACTGCCATTCCTTATTTTCGACCTACCTGAGGCAAAAAATGAGGGTGAGAATAACACACTCGGAATTAGATCTTGGCTCGATAGACTGCAAACGGAAGTTTGGGCTTATCCTGACCGCATAGAGGCTAAATCCTTGGTGCCAATGGATAATATAGATGAACAAGAGTCTTCTCCTAGTTGTAGGTCAGCCCATTGCCGACAATTTCAATGAAGGGCATTTGCCGCAGGACGGATGATTCCTTGATAATGGTCTCCACCACGCCCTGGAGCAGCATATCATTGGAAAGTTTACTCGCTTCTACAAGTGTCAAAGCCATTTATCTCTTACCTCCTATTGCGTATTGAATCTTTTCCCGCGGAGACAGAACCGACAGGTCGAGCGGTGCCCGCGGTGGCGCTCCAGCCGGCACTCTGCTTTTTGCAGTCTCCGCCTCAATTCCCTGTTTCACCTTGTCAACCAGTGCTTGGGCGCTTTTCAGGGATTCATCTATCACTTCCACCGAATCGCCAGTTATAAGTTCGGGCGGTACTTCTGGATGTGTCGCCACCACCAGTTCTCTGTAGCTGACCACTGCCTGAGACAGCAAATCATTTATTTGAGCCAGTTTCCCTTCTGATTCGGCAATGGTTTGCTTCAGGCCGGCAATCTCGGTATCCCTGGTCGACAGCGTTTCCTGAAGGTCACCTATGGTTGCAGCTCTGGCCTCGAGTTCACGGTTGAGCGCCTCTTTCTCTTGCTTCAGGTTTTCCAGTTCCTCCCTAAGCGCTTCAAGCTCGTTGGTCAATTCTTTTTCTTCATCAGCCACCGTTATGCCTCCTGCTGGTTATTCCTCAACGCCTTCCGCCCGAGCCGTCAAAACCCTCTCTCTCTTTTCGTTTCTCATCGGTCTGGCGTTAAGCTGTCGGTTCATTTTTAAAATTGTTTCCCGCTCTTCAAGCCATCGCTCGAACTCGCTATCCGGGTCTCTGACCCCCAGTTCGTCCATGGCACGCCTTCGGGAGTGTATGCCATTCTGGACGAGTACCTGCTCGTTATTTACCTGTCGGGTTATGTCGTGGGGCAGCACCGGCCCCCATATCACCCGCAGATGGTTTTTACCAAAGTTCATACCCTGGTACTTTTCCAGCAGCTTGAGAATCATCTCATTTCGACGGTTGTACACGGCGGTGCGTATGATTCGCTTCCGTCTTACCTTCTGCAGCAGCGGGTGAAGTTCAATTTCCAGCGCCACTCCGGAAAGGTCTCTCTCCGTGCCCCCAAAGGCGGAGCGGGGGGATTCAGAAATGTCGTGCAGGGTACGGTAAAGCAGGTCAATGTAATTGATGTGCAGGTTAACGCCGCCGCCCTGAAGCAGATCAAGCAGGTAGGCCTTGGCGTCCTCCGGTATGTTCCACACTGCGCCGGGCCTGATGGCGATATCCTCCGACTCTTCCACATTCTCCAGAACGGCAATGGGATTGCCGGACAGTTCCAGTATCCGTGATAGCTGGCTCATCGCCCGGTTCAGCTCACGCTGCGACTCCATAATCTGCGGCAGGTCAGACACGCCCCAGAATTTCTTGGGCTCACGCAGGTTGGGGTAAATGATGAAAGGGATAAACCCATAAGGATTTGGTTTCTGCTCTACCAGCATGTTATCTAAATACAGTTCAAAGTCCTGAGCCGTCCATACCTCGGCCACCGTAGCTTTTTTGTTCTTGGGCCTTATCTGATAAAGAAGCTCGGTTTCTTCCGCCGATAGCACATATCTGGAAGCAACCCGCCATACCCTTGAGGTATCATCTCCCAGCCACCAGGTATAAATACCCTGGACATCGGGAGCGGTTACCCTGACTTTCTTTTCCACCGCGTCCCAGATAACCTTGTAGCAGGCATCACCGAGTATGGCGCAGTCAACCTCCGTCTCCAGGTCAACCTGCTCCAGGTTATTTTCCTCATACACTCCATACAGAGCCTCCTCTGCCTGCCGGGCTCTGTCTCTCGCTGCCTCTGAATCCTCCGCCGCCGCAACGTCAAAGTGAATGCCCGATACCAGGTATGACGTCATCTTATCGATGAACACCTTGGCATAGTTAAAGATGAGGCGTCTTTCTCCCCTTCTCTCCCTGCCTGTCCACTGCTGACCGTGATAGAAATCGAGAAGTTCTTTGTAACCCTTGGTACGGTCAAGGTCCAATCTTGCCAGCTGCATGGGAAGCGTTTCATTCATTTTACGACCGTTCTCCTTTTATCAAGGTTTTGCCAAGCGCCCTCTGCACCGTCCTGGTACTAACCCCGAACATCAGGGCCAGTTCCTTTATCTCCTTACCCTCTCTGGTGAACAGCCTGATTATTTCCCGATTCCGCGTCATTTTCAGCCAGCGCTGCCTGCCGCCGAGCTGCTCGTAGATGCACTGCGGGAAGGGACAGTTGAGACAGGCGGCAGCCAGGTCACATCCCTCATCCTTGTAGCGAAAAAATTCCGGCAGTAAATCATGCTCATTCTCCAGCAATGGCTCTGCACGGGATAACCGGCTTTCATCGCGCCCATCTCTTTTCACCCTGGCTTCCAGCCCGTAGAAAAAATCAAGCAATAAAAAGATGGCACATTTGTTCTAATTCGGTCAATGGCGTTTTGTCGTCTTTTTCTTGACAGTTGATAGTGGTATTGCTAGTATCATAGTAGAGATATTGCGCACGGAAGCGTGCCTGGAACACAATTTTGGCCCGTTGAGTTAGCATTTTCGTTTTTACCGCATAAAATTGAAATAGGTAATTATAAATGGCACCGAAACGAGACTACTACGAAATTCTGGACGTACCGGGGGACGCCACCGCGGAAGAAATCAAAAAGGCGTTCCGCCGGCTTGCGTTCAAGTACCACCCCGACCACAACCGCAATGACGGTGCGGAGGCGAAATTCAAGGAAATAAATGAGGCCTTCGAGGTACTTTCCGACACCGATAAGCGCGCCCGCTATGACCACTTCGGCCACATTGATACCGACGGCTCTTTCACCCGGGGCTTCGAGGGCTTTGACTTTGGCGGCTTCGGCGATATCTTTGATGCCTTTTTCAGCGGCATGACGCACGCCAACCGCCACGCACCGAAGCCAGGCGCCAACCTGCAATACGAATTAACCATATCCCTTGAGGAAGCCGCTTTCGGGTGCGAGAAGGAAATCGAAATAAAACGCACCGAGCTGTGCGCCACCTGCCACGGTACTGGCGCCAGACCGGGCAGTAAGCCAGTGCGTTGCCCCAACTGTAACGGCACCGGCCAGGTGCGCCGTGTCCAGCGCAGCCTCTTCGGCAGCTTCATTAACACGGCCATATGCAACCGGTGCCAGGGTGAAGGGCAGGTCATATCCGAGCCATGTCCACAGTGCAAGGGGAATGGTCGGGAAAAACAGAAACGCCGCATCTCAGTCAAGGTTCCGGCTGGCATACAGGATGGCATTCAGATGCGCCTCAGCGGCGAGGGTGATGCGGGCTTGAGGGGCGGCTCTTCCGGTGACCTCTATGTGAACATCGGGGTGCTGGAGCATAAATTGTTCGTTAGGGACGGCGACGACATCATCTACGAACTGCCAGTTAACTTCGCGCAGGCAGCTATCGGCGACGAGGTTGAAATACCCACCATTTACGGCGATACCAAAATCACCATTCCTTCCGGGAGCCAGACAGGAAAAGAGTTCCGCTTGAAGAATAAGGGCATCGCTCACCTGCGACGGAATGGACATGGTGACCAGATTGTAAAGTTGCTGGTGGTTACTCCCGAATCGCTGACCAAGGAGCAGCGCACGCTCTTCAAGGAACTGGCCGATTCTCTTGGCCAGGCGAAGAGGGACGGCAAAAAACCCGGCTCCTGATTCAAGGGCAGATACGTATCATGGTGAGGTTACCTGCTATTCTGCGGTTGTTTCCGACGTTTGAATAAAGAGAACAATCGCCAGCGTTTCCCGGATAACTCGTGTCGCACATTTCCGCCGATCATTTCCACTGCCACTTCGCGCGGGTCAGCGTTCTCGTAGAGTACCCGGTAGATTTTTTCGGTTATCGGCATTTCCAGCCCGAGATTATGGGCCAGATTGCGGGCTACCAGCGTTGTCGGCACCCCCTCAGCGACGCCGCTCATGGTGCTCACTATTTCCGTCACGGAGCGTCCTTTGGTCAATTCCACACCAACGTAGTGGTTGCGACTCAACGGGCTGGCACAGGTGGCGACAACATCGCCCAGTCCGGCCAGACCGGAGAAGGTAAGCGGATTAGCCCCAAGGGCAACACCAAGCGCCGTAATCTCCGTCAAGCCCCGCGTCATAAAGGTGGCCTTGGCATTGTCACCATAGCCCAGCCCATCGGCAATACCAGCACCGAGCGCAATGATATTCTTGAGTGCCCCACCCAACTCCACTCCGACAACGTCCGTATTGGTGAAAACGCAGAGGTTCGGTGTGCTGAGTATTCTCTGCACCTGCCTCGCCACCGCGCCATCTTCCGCCGCCGCCACCATAGCTGCCGGCCGGCCGCACAGAATCTCTCTGGCCAGATTGGGGCCCGAGATCACACAGATATTGGAGTGAAAACGGGGATTTATCTCCTCGGCGATTACCTGAGACATGCGCTTGCCGCTGCCAATCTCCAGTCCCTTGGCGGCACTGACCACGAGCATTGATTTCGCAAGATGACCTGCTATCAGCCCGGTATTCTGCCGCATTGATTGGGAGGGCACCACCAGGAGTACCGCTTTGACCTCGTCAAGGGCTTTCTCCATCTCGTGGGTGATGAGGACATTGGCAGGGAAGGTTATCTCCGGTGTTTCGTCCGGGTCAGGGCCGCTGTTCCGCAGCGCATCGGCTTCCTCCTCGGTGCGAGCCCACAAAGCGACTTTTATTCCTTTTTCCGCCAGTATGATAGCTAGAGTAATGCCCCATATGGTGGTACCAATAATGCCAACTTTGAGCATACCCTATTTTAACTCAATCGCCGGTATTTAGAAAGGCTTTGGTTTAGGAATCTGAAGTTGGCGGCTGATTTACAGATTAACCCGTTCCCCGATCCGGCGTTCCGTGCCCGCCATCAATCGGCTGATATTGTCGCGGTGAACGACGATAATGAAAATAGCACCAACGAGCGCATAAACCAGATACTCGACGGGAAACCCGTTGAGTATGGTAAGAGGAATCAGTATGGCATAGGCAGCCACCGCCCCTGATATCGAACCCAGCGATACGTATCGGGTCAGACATGCGCCGAGAAACAATATCTCGCCACCGAACAGCGCTGCCGCCGGACACAGACCAAACAAGCCACCGAAGAAGGTTGTTACCCCCCTCCCCCCCTTGAAGCGAAGAAACACCGACCACTTATGACCGGCAATCGCCGCCAGTGCCGCCAGTACCTGAGCACTTCGGGAAAGCCACCACGGGCTCGCGCTACCGGCCAGCACATATTCGCCATTGAATATCAGAGCGGCAAACACCACCGGCAGAAAACCTTTTAAAACATCAAGAATGACAACTGCGCCGGCGGCCTTTTTCCCGGCTACCCGTAACACGTTGGTGGCACCGGTCTTGCCGCTCCCGAAGCTGGTAACGTCTATTTTTGCGCTTCGCCGTGCTATCATCACACCAAAGGGAATAGCACCAAGAAAATAACCGATAAGGGCTACGGCCGCGAATTTGGCAACAATCATGGCCCTTCCCCCCTTGTCTTAAAGACCAAGCGAAGCGGCGTTCCAGTGAAACCAAATGCCTGACGCAACCTGCTCTCAAGATAACGGTGATATGAAAAGTGCACCAGTTTGGCATCGCTGACGAAGAAAACAAAGGTCGGCGGGTTCACCTCTGCCTGAGTAGCGTAGAGGATTTTCAGCCGTTTGTTGCCCTTCCGCGGCAGTATATGGGCCGCCACCGCCTGCTGAACGATGTTATTAACCTCGGCGGTGCCTATTCTTTTACCTCTCTGCTGGTATATCTGGCGTGCGGTGGGTATTATCCTGTCCACGCCCTCTCCATGCTTCGCCGAAGCGTAAACTACGGTCGCGTAGGCCATAAACTTCAGCTGACTTCTGAGATACTGGTCCCATTCGTCTGTGTTTTCCTCCTCCACCAGGTCCCACTTGTTGACCACTACCACCACCCCTTTGGCCGCTTGCTGGATATAGCCCGCAATGTGCGTGTCTTGAGCGGTTATCATCTCCATAGCATCCAGCACCAGCAAGACTATATCCGCCCGGTCAATAGCCCGCAGAGCACGGATCACACTGTACCGCTCCACTCCCCCCCCGATCCGTCCCCTCCTTCTTATACCGGCGGTATCAATAAGTAACACACTTTGCCCGTCAAAGTCAACCACCGTATCGATGGCATCACGGGTCGTTCCCGGGGCATCATCCACGATGGCCCGCTCCTCGCCGACCAGGGCATTGAGCAGCATTGACTTGCCCACGTTGGGCCGGCCGGCAATGGCTATCTTCATGAACTCCGGCTCTGCCGTTGTCGGTGCCGGAGCCGGTACCAGAGCAATGATTCGGTCCAGGAGTTCCGCAGTGCCGCGTCCGTGATAGGCGCTGATGGCGACAGGCTCCCCCAGTCCCAGCTGGTAAAAGTCCACCGCCCCGACCTCCATTTTTTCATTATCCGCCTTGTTGGCCGCCAGTAGCACCGGTTTTTTCACCCGGCGCAGCCTGTCTGCCATCTCCAAGTCGGCAGCGATAACCCCACTCCTTACATCCACCAGAAAAATAATAACGTCAGCTCCATCAATCGCTGTCTCTATCTGCTCCTGGACACCACGGGCAACCGACGAGCGGGCATCAAATTCCAGACCACCGGTATCGACAACGGTAAATTCCACATCACGCCAGGATACGGAAGCGATGACCCGGTCCCTCGTTGTGCCCGGTAGATCCTCGACAATTGCCAGTCGCCTCCCCACCATCTTATTGAGCAGCGTGGATTTGCCCACATTCTGCCGACCCACAATCGCCACTATTGGCTTGCTTTCCGTCACGCTCTTTACCCCGTCTTGACGACTTCCTGAGCCGGTTTTATACTCGGGGGTTCAATGCCAGTTCGAGCGATGCTCCTTAACTCGGTAATATGCTCGCGGAAGTTCTGGACAAAGGCATTGTATTCCAGTACGAATTTGTGGTACTGGTCGATTGTCTCCTGAGGTATCTCCACCTTCATAGCAATTTCATAAAATTGCTCCACGAAGTCATAATACTGATTGGTTATCTGCCAAAACTCGTTGAGGTATGTAGACAGGTAATCGGTCAGCTTGGTGACGCCGATATCGCTTTCCATACGGTTGATGAAGCTACCACACCAGCTATTGAAAATACGCTGTGACATATCGCAGGCCCTCGCCCAGTCCCACAGCTTCGGATTGTCGATATTGAAAAGGCTGTCGATAATGACGAAGATGGACAGCGTTGAGTCTCCCATAAAACGGCGGTGAAAGTATTCGGCCAGCTGCTGCAGCTTGAACAGGGCACGTTCCAGCTGCCGTTCTCTGGCCTTAATTCCGGTCACTACCAGGCCGAGGGCCAGAATAAAGATGAGCGCCGGTGCTATCCACTCAATCGGCCATCTATAGAGAACGCCGAGTACCGCCAGCACTGTTATCAGAGCCGGGTACCAGCCGCGATTGACGATAATCTTAAACGTATACATTCCGTCCCCCTTATTCGTATTTCATGAACGGCATCTCCAGCCCGCCAAGCATATCCGCAAGCAACGCTTTCTGCAAATGCATCCGATTCTCCGCCTGGTCAAAGACCACAGACTGCGGACTGTCAAGAACACCTTCCGCCACTTCCTCTCCCCGATGGGCGGGTAGCGGATGCATCAGTATAGCATCTTCCTCGGCCAGCGATAAGAGTTCATCGTTTATCTGATATCCGGCAAACGCCCTGCGCCGCTTCTCGCTTTCGGATTCCTGTCCCATACTCGTCCAGACATCGGTATAAACAACGTCTGCTCCGTGCACTGCCTGCCGCGGGTCCTCAGTGCACAGTATTTCAGCACCGCGCTCCATGGCATACCCCCGCGCCAGGCGGAGCAAGTCGTCACGTACCTGATAGCCAGCCGGCGAGGCAATCCGGAAACTGATGCCGGCCAGTGCTGACGCCAGCATGAGGCTGTGCGCCACGTTGTTGCCATCGCCCACGTAAGCCAGGGTCAACCCTTCCAGCTCTCCTTTCCTCTCATAGATGGTAAGCAAATCCGCTAAGGCCTGACAGGGATGTTCCAGATCAGACAGGGCGTTAATCACCGGCACGTCCGCGTACTGCGCCAGCACCTCCAGCGTCTCGTGGGAGAAGGTTCGGACAGCAATGGCATCCACGTAGCGGGAAAGAACCCGGGCTACATCCGGTACTGATTCTCGTTTCCCGAGACCGACCTCCGCGGGAGAGAGGTGAATGGTATGTCCACCCAGCTGCCGCATGGCTACCTCAAAGCTCACCCGCGTCCGCAACGATGGCTTTTCAAATACCAGGGCCAATACCTTCTCACTGAGGGAATGGGCCCAACCTTCCGCTTTCAGCTCAACGGCACGGGAGATAAGCAACGATATGTCTTCACTGTTCAGGTCAACTATGGAAAGTAAGTCTTTACCTTTCAATATATCTTCCCCACTTTGCCCTAAAGTATATCACGAAAAAATGTTTAACCGAAAGGTTTTTTGAGCCGATTTCTTGACACACTTTGCGCATCTTATCTAATATGCAGTAGGTTCAGGAGGCAGACAATGACTGAAATTATCCTCGCCAGACATGGTGAAACGGAATGGAATGTGGCCGAAGTATTCCGGGGGCAGATTGACATCGATTTAAATGAAACCGGAGTAAAGCAGGCAGAACTGCTATCCGGATATTTAAGCACATCAGCAATAGCCGCCGTTTACTCCAGCCCCCTGAAACGGGCACTGAAGACCGCCGAAATCATCGCCCAACCCCATAAACTCGAAGTTGACGTCGATCCTGACCTTATCGACTTTAACTTCGGTAAGTGGCAGGGATTATCGCATCAGGAGGTGAAAGAGAAATACAGGGACCTGTACGCCACCTGGATTACTCATCCGGAGCAGGTCAGGATGCCCGATGGCGAGGTTCTGGAGGATGTTAGCAAAAGAGTTATTCGAGTTAGAAATAAGGTCATAGAAAATCACCGTGGTACTGTAGTAATCGTCGGGCACCGCGTAGTGAACAAAGTAATGATCTGCACGTTGCTGGGACTGGACAACAGCCATTTCTGGAAAATCAGGCAGGACACCTGTGGCATCTCCATTTTCAGCTACCTGAACGAGCAGTTTATCCTCACCAAACACAACGATACTTCCTTCCTCAGACCTGTTGCGGGAACACCGCTGCGCGACTTTTAGCCAGTTGCCTCTTTACATTGCTTAACAAGACAGTTACAATGTTATGGTAATCTGTTGTCAACGGAGGTTAGAACCAGTGGGTATTGAATGGTTCCGTGACCTGGCCATAGTAATCCTCGGCTTCGGCGCCACCATCGTGGTCATCTTCATCGGCGTGCTGGCTCTTATGCTGTATCGCAAGCTGAAGCCGATACTGGACTCGACAAAGTCGACTTTAAAACGGGTTGAGAACATTTCCGCAACTGTAGAAGAAGAGGTGTCAAGGCCACTGGCACAGCTGGCTGCTTTTATTCAGGGTGTACGGCAGGTAGTTAGCCTGTTCAGTGGATTTGCCAGAAGAAAGTAAGGAGGTAGAGATGGCTGAGAAAGATACTGGCGCCAGTTTCGCGGTTGGATTTCTGCTGGGTGCCGTTGCTGGCGTGGCAATTGGCTTTCTATACGCACCCAAACCGGGAAAGGAAACCCGGGCCATGCTGAAAGAAAAAGCTGAAATTGCTGCCGAAAAGGCAAAAGAAACTGCGGAAAAGGCCAAGGAAGCCGCCATTGCCGCCGAGCACCGTGTCGAGGAAAAACTGGGCCGAAGGAAACCAAGCGAATAAGCAAACGGCGCCACCGCCCTCACCATCAGCCTGCTCCTTGAACTTATCTCCGGTAAGTTATTAGGAGAAGTGTATCTGTAATGACTCACTTTTTCAGCCAACACTGGAGACTGGTCGTTCTGGTACTGGGTACGGCCATATTTCTCTGGATCCTTTACCTGCTGAGAACGGTTATATTTCCATTTGCTCTCGGACTGGTACTCGCTTACCTTTTATCCCCTATTATTACCTGGCTGGAAGCAAGATTCCCCAGACCGGGAAAATGGCCGGGATTCAAGCGTGTCCTGTCCATCCTGATCGTCTTTTTTGTTCTTCTTGTGCTTCTGGCTGTTTTCTTCTATGTAATTGCCACTGCCGTTATCGATGCTTCCCTGGACCTGGCCATCGGTGCCCCCTATTTCATTAGCCAGAGTCTTTATCAAATAACAGAATGGCTGGAAATTATAAGGGAGCAGTTCCCACCGGAAATCCGCAGTGAGGTAGATAGAGCACTTCTTGAAGCTGGCGTGGCCATGGGTAACGCCATTCGGGATGCCCTGGTTAAAGGCGTTTCCTTTATGCCGGAGACCTTCAGTCTCATGCTTGGGTTGGCAGCATTACCGCTGTTCCTCTTCTACGCACTCAAGGATTCCGATAAACTGAAACGTCATGTTTACTCTGCGTTCAGCCCCGGAATTTCCGAGCACATCAGGAACCTCGTCGACATAATCGAAAGAGTCCTCGGGCGCTATATCCGTGCCCAGTTGATGCTCGGCTTGATTGTGGCGTACCTCATTTTTGTGGGCCTGCTGATACTGAAAATTCCGTTCTCACCGGTACTGGCGATTCTGGCCGGTGTTGGGGAACTCATACCGACACTCGGACCGTGGTTCAGTGGTGCCATAGTGACGATAATTACCCTGGCGGTGGCTCCAGATAAGGTAATCTGGGTGATCGTTCTTTTTCTGGCCGTCCAGTTACTGGAGAACAGCCTGCTGGTGCCTCGAATTCAGGGGAGCTTCCTGCGCATCCACCCCGCCATAATGATATTCATGCTTGTCCTGGGTGCCTATCTTGCCGGCTTCTGGGGACTCCTGCTGGCCGGGCCATTGACCGCCACCGGTGCTGAAATCTACCGATATGTCCGCCGGTGCTACCAGGACGAGAAGCTCCCGCCGCCGACCGATTAAGGAATGAGCCCCTCCCCATCCCTTCTTTCCCATCTCCTGCTCTGCTATAATTCAATTATGAAAAGGCCACTCCTCGTGCTATTTGATGGCAACGCCATCATTCACCGTGCCTACCATGCCTTCCAGACCAGCCGGTCGCCGGTGCCGCTGACCGTAAGCAAGACCGGAGAGATTGTCAGCGCCGTCTACGGCTTCACCCAGATGCTGCTCAAGACCCTGAATGAGCTCAAGCCAACTCACTGTGCCATCGCCTTTGATAAAAAGGGCCCCACCTTCCGCCACCAGCTTTTCGACCAGTACAAGGCACACCGCCCCCCCACTCCTCCGGAACTTATCAACCAGCTGGACCGGGTCAGGCAGATGGTCGAGGCTTTTCGCATTCCCATCTTCGAGCTTGATAGCTATGAAGCTGATGATTTGCTGGGGACACTGAGCCATCAGGCCAGCAAACAAGACGTTGATACTATCATCGTCACCGGTGATGCCGACGCCATGCAGCTGGTTTCACCTCGCGTCAAGGTGCTCTACCCGGAACATAGAAAGAGTTTCAGTGATGCGGTGCTTTTTGATGAGGCAGCGGTAATGAGGAAATACGGCGTAAAACCAGAGCAGATTACCGACCTCAAAGGTCTGGTTGGCGACCCATCGGATAACATCCCCGGTGTCCCTCGAATAGGCCAGGTCCACGCAGTCAGGCTAATCCAGCAGTTTGGCGACATAGATGGGATTTACAACCATCTCAACGAGGTAACGCCTCCCAAAATCCAAGAGACGTTGAAAGAAAACGAGGCTACCGCCTACTCAAGCAAGCACCTGGCCACCATTGTTATCGAGGCCCCGGCGGAACTGAATCTTGACGACTGCCGGATGGGACAGTACGACCGCGAGACGGTCAACGAGCTATTCCGTGAGCTTGAGTTTGTCCGCCTGCGCGACAGGCTGCCCGGAGTTGAGGGTGAGGCAGAGACCACCGAGCCACCACCCGGCCAGGTAAAAACCGCGCCACCGCAGGGAGATTACCGTATCATCAATACTCCTTCCGACCTCGACCACTTGATTAACCGCCTGACGGAAGCCAAATCATTTGCCTTTGACCTGGAGACGACCAGCCTGAACCCGATGCACGCTGACCTGGTCGGCCTCTCGTTCTCACCGGCACCGGCAGAGGCATACTATATTCCGGTAGGACATACCAGCCTGCAGGCGATGTCACAGCTTCCCCAGCCGCAGGTCATTGACCGGCTCAAGCCCGTTCTGGAAGACAAAAAACTGGCCAAGCTGGCCCACAACGGCAAATACGATATGACCGTGCTGGCCGAGGTTGGGGTAAACGTAAGCAACCTGACTTTCGACACCATGATTGCCGCTTACCTTATGGGAGAAAAATCGCTCGGACTGAAAAACCTCGCTTTCAGCAAGTTGAATATCGATATGACCCCCATCACCGACCTCATTGGTACTGGCTCCAAGCAGCTGTCCATGTCTCAGATTGAGATAGAAAAGGTGGCCAATTACGCCTGTGCCGATGCCGATATGACCCACCGGCTGGCAGACCTGTTCGGAAAGGAACTACAGCAACAGGGACTCTGGCAGCTTTTCTCCAATGTTGAGATGCCCCTGGTGCCGGTGCTTCTGCGGATGGAGAGGAACGGCATCGCCCTGGACAAGGAACTGCTTCAGGGCATGTCCCAGCAGTTGGGTGAGCAGATTGCCACGCTTGAAACGCAGATATTCGGCTACGCCGGTCATGAGTTCAACATTAACTCACCACAGCAACTGGGAAAGGTTCTGTTCGAGGAGTTGGCAATACCCACTTCCCGGAAAGGCAAGTCCAAATATTCCACGAAGGCATCAGTCCTCGAGGAGTTAAAAGAATACGAGATAATTCAGTCCATCCAGGAGTACCGCCAGCTAACAAAGCTGAAGTCGACCTACATCGATGCCCTTCCCGGTCTTATCAACGCCAAAACCGGCCGGGTGCATACCAGCTTCAACCAGACGAGAACGACCACCGGTCGGCTCTCCTCCAGCGAACCGAATTTACAGAATATTCCTGTGCGCGGTGAAACGGGAAGGCAAATACGGTGTGCCTTCATCGCACCACGGGGAGCCCGCCTGTTCGCCGGGGATTATTCACAGATCGACCTCCGGGCGCTGGCCCATCTATCGCAGGACCCAGAACTAGTCCGTGCCTTCCAGCAGGACGAGGACATTCACGCCACCACCGCCGCCCAGCTTTTCAATGTCGAGAGGCCGCAGGTGACCGCTGATATGCGCCGACTGGCCAAGACGGTGAATTTCGGCGTTATCTACGGCATGAGCGAGTACGGTCTGGAACAGGCCACTGAGTTATCACGCGAAGAAGCGGCTCAGTTCATCGCCGCCTATTTTGCCAGATATCCGAAGGTGAAAGAATACCTTGAAGCAACGAAAAAGCAGGCCCGGGAAAACGGCTACGTACAGACCATTCTGGGCCGAAGGCGCTTCATTCCGGAAATCAATTCGTCCAATCGCCAGTTGCGGGAAGCCGCCGAACGCATGGCGATAAACATGCCGGTGCAGGGCACCTCGGCCGACATCATCAAGGTGGCCATGATAAACCTCGAACGGGAGATGGACAAACAGCGATTAAAGAGCCTGATGCTGCTGCAGGTACACGATGAGCTTGTTCTCGAGGTTCCCGATGAAGAGATGGAAACAGTACAAAAGCTCGTCCCTCAGGTGATGTCCTCAGCGCTTCAGCTCGATGTACCGCTGAAAGTGGACACCAAGCAGGGCCAGAACTGGGGGGAAATGAAATAACATGCCCGAACTGCCTGAGGTAGAAACGGTAAAAAACGAGCTTGCCCCGTACATTCTGGGACGCAAATTCACCGGCATCACTCTTCTCTGGGACGGCATCGTCAAGGCACCATCGATTGAGGAATTCCGTTCCCGCCTTATTGGACAGAAAATCACCGGCCTTTCCCGGCACGGCAAATACCTAGTGTTGAGCCTGAACGATGATGATTCGCTGGTCATCCACCTGAAGATGAGCGGCTCGCTGCTGCTGAGCCGGGACTCCAAAGAGCCGCCCCAATATACCCGCGCCGTGTTCTATCTGGGCGGAGGCACCAGCATCTTTTTCCGCGACCCGCGTAAGTTTGGCCGCGTCTGGCTGGTCAATGACTGGAGAACGGTTACCAAAAATCTGGGACCGGAGCCTCTGGAAGCGGAGTTTACGCCGCAGGTCCTGGCACAGCGATTGAAAAATCGTAAAGCGCCCGTCAAGGCACTCCTCTGCGACCAGTCCGTCATTGCCGGCATCGGCAATATGTATGCCGATGAAGCCCTGTTTGCCGCCGGCATTAATCCGTTGAGGTCTGGAGCCAGTCTGACAGGAGCAGAAATAGAACGTCTTTACCAGGCTATTCAGCAGACGCTGCGCGCCGCCATCGGTAACAAGGGTGCCAGCATCGTTAACTACTATCGGCCCGGCGGCGAGACCGGCACCGCCCACTTTGAGTTCAAGGTCGCTCACGGTCGCGGCAGGAACTGCCCGAACTGCGGCCGCCCGATTCAGCGTATAACGGTACGCAACCGCGGCACCTATTTCTGCCCCAAATGCCAGCCAAAACTTTAGTCACTAAGCGCAAAAGGTGGATAACGGTCAGTGGTCAATAAGAAAGCATATGCAGCTACTCTTAAACACCAGCGGAATACGCCAACTACAAAATCAAACAGGCCCTTAGGGTAACGGCCGGTAAACAAGATGGCAAACCAAGCAATTACTATCGATACTATAGCCGCAATACCTAGGAAGAAAAGAACAATGTAGTGCGGGATGGCTAGAAACCAT
>SDBU01002017.1_pt1 | contig 27733 bp, 22 predicted proteins | sample 2277071 | NCBI WGS metagenome assembly SDBU01 (sample SAMN10397929, study PRJNA504765) | marine sediment metagenome | isolation source: marine sediment core GS08_GC12, 126 cmbsf | place: Arctic Ocean: Gakkel Ridge, Loki's castle | collected 2008 | reverse complement strand
CTTGGCCAACCACATCCCCAACGACATTCTCTCGCTCGGTCGAGAGGTGGCTCACTCGATCCGTCAAACGCGTTCCCGGCCCACACTGTTGCGACCGTTCTTCCGACATTGCGGACTCGGACTGTAGTGCGTTCATTTAGTTATGCAAGGATCAACAAGAAAGTAGAATGTGCCGCTTCTCCCCAGGTCAACAAGAAAGCAGAATGTCCCCTTTCTCGCGATCCGCCGCCGTTTCCCTGGCCCCGAGCAGCTCGTTCAGGTAGGATCGTGGGTGAAGATCTTGTAAATGGGACATATCGAACCAAGGGTTTGGAAACCCCTCGGAAAGGTGACGATTATGAACGTTCGCAAGGTTGTTATGATGCTTCTTAGTGTCCTGATATTGGCAGCCGGAGCTTCGACCTGGATGGCCGGGTGCACCCCCCCGCAGCCCGGGAACGGGGGCATCACGTTTACCCTCCTTGGAGAAATCGTCAGGCTGACCTTCTTCGACATCGGTCCGATCGAGACCCGGGCAAACGAGACGGTCACCGTACCCAAGGCCGTTCGGCTGTTCGACGACACACCGCCGGAAACCCCGCCGACCGGACAGATGACGTTACCCGGCACCAGCGTGGGCGTCGCGCGCCGCCTGACGGGGAAGATCAGGACTCACCGCCAGACGTTGCCCCTGAGCGGCTTCGCGACAATCCGCTTCAAGATCGCCGCGGGTCAGTCGGCCGAACTGTGCGACTCGGCCGTCTTGCTGGGTGAGTTCGAGATGGACCTCACCTTCGGGGTGGCGTCCATCCGTAACCAGGTGTTTGACCTGAGCCAAGAGGCGATCAGGGTCATGATGGCCAACGACGTGACCATTTGCATCGAGATCACCGCCGATTTCGACGGCGAGATCACCATCGGAGAATACTTCTACTCCTTCGGCGGTGGTGCGGGAGGTAATCAGCCTCCAAGTGCGATCGAAGGCCCGCCGATCCTCCCGGGGGGTTTGACGCAAGTCCCGATCGATTCCCTTGCGGGGCGGGCGGTAGTGGCCCCGGTCAATCAGACCGTTAGCGGAATCGTGTACGGTGTGGTGGGGGTGCTCGAGGCCAACACCCCGGCGGTCAGTCCTCCGGCGGTCGACCCGGGCACGATCTCCGTGGTTCCGGCCGAGCTTGGGCTGCTCACCGTCGAGACCCTTTACCTGGGCACGCACAGTTCGTTCGTGCCCGACGTGTCCGGCGGGGTCACGCTGGCGACGTTGACCGTGTCTTATACGGACTCAGGGCCGACGAAGACGTTCGGCTTCGTCACGGGTTCGACCACCGCGGAATGGTCCTACGATCGACCGGAGCACACCACCGCGCTGGGCGGGGTGCAGCACGCTCAGGCCCCCGTGCTCTACAGCTTCGAGACCACCATCGGCTCCGCCTTCACCTACGACGGGTTTTCCTATTCGGTGGCCTTGGCGGTTGACCCGCTTCGGACAATCTCATCGCTCACCTTATCCGTGACGGACCCGGCTACGTATGCCACGTCTCGGCTCGAAACCGGCCCGCTGGCGGGTTGGGCCGGCCAGGCGATCACGGCAATCACCCTGGCAGGGCAGGCCCTGGTGATCGCTCAAGAGGAAGCCTGTTGCTTCGGCGATGGAAGCTGCACGGACCTCGAGCAGGACGATTGCCTCGCGGTGCTCGGTACCCCGCAGGGCGGCGGTGTTCACTGCGATGATTTCCCGTGCAGCGATGCCACGGAGGCGTGCTGTTTGGACGACGGCTCATGTCAGGATGCCGATGCGCCGGGTTGTGCCTCTTCCGGCGGAACGTCCCAGGGGCCGGGAAGCACCTGCGCGACGGTTACATGCCCCCAGCCCCTTGGCGGATGCTGCTTCAATGACACCCTCTCTTGCTTCGGCGACCTCAGTGCCGACGACTGCCGAAACACCGGTGGAACCACGCTGCCGGACTGCGATCCTGTCCCCGATCCATGCCTCTTCGCGTGTTGCCGCCCGGACGACACATGTACCACGGGCCTTACGGTGGACGAATGCATCGCCGCTGACGGCAGGGTGAATGCAAGGAGTACGACTTGCGACGACGTGAACTGTGCCTTGGACGCCCCGGGCATGCCGACCATCGCGGCCTGTCCGGCGGGTTTCGTGGTTAACTTCGGCATCTTCCAGGAGTATCTCGTGGACGTCGTGTTGGACTCTTTCATCCCGGACGCAGAGACTGGTATTGCAAACAGTGCAACCTGCAACTACGTCCGGGAGGACGGGGCGGGGGCGGGTCCCCCGCTGGTGACGTTTTTCGGGCCGGAGCAGGATTTTGGCTGTGCCCAACCGGGTGAGACCGTCCCGGTTGAGGGCGGGGGCTTTGCAAGCACGCAACGCACCATCTTTGTAGACACTTTTGGAACAACCCCGATCATCGACTGGGAGGGAGTTGCCGGGGAATTCATCGGTAACCTGGTCAGCGCGGGCGTCGGCCTCCCCTGCCCATAGAACCCAAGGCGACGCAGCGATGCGCTACCCCGTGGCTGCCCCCCGCTTGTCCGAGGCGATGTCGAGCCAGATGTCATCAAGGTCCAAGCGAGACCATTCGGTAAGGCGGTATCGGGTCATGCCCGCCGTTTCTTCTTTCCGGCAAGGCGTTTGCGTCGCTTGGCCTTAATGTCGCCCGCGAGGGTGTTGAGCGATCGGTCGTCGTATTGGCTCACTTGGCCCTTTGCAAGCTGGTCAAGTCCGACGGCAATCTCCTTGCGAAGCGTTGCGTGGCGCATTTCGCGAAGCTGGTCGCGCTCGTCAAGGAGCCGCAACGCTTCTCGAATCACTTCGCTGGCGGAATTGTAAAGCCCGGTAGCGACCTTCCGCTGGACAAGCTCTTCAAGCGTCGGAGTGAGAGAGACGTTCATGGGACCGATTCTTCTTTGTTGAGGAGCATAGCGCGAACAACAAGGACTGTCGAGGATTGTTATTTCGGCAGGGATCCGATAAAGGCGGTAGGGCAGGTGGAGCGCAGCGACACCTGCCTTGGGCCGTGAAGGTTGCGGCAGGTCTCGTTCCTCGACCTGCCCTACCGGGCTGTCCCTCTTTGTCCTCTACGTCGTCTTGATATAGCCGTTGTTGGAACTAAACAGGACAGCGAGACGGGACGATATGACAGTGTTTTGCCCCAATTGGAACGTCACCATCAGATAATAGGAACCGATAACGATGGACCTACAAGCACTTGCTGCCCGAATCGACCGTCTTGAGAGTCAGAATCGTAGCCTAAAACGAATTGGCGGTGTCTTAGCCTTGACGGTAGTCATTGGTCTAATAATGGGTCAAGCGCCTTCGACCGACAAGTCCACCACTGACGTTGTCAAGGCACGTGAGTTCTGGGTCGTGGACGAGTACGGGAGAGTAAGAGCCGTTTTCGGGTACGACAAGGAGACAGACACGGCCGCCCTCTTCATTGGTGATGGAAAAAACGTTCCTATTCGCATAGGCATGGTGAGGGATGCCGCTGGTGTGGTGGCTGGTGTGGAGCTGGGGGGACCAAACGGTCGTCTGAATCTTTATGCTGCGGGCGAACATGCGGGACTCGTTTTTGTGGATAGTCGTGGGAAGGCTCGGGCGACCTTGGGGATGGATTCGAATGGTGGTGCCTTCATTTTAAGCGACAAGCACGAACGAGTAGTTTACGGGCAGAGCGAGCTGGGTGTAACCGACAACCGAAAGTGACCGCCGATCAGGTGGGGTCGGGTTTGCAGACTCTCGTGGAGCGATTCGGATGCAATTCCCCCGCTCTTGATGCCGATAGGTAGACGTTGTCCGTGCAAGTTCTTCTTTGGATGATTCGCAATGCAACAGTTCCGACCAACAGGGCAGACCCGGCGTGAGGTATGCTCCGACAGCGGCCATTTCGACTGCCAATGTCATGCGGATGGGCTTCCACGAGATTTGCCGACGTACATCGAAGACGTTACCGACCTGACGAAAGAGATTCTTGTGCTCTGTGATCCATGCCGAATAAGGCTCGAAAACGATGGCGAGATCAAAGTAGCTCCCGCTCAGTGAAGTAATCGACCACCCGCGAAGCGGGTGGCTTTAGGAAGGCCCCCCGAGGGGGCCGATGGGGCATCCCCTTGCCGGACGGAACGATCATGGTCTGGCTGAGACTCCTCCCGCCATCCCATGTCTTGCGCCAGTCTGCACTCCACGGCGTTCGATGGAAGTCCTCCTTCAGCGCGACGCCGCCTCCGACCTTCGATGGGCGTTCCCTGTGCGGTAACGTTGTACGCCGATTCGTTCACCTTTGCTCAGCCCGAAGTCCCGAAGGGAAACTATCGCCGACCGGTCTAAACGACGGATCGGTCGAACCTCTTCTGGTCCACGGCCAGAGGCCGTGGTTTTAGAGGATAATAAGTAAAATACCGGACAGTCACAATCCTGTTCGGCACGGCAATTGCGTCAGGCGTTCCCGGGGTCTTGGGTGCCCCGCAGGGGCAACTGATAATAGCCCAGCGATTCATCGCTGGGACACCGACCCGGTGATGCAAACAAGTCCCGTAGGGACGGATGAAGGCGGGATCGCGTTTCAGTCGTCCCTACGGGACTCGGCTCAACCGTCTCATCACATTCCCAGCCCCGGCGCGCCGGGACTGGGCTATTCTCATTCCGTCCCTCCGGGACGGGACGACAAACAGTTCCCGTGCCGAACAGTATTGGGACATTCTACTTTTCCGGTTTCGTCCGCGGTCGGCTGCGGGTCATAGGTAGCCCAGGTCCTGGAGTCTTTGGCGGATCATCTCTTCCTCTTCGGGGGTGTAGCAGGCGGACTCGATGGGTTCGATTCGACCTAGCAGTTCGAGGGTGGCGATTACGTTGGTTACGGCCTGGTCGACGGAGAGCTGGTCGGTGTTCAGAAGGATCTCGGGTTTTAGCGGCTCTTCGTAGGGGGCGTTGACCCCGGCTACGTGGGCGATCTCGCCTCGTTGGGCCTTTTCGAACAGCTCGGCTGCCCCACGCTTCATCAGCACCTCCATCGGACAACGGCAGTAGACCTCGACGAACCGGCCGACGTCCTCACGGATGCGGCTGCGCACGTCGCGATAGGGGGAAACGGCGGTGACGATCCCGACCACGCCGTTGCGGTTCAGCATCTTGCACTCGTAGCCCAGCCGCAAGAGGTTGACCTCGACCTCCTCGCGGGTGAAGCCCAGGCTGCGGTTAAGCAGTTTGCGGATTCGGCCGGAGTCGAGCACTTCCACTTTGTGGCCGCGCACGCGCAGAGCATCACCCACCGCGGCTCCGACGGTGGACTTGCCCGAGCCGGAAAGCCCGGTGAACCAGATGGTGAAGCCTTTGGAAGAGTGTTTGGTCATGAGTAAAGAGCTATTAGCTGTTAGCTGTTAGCCGTCAGCCGCTGACATTCCGACGCTTCGCTCCCTTACGGTCGCGTCTCAGTTAATCCGTTTCGACGTTCCTGCGTTTGGCCGCTCCCTCACGGTCGCGGTTCGGTTTCGACGTTTCTGCGTTTCTGCATTTCTCCTCCTCGGTCACCAGGCGGTTACGTGCAACACCGGTCCCCACCAGAGCAGGACGACTACGAAGACCACCGCCAGGCCGGCGAGGGTCATCGGCCAGCCGAGCTGCACCACCTCGCGGACGCTGTAGTGCCCCGCGGAGAAGCAAATAGCGTTAGGCGGCGAGCTGACCGGGAGCAAAAACGCCAGGCCCGCGGGGATGGTCACCACCATGGTCATCAGCACCGGGCCGATGTCGCACATCTCCCCCAAGGAATACCCGATGGGGAGCATGATAGCCACCGCGGCGGCGTTGCTGATTCCTTCGGTGAGCAGGATCGTAGCAGTGGCCATCAGCATCACGATCAGCAGAGGTGAAGCCTCCGGGGTGATGATCTGGTGAGCCATCCACTCCATCGCCCGGGTCTCGTTCAGGGCGGTACCCAGAGCGACCGCCCCGCCGTACATGATGAGCACGCCCCAGTTGACGTACCCTGAAACCGCGTTCCAGTCGACCACGCGGAGCAGGAACAGCCCCGCGGCTGATACCATGGCGATCACCGCCAGGCCCACGGTGTTTCCCAGGACGATCCAGGCAACGATCGTTGCAACACTGAGCACTGCGAGGCGGCGCTCGCGCGAGGACATCGGCCCGAGCCGGCGGACACGCTGATCGAGCATGTTGGTGGCGGCTTTGATGTCGTCGATGTCGTCGGGGATGCGCCACCGCAAGGTCAGCACAGCCACCACGGTCATGATGATCACCACGGGCATGGCGGCGATCATCCACCACAGAAAGCTGATCGTCTTTTCCGGATGGGCTTCGTGGAGCAGGCTCAGTGCCAAAGGGGCCCGGGCTCCGCCGAGGAAGGTTCCCACTCCGCCGATAACCGCGCCCCACGCTAGGCCGAGGAACAGCTTTTTGGCGTAGGGGCTACCCTGCTTCAGGTTCAATGTGGCCACGATCTCCACCACTATCGGATAGATCATCGCCGCGACCGCGTGCTCCGGCATCCATAGTGCCAGAAAGGACGCCGAGACCGTGACGCCGACGACGAGCCGTGCCGGACTGCGATCGAAGCGTTGCAGCGCCAGAAGCGTTATGCGTTTCGACAGGCCTGTCGAGATCATCGCCCCGGCCAACAGAAACACCCCCAGCATGAAAAACACCGCGCTGTTGCCGAACAGGGCGAGGGCCTGGTCTTCAGGGAGCACGCCCAACAGGGGCAGCAGGGCGATGGCCAGCAAGCCGGTGGCAGCCAGCGGAATGAGATTCGTAAGCCAAAGCGACAGACAGAGCACGAAGATGGCCACACAGCGTTGGGGGGCGGCGGGGATCATATCCGCCGAGAGGTTGTCCGGGCGAATGAACGGCTCGGCGATCGTGAGGTACACGGCTACGGCGAGGGCGAGCCCGACGATGAGGTATTTGATCGCCAGGCGATGCGGCATACGAATAGCGAACGGCGAACGGCGAAGAGCGAAAGAACGGCGCTTGCGGTTCTTTCTGAATTCGCTGTTGGCCATTTGGGATTCCTTCGCTGTTCGCTATTTGGAATTCGCCATTCATTCCTCATATGTCAAGATCGAGTGGATCGGATAGTCGCCCAGCTTGTTTCGACCTCTGAGAGCGGCCAGCTCAATAAGAAACGCGGCTCCCACTATCTGTCCGCCCAGCGCTTCGACGAGCCGGCAGCTGGCAGCCATCGTCCCACCGGTGGCCAGCAGATCGTCGACCATTAGCACCTGCTGGCCGGGCTTGATGGCGTCCAGGTGGATTTCCAGGCAGTCTGTTCCGTATTCGAGCGCGTACTCCTCCGCCCGCGTCTTTGCGGGAAGTCGGCCCGGCTTGCGAATGGGAACGAACCCGGCGGAGAGGTTGCGGGCCACCGCGGTTGCGAAAATGAAGCCGCGAGATTCCGCTCCGACCACCACGTCCACGCGAATATCTCGGAATGGCTGGGTGAGGTACTCGACGGCCAGCGACAGCCCGCTCGGGCTGCCCAGAAGCGGGGTGATGTCCTTGAACACGATCCCCGGCTTGGGAAAGTCGGGCACGTCGCGGATCAGGTCCCGCAGCTTGGTGATTTTGATTTCGTGTTCGGGGTCCATGAGCTACTCCCGGAATGGCGAATCGCGAATCGCGAAGGCCAACCAGCTTGCCTTCCGGCCATTTGCCGTTCGATATTGGCCTTGCAATACAACGTAACCCGACACCGCCCGGATGTCCATCGGATGCCGACAACCAACGGTGTTCCCAGGCCCCAGGACCGTGGCCTCCGCGCGGGCGCGTTCCGCGCCAGCCCGCCGGGACTATCGCAGAGTACGCACGTTGCTAATGACAGATAGTCCGGAAGCGTTACACTGCCCGCTCGTTCTGTGGGCGGGCAGGGGCGACGTCGCCCACGGGGGACGACGCTACAGCGGAAGGCCGATTGGCACGGCCGCGTCCTTTTGCTATAGTCCCTGCGTTCTAACCCGGACGTACGCCTGCGGGTGCATCCGGGAAGGGCAAGCTTCTTCTTGCCAAGAGCTTGTGGAAGGGCGAAGGCCTCGGCGCGGAAACCGGCGTGTCGCCCTTCTTCTTGACTCCCGAGTGAAGAAACTCCGAAGGCAAGACACACAGGGGTAATAGGAGACCATGCGTTGAAGGCGAAAAGTTTACGCACTTGGCTGTTGTTGGGGATGATTCCGGTGGGCACCGTCGCCCTCCTCGGAGCCGGGGCCGCTCACGCGCAGGAGGACCGGCCAATCTTTCCGGCGGACATCGTGCAGCCCGAAACAACCGCGGATACCACGGCTCAGACCGAGGAAACCACATCCGCCGCAGACGGCGATGCCGAAAGACAGGCTTCGGAGAGGCCGGGAATACCGATCCTCTGGTGGCTTGCCCCGATTTGCGGCATCGTCGCCCTGGTGATGGCCAGGAGGTACTACCTGGAAGTGATGGCGTCGGATGAGGGCGATGCAAGCATGATCAAGATCGCCGGCTACGTCCGCGACGGGGCGATGGCCTACCTGTTCAGACAGTATCGGGTCGTTCTGGTGGTCTTTATGGTCCTGTGCGCCCTGCTGAACTGGATGGCCTGGGACCTCAAGGTTCAGCACTGGCTGGTACCGTGGGCCTTTTTGACCGGCGGCTTCTTCAGCGGGTTGTGCGGGTACTTCGGCATGTACACTGCCACGCGGGCGGCCCATCGCACGACGGCCGGGGCGCGCGAAGGGCTCAATCGAGGTCTGCGTGTTGCCTTTCGCGCCGGAGCGGTGATGGGCCTGGTCGTGGTCGGCTTCGCCCTGATCGACATCACTTTCTGGTTTGGCGGACTGTACTATTTTGCCCCCGACATGCCCCTGCACGAGATCACCGTGGTAATGCTCACCTTCGGCATGGGAGCGTCAACCCAGGCCCTGTTTGCCCGCGTCGGGGGAGGCATTTTCACCAAGGCGGCGGACGTCGGGGCAGACCTGGTCGGAAAAGTCGAGGCGGGGATTCCCGAGGACGACCCGCGCAACCCGGCGGCCATCGCCGACAATGTGGGCGACAACGTCGGGGACGTCGCCGGCATGGGGGCGGACCTGTACGAGTCGTACGCTGGATCGATCCTGGCTACGGCGGCGCTCGGGGTTGCGGCGGCCAACGCCCTGGGCCATGAGGCCACCTTGGGCAGGGAAGCGATCCGCTTCCTGGCGATCCCCATGGTGGTGGCGGGGGCGGGCATTCTCGCCAGCATCTGGGCGGGCATCAATCTGGTGAAAACCGAGGAAGGGGCCACGATGGCCCAGCTTATGAGCGCGTTGAACAAGGGGTTGTTGGCCTCCAGCGGGGTCATCATCGTGGCCACGTTTGCCGTTTGCGGCTGGCTGCTGGGCGGCATTGAAGACGTAAGCTGGGTGGGCATTTCCATGGCGGTGGTGGTGGGGTTGGCAGCCGGCTGGGCGATCGGCCAGTTTACCGAGCGATACACCAGCTACGACTACGCCCCTACCAAGCGGATAGCCGAACAGGCTCTGACGGGTCCCGCGACGGTTATCATCGCGGGCATCGCCGAGGGAATGAAGAGCACCTGGGCGGCACTTACAATCATCATCCTGGCCATCCTGCTGGCCTTCAACTTCGCCGGCGGAGGACACGAGTTCATGCTCGGGTTGTACGGGGTCGGGCTGGCTGCGGTCGGCATGCTCGCCACCCTCGGGTTCACTCTGGCGACCGACGCCTACGGTCCCATTGCGGACAACGCCGGCGGAAACGCCGAAATGACCAGACAAGATCCGGAGGTGCGCGAACGTACCGACGCACTGGACTCCCTGGGCAACACGACCGCCGCCACCGGCAAGGGTTTCGCCATCGGCTCCGCCGCACTCACCGCCCTCGCCCTGCTGGCTGCGTACGTCGAAGAGGTTCGCATCGGCCAGGTTCGAGAAGCGATGGCGTACATCTCTGAAGTGGTTCCGGGGGCGTGCGACAAGACCGTAGGCGCCAACGGCAAGGAGATAGGCGCCGACCTCGGCATCGGCGAGATCTACTACATGGGCAACGGCAAGTTCGCGGAGAAGTTCAAGGCCGGCACCGCGGAAGCGAACTTCGACGCCTACATGCTGCTCAACAAGAAGGCCCGAATCTACTTCGACACCCTGCTCGAAGATGGTAGGAAGAACGCCAGGCTCACCGGGCTGGCCCCCGCGACGCGGGAAAGGAGCTTCGTGCAGACCGCTCGTGTCGGCGGCGGCGACGGCGGCGAAACGTATGAGGTGCAGGTCGTAAGAACCCGCAAGGCATCGCTCCAGCAGTTCATGGACTACTACAACGTCACCCTGATGAACCCGAAGGTGCTGTGCGGGATGTTCTCCGGCGTGCTGCTCGCCTTTCTGTTCTGCGCCCTCACCATGCAGGCGGTCGGGCGGACGGCGTATCAGATGATGCTCGAGTGTCGCGAGCAGTTCAAGAAGGTCGGGCGATACCTTGTCGAGGTCAAGGGGATGTCCGAGGAGGATGCCGCCAACTCGGATAACTGGCCTCGCGAGCAGGTGGAGCACAAGGGCGAGAAGGTGCCCGACTACGCAAGATGCGTGGACATCTCCACCAAGGGCGCCCAGAAGGAGATGATCTTCCCGTCGCTGCTCGCCATCATGATGCCGGTGGTAGTGGGTCTGATCTTCGGCGTGCCGGGGGTGATGGGGCTCTTGGTCGGCGGGCTGACCAGCGGCTTCGCCATGGCGATCTTCATGGCCAACGCCGGGGGGGCCTGGGACAACGCCAAGAAGTACATCGAGAAGGGTCACTTCGGCGGCAAGGGCAGCGACGCCCACAAGGCCAGCATCGTCGGCGACACCGTCGGCGATCCCTTCAAGGATACCGCGGGCCCATCGCTGAACATCCTCATCAAGCTGATGAGCATGGTCAGCGTGGTCTTCGCTGGCCTGGTAGTCAAGTTCGCCCCGAAGATCGCCGCGCTTTTGGGTATTTGATGACCACCGAGCACGAAGCGGTATATCAGTTAATTGGTGAATGGAAGAACGCCGGAAAGTCAAAACGGTGTCGTTTCGTCGGTTCTGCATCGCGACGTTTCGACGTTTTGACGTTTTGACGTTTCTCTCGCTACACCGGCGGCGGTGGGCCGATATCCCCGGCGACGTAGATGAGCAGAGGACCCTCGGACGATCCGTCGAGAGGATCTCCAAAGGCAGGCAAGTACCGGTTGGCTCCGGGGCTTCCACCTCCAGCGTTGCTAAGGTCACATCCGGTTGCAGCCGCGGAGGCTACCGCCAACAGACATATAGAGACCGTCGCTACGACGATTCTTCTTCTACTCCGAGCTTCCATGTTTCCCACTCCCGATAGAGCCTCTCCTCTCGTACAATGCGCGACCGTGGCCACGGGTAGTGCAAAGATCCTCTTTGCTTTCCCCGTCTTCGCCGCATCGATCCCGCGGCGGGCGGTTTCCCCGATCACGCATTCCGCAGCAGAGGTGGGCTGGGCCGATCGCCCCACCCACAACTCCTTTCAGATACGATTTCCAATTAAAAACCGGTCAAGGCCAATCTGACGGAGGAAAAAGTTTGGGGGCGATAACAGCCCGCAAGAATGCACGGTGCCGTCGATTCCTATCGGAACCGGGGCGGACAGAAGTTACGAGTTACGAGTTACGAACCCGTCACCGGACCCCTTTCGTAACTTGTAACTCGTAACTCGTAACTTGTAACTGCTACCATCTAATAAGAAGGGCGGTGGCGTCGTCATCCACAACGGTTGTTCCCGCGTGTCGCTGGAGGGCGGAGAAGAGCACGGTGACTTCCTCTTCGCCCACCCGGGCCCTTTGAAGACACTGCTGCACTCTGGCGATCCCGAAACGCTGAGGCGGGCTGGTGGCGGCGGACTCCGGTGGATCATCACTCTCTTCACTTCGAGGGTCGTGGGCACGCTGCTCGATGAATCCGTCGCTGAGTAGAAGGGTTCGCACGCCGGGTGAGATCCCAACTCTCCGGGATTCGTAGGTCGGTTCGGGCTTGATGCCCACGGCCAGGTTCTCGCCGGTCGCCAACAGCTCGCACTGTCCACCGGGACGAATGGTCAGCGCGCAACCGTGACCCGCGGCTACATAGGTGAGCGTGCGCTCCTTCGCGTCAAACACGCCGACCCAGGTTTTAAGAAAGCTCGAGTTGCCGATGCGAGAATGGTAGAGGTGGTTGATTCTGGTCACCGCCAGGGCGGGGTCTTGGCGCTCCTGCAAGCAGGCGTGCAGGAATCCCTGGGAGGCGCTCACCAGGACGGACACGGGGATGCCCTTGCCTCCCACGTCGCCTAACATCACCGCGAGACGCTCGTTTCCCAGCGGGATTACGTCGAAGAAATCACCTCCGATGCATTGCCCCTGCCAGGTTTCGCCGACGTAAGTGAAAGGTCCGCTCTGACCCGTTCGCGGCGGGAGCAGTAAGCGCTGGGCCTCCGCGGCGGCTTCCAACTCCGCCTCCATCCGCTCCCGGCGCCGCTCGATGTCGATCCGCATCAGGTTGGACATTCCCAGGGAGGCAAGGCGCCCCACCACGAGCGGAAAGGCGTCGGTGAGCGCCGCACGCCCCTCGCCCCGAGAATCACCTAACGGACTATCGAGGTAGAGGAATCCCAGCAGGGTCGACTCGACCATGATCGGCACGCACAGCCCCAGCAGCTCATCCGGCCCGTCCGTGCCTAAAATGCCCTCTCCAACCTCTTTGCCGCGCCGCAGGCGAACCGCCCTGCCGGAGGATGCTTGACGGATCAATGCGCGCTTCAATCGCGGCTGTGAGCCTTCCGCAAACCCCGCACCTCGGTAGGCCACAACCTCGACCACGTCTTTGCCAGCCGCGACGCGCAGGAACGCCACTCTGGTGAAGCTCGTGCCGGCGACGGCGGCGTCCAGAGCAGCCTCGGCAACCGCAGCTTCGCTGCGGGCGGCGTGGATCTGCTCGGAACACTTCAGGAGCAGCTGGTGCCCACCGCCCGGTATCGCCTCCCGGCAAGCCGGGTCGACCGCGGACACGACGGTTCCCGTAAAACCGGTGTCGCTCAGTGTGGCCAAAGCCGACTCGGGCCTCGATGAGGCCTGACGATCAACCACCAGGAGCGTCCACGGACCGACCACGATAAGGTCGTCGGGGCGCAAGTGAAATTGGCGGTCATGTTTCAGTCGCACTCCGTTGAGCCACGTTCCATGTGTACTGCCCACGTCGTCCAGCAGCCATCCTCCCAAACTCCGGCTACTTATACCGCGTGCCGGACGGAAGGAGAGTCTCGCGTGGTCGCGGGAGACCGCCGGGTCGTTGAGTTGCAGGGCATTTGCCGACCGACGACCAATGGTTGCCGGTCCGGGCGGTTGCAGGCGAAAGGACACCGCGGTCGGACCGGACACCGCCCGGAGTTCGAGATCTGTCGGCTTCCCCTTGTCGCTAGCCATTCTTAACCATCCTGCCGGAATAGCCCAGGCTACCCCATTGTCCGGCATAAACGCCGGACGACAACCGCGCAGCAAAAAAAAATGTCTCAAACATCACCCATGTCCGACCGGACGAAAGACCTTCGAGCATCTATAATCAGACAAGCTAAACAGCTGTTAGCTGTCAGCTCCCGGCCATCGGTTTTTCGCCCGGGTCGGGATGTTCCCACGGGGATGAGAAGTCCGCGTGCCAACCTACGCGGTAGTGAGCCCATGAAGGAGGCCGGATACCGTGACACTCTCGCCCGAGAGACTTAGCGGGGAGTTGGCCAACGCCGCCGGGTTGGTGGGACCTGAGAGGGTGGGGCCGGCTCCGCCGGGCACCGCCTGCGGGCCCGAGGCCAAGCCCGATTCACTTGGGACGCGCGCTGCGACTCAGCCGACCGCTGGGCAGGTTGTGAGAGATACCCCGCCCGCCCTGCGCATCAGCTCATACAAGATTCTCGGCGTCTTGGGTGAGGGGAGCATGGGCGTGGTCTATCGCGCCCAGCAGGACAATCCGCACCGGGTGGTTGCCCTCAAGGTCCTTAAGGCGGGAGGAGCCACCGCTAAGGCCCTGAAGCGGTTCGAACACGAGGCCCAGGTCCTGGGCAGACTGCAACATCCGGGCATCGCCCAGGTATTCGAGGCGGGCACGGCGGACAGCGGACACGGCCCGCAGCCCTTCTTCGCGATGGAGCTGATCCGCGGAACGCCACTCGAAGACTATGCCCAAACGCAGGGGCTCACTTGCGCCCAACGACTTGCTCTACTGGTTAAGGTCTGCGCGGGCGTTCAACATGCCCATCAGAAGGGCGTCATCCACCGGGACCTCAAACCCGGCAACATCCTTGTAGACGAAAGCGGCCAGCCGAAGATACTGGACTTCGGCATCGCCCTGGTGACCGACTCGGATAGCCGTGTATCCGAGGCCCATACCTACCTGAAGCAGCTTGCGGGCACCATTCCATACATGGGCTTCGAGCAGGTGAAAGGTGATCCCAGGGAGCTGGACACCCGCATCGACGTGTACGCCCTCGGAGTGATCGCCTATCAGTTGCTGGCCGGACGGCTGCCCTACGATCTTAAGGACAAAACCCTGCCCGAAGCTCTCCGCATCATCGCCGAGCAGGAGCCCACGCCGCTGGGCACCGTCGACAGGTCTTTGAGGGGAGACGTCGAGACCATCGTCGCCAAGGCCCTCGAAAAGGACAAGACGCGTCGCTACCAGTCGGCATCCGAGTTCGCCGCGGACATTGAGAGGTTTCTGTCCGACCAGGCCATTCTGGCTCGCCCGCCATCCGCCATCTACCATTTCGGGAAGTTCGCCAAGCGGAACAAGGCCCTGGTCGGCGGTATCGGCGGAGTGTTCGTCATGCTCGTGGTGGCTATCACCGGGACCGGCCTGGGTCTAAGAGAGGCCGAAAAGGAGGCGACCAAGTCCAAAGCGACCTTCGACTTTCTGGTCTACGATATGCTGACGTCCGCCGACCCCAGGATCGCTCAGGGTCGGGAGATCACCGTCAAGGACGTCCTCCGCAATGCGTCGGACAGGATCGAAAGTGCCTTTTCCGATAAGCCGGAAGTGGAAGCTTCGATCCGAGTCACACTCGGAAAGATCTACAACGGTCTTAGCGACTATGCCCCGGCGGAACTGCACCTCCGGGAGGCTGAGGAAATCCTACGGAGGAGACGCGGCGAGAACGATCCCCAGACCCTGCGGGCAAGAACCGAGCTCGCCGATTCACTGCTGCACCAGGGCAAGTACGCCCAGGCGGATACACTTCTTCGCCAGACGCTGACAGCCCAATCACGCGTAATGGGTGATGAGCACGCTGACACCCTCAGAACGATGTACGAGCTGGCCTTGCTGTCCCTGACCCAAGGCAAGCTCGACGAAGCCAGACAGCGGTACGACCGGACGCTCGGGCTCCAACGCCGCTATCTGGGAGACGACCATCCACAGACGCTGGAAACAACACAGGATCTGGCGGCTGTACATTTGGAGCTTGGCGAACTCGCCGAGGCAGAGAGGCAATACCGGCTGACCCTTGCCATCGCGCGTGATGTCCTGGGTGACACGCATCCACATACACTGGTGATCAGCAGCAACCTGGCGCTTGTGCTCAAGTCCCGCGGTAGGCTCGAAGAAGCCGAGAGGCTCTATCGTCAAACGCTACAGACACAGCGCCGCGTTTCGGGCAACGAGCACTTGGATACTGTGATCTCGATGCACAACCTCGTCCTGGTGCTTCACGAACTGGGTGACCTGGACGCGGCGGAGGAGCTTGAGCGCGAGGCGGTCGAGATCCTGCGGGCCACCGCCGGCGACAACCATCCAAGAACCATCTACGCGATTATCTGGCTGGCGCTTTTGCTGGAGGAAAAGGGTGAATACGCCGAGGCTGAGACGCTCCAAAGGGAAGTGCTCGAACTGCGCCGAGAGCTGAACCCCAAAGGGGATCCAATCATCGCCACTTCGCTGATCCGTTTGGGCATGGTCCTGATGAAGAAAGGTGAGCCTGCCGGGGCCCAGCCGCTGCTGGGCGAGGCTCTCGAGATACGCAAGGACGCGCTGCCCGCAGGTGACTGGCGCATCGCCAATACAGAAAGCGTGCTGGGCGGCTGCCTCACCGCACAGGGGCGGTTCAGTGAAGCGGAGTCGCTCCTCCTGAAGACCTGGCCGATCATCGAAGGCCAGCGGGGCGAGTCCGACCGGCTCACCCGAGAGGCCCTCGAGCGCATCGTGAAGATGTACCAGGAATGGGGAAAGCCGGGCATTGCCGCCGACTACCGCGCCTTGCTGCCCGCGACACAGAGCGGGGAATAGCGAATGGCGAAAGAAGAGAATCACTCAATTCGCAATTCGCATTTCGCATTTCGCATTTCATAACTCGTAACTCGTAACTCGTAATTCGTAATTCGTAACTCGTAATTCGTAACTCGTACACGGTCCGATCAGGCCCCGACAGGTCGCCTGGAGAACGAGACGGCAACCACCGGCCTGTAACCCCCGCGGCGCGCGGATGCAATTGCGGGACCGGTTTTCAACCGGTTAACCGACCGGTCAGTAACCGGTTCCACATGCCCGGTCGTGCTGACCCTGGACAGTCCTCTCTTGATAGACGAGTATACTCTCACGGTCGCCGACGGCCAGTAGGGGTCCGGTGTGGAACCGGTTCCACAGCGGTTGCGAATAAGGGTTCCTGGTGCATATTGGAGGACGCTCAGTGGTTCACCCGGTTTCGAGACTCCGCCAGCTTGTCGCGGTGGTGTTGATAACAGCCTCGGTGCCGCCGGTTGCCGGATGCATCGGGGGCGGTCTGCTGATCAAGCCGGTCAGCGCGAAAGAAGGACTTGTCGAGACGGTCATTTCCCGGGATTCAGTTTTCGCCACCGACAAGATCGTGGTCATTGACGTAAGCGGAATCCTGGTGAACGCCACCGGGTCCGGACTGTTCGGCGACGGCGAACACCCGGTCAGCATGCTGCTCGAACAGCTCGACAAGGCCCGCAGAGATCGGGCGGTAAAGGCGGTGATTCTGCGGATCAACTCGCCGGGCGGGACGGTAACCGCCAGCGAGCTGATGCACGACGAGCTGATCCACTTCCAAGAGTCGGGCAAGCCGGTGATCGCGGTTATGATGGACGTAGCCGCCAGCGGCGGCTATTTCATCGCCTGTGCATGTGACGAGATCGTTGCACAATCATCCACCGTCACCGGCAGCATCGGGGTCCGCATGCAACTGTTCGACATCAGCCAGACGATGAGCATGCTCGGGGTCACCGGCGACGCGATCACCTCCGGGGAGTACAAGGACACCGGCTCACCTTTTCGGGCGATGCGCCCCGAGGAACGTGAGATCTTCCAGGAGATCATCAACGACATGTACCAGCGGTTTGTTGACGTTGTGGTGACCGGTCGGCCCGGACTCGATGAGCAGGCTGTCCGCAAGCTGGCCGATGGACGGGTCTACACCGCAAAGCAGGCCCTTAAGCTGGGCCTCATCGACCGCATCGCCACCATGCGCGAGGCGATCGCCCTGGCCAAGAAGCGCACCGGCGCCGAGCGCATCCGCCTGGTCACCTACCATCGCCGGTACGACTATCGGCCCAACTACTACCTGGAAGGGCCCCGTCCGCCGACCGGTCATGTCAACCTGCTCAACATCGACCTTCCCGGCTCTCTTGGCAGACGGGCGCCGCAATTCATGTACTTGTGGAGCCCCGGCCGGTAGAGCATCCTACGTTCTCGGGCAGTCCCGGCGCGCCGCGACCCCCCGTGGCGGCCGTAGGAAACCGCTTATCGTTCCCTTATGGATCCGCTACACGAAAACGAAGAATGCTGTAGGGCGTTCTACTGATAGTGATCGTGACAGGCCAAACAGGTCGCCTTGAGCTTCTTGTGCAGCTTTCTCATCCGGGCCTCGTCGGCGTCCTTCTTCTTCTTGGCCTCCCGGGCGAGTTCCAGGGCGGTGTCGCGAAGCTGACCGGCCCATTCGATATAGTCAACCTCGCTCTGGTTATGCCTGTTGACGTTGGCCAGTTCCGCCAGCAACTCCGCCTCGACCATGAGCCTGTCCGCCCGGTCCCGGGCGGTGGGGTCCTCCAAGAGCTGGGTGATGCCCTCGAAAAACCGCCCCTGCCCCTGCATCAGCGAGTGCACCGATGCAGCCGGCTTGAACGCTTTAGGAGTTGCACCCGGTGGGGCGCTGTCCACCCGTGCAGCCAGGGTCATACACCAAAAGCAGCCAGCCACCAGGCAGAACGTCAATGCTATCCTTCGAGCCATATGCGCCCTCCGCAAGTTGGGTCCATAATCGTAATCCTAATCGGCGGTTACACCTTCCACCATCCAAGAACTGGGCATTATGGCTTGGGCCAAGGACGCTGTCAAACACGCGGTTAGAGATTCTTCAGCCGCTGCTCTTTGTCATACGTCTGCAGGGCCCCGACGAGTTCCTCCAGGTCCCCCTGCATGATGCGGTTGAGGCTGTACAGGTCGAGGCCTATGCGGTGGTCACTCACCCGGTTTTGGGGAAAGTTGTAGGTTCGGACGCGTTGGGAGCGGTCGCCGCTGCCGATCATGACCTTGCGGACGCTATCGCGTTTGGCCCGGTCGGCGGCCCGGTGATGGTCCAAGAGCCGGGTGAGCAAGATGCGGCGGGCCTTGGCCCGGTTTTTGTGCTGGCTCTTCTCGTCGCGCATCGAAACGGTGATGCCGCTGTCCTTATGCACCAGCCGGATGGCTGAGGATACCTTGTTTACGTTCTGCCCCCCGGGTCCACCGGAGCGGGAGACGAACTCCTCGACGTCGTTGTCCCAGTCGATTTCGATCTTGATCTCCGCCGGCTCGGGGAGCACCGCGACGGTGGCGGCGGAGGTGTGGATGCGACCCTGGGCCTCTGTCTCGGGAACGCGCTGCACGCGGTGGCCGCCGCCCTCATACCCCAGCATGCGGTAGACCTCCGGTCCCTTGACGTTGAGGATCACCTCCTTCAGACCACCAAGGTCCGACCCGCTTTGATCCAGAACTTCGACCTTAAGGCCCTTCTTCTCGCAGAAACGCAGGTACATCTCGTAGAGGTCTCGCACGAACAGGGCCGCCTCGTCACCCCCGGTTCCCGCCCGGATCTCCAGGATGATCGAGTCGATGGCGGCATCCTCGTCGGTCACGATCGCGGCTTTGAGCTTCTCGAGAAGCTCATCACTGCGCCCCTGCAGCTCATCGAGTTCCGCCTCCGCCAGCTCGCGCAGATCCGGATCCTGCGAACGATCCGCCAGGATCTCCCGGGTCTGGGTCAGCTCGGTCCGCACCTTGCGAAAGACCTTGTAGGGCTCGACCAGCCGTCGCAGCCGCCCGAGCTCTTTGGTGATTTCGACGTACCTCACCGGGTCGGAGGCAACCGCCGGGTCGGCGAGTTGATGATTGAGCCCATCCGCCCGGTTGGCCAACTCCTCGAGCTTGGCGATCAATCTGTCTTCAACGTCACCGGACATGGATCAACTGCCTCCCGCTACGGGCGACCGCACGGGCCGTTTCGCTCACGCCGGCCGTGCAACTATCCCCCATTATTCATACCGCAGAGAGCGCAGGGTATTGTCAGGAAAGAAGTCAAGGCAAAAACGGGGTGCACCCCGTTTCTTCAGTGTGTCAAGCCTCGCTCCCGGAATAACTCTCCTAAGCCTGTTCCTTCTCTGCGGCCTCTGCGTGCTCTGCGGTGAATCATCCGGACCATCGAGCCCTTCCCGGCCCGGACGTGCATGCAAAAAACCACGCGCATTGTCGTTATCGGACAAACGTGCGTGGCTCGCCAATCCTTCCGCTGGGCAGCTATTGGCGCTGCGCGCGGGGCTTTTTCTTCGGAGTCGCCCTGAAGTAGTCGGTTCCGAACTTCTTGGCGAAGCGGTCCACCCGGCCGAGGGCGTCGACGATCCTCTCCGCACCCGTAAAGAACGGGTGGCACTGGGAGCAGATCTCCGTCCTGATCTCCGGCACGGTGCTCGAGGTCGTCCACGTTGCACCACAGCCGCAGTGGACTTCGCATTCCATGTATTTCGGGTGGATGTCCTTCTTCATTGTCGTCCCGCCTGTGCCAAACCCAATGCGCAACAAACGCAGAGCCGCAGATTATACCCGCCGAGCCGGAAGCCTCAACCCCATTCCCGCCCGTATTTTGCGGTTTTGAGCGGGGCCGCAGAATCGTGCGCCGCCAGCCAACGCCGCTACTACGCTGTCACTCGTGGATTGATGGGTTGGTGTGCCACTGCTTTTGAGCAGCGGCTTCTCCGGTTCCTGGACCTTCTCACCTTGGGTTCGCGCTGCTGGAGAGCAGTGGCACACATCTCCGGCGGGTGGCCCGCCTCGTTTCGAGGTGGGGGACGGGTGGCCCGCCTCGTTTCGAGGTGGGGGACACGATGATTCACGGCGGTAGCTTCGGACCTTGTCGTATCATCCGGCCCCCCGCCTTCAAGTACCTGTTTAGCGGTTGCGACACAGTGGTCCGGGGTGGCATGGGCAAACTTGTTTGCCCGCGCGGATTCGATCGTCGACACGGGCAAGCTATCGCTTGCCCATGCCACCCATTACATGCTAAACACGTACACCTTCAAAGAAGGTGGGGCACCCGCACACGGACAAACAAGTTTGTCCGTGGCACCCAACAATACTGTTGAGACTCATGAAACACGGTACTACGGCGTTTCGCCATCCTCCCGCGGTCCTAGCGGGGGGAGGGCACTGCGGGCGACGAGCTGGTCGACGACCCACTTGTCGCGCGGATTGAGGCGATAGGCAACCTGGAGGTGCTGGATGGCAGCCGTTTCGTTGTTCCGGCGCATGAGGAATTTCGCAAAGGCCACGTGGGCGCCGGGGTTGCCCGGCTCCATCGCCACGGCCTGGCGGTAGCGGAGCAGGGCCCCGTCGAGGTCGCCGCGTTCTTCCAACTCCTCAGCCAGGAAGATCTGCTGCCTGGCGGAGGGGCCCACGAACTCGGCTGCCCACTCCGCCTGCTCGAGGGCCTCGTCGAACTGCCCCTTCAGCTCCAGGGCACGATTCTTGCCCTCGATCGAAGCTTGGTGCCCAGGGTGAGCGTCGATCGCCCGGGAGAAATAGGTGATGGCGTCGTCCAGCTCGCGCATGGCCGCAGGGTGGTTCATCTGCCGGAACTTCTCTTTCGCCAGCATCAGGCTGCAGACCCCCAGGTCGTTTAGATTCTCGAGGTTTCGCGGACGGCGACGCTGGGCCTCGAGGAAGAAGTAGCGGGCGGGCCCGAAGTCACCGCTCAGGACGGCGTTTTGACCTTCTCGCCGAAAGTGACGATAATTAGGGCCGCAACCCCCAAGTGGTATGCATAGTGAAAACAGCGTGCCACCCAGGAGCAAAAGCCCGATCCGGCGAACTCGTGGCAGATCTTTCATGACCGAAACCTCGCACCTACCTGAGCCGCGGGCTTGGGCCCGCGCGAACGTCCGCGCAGGCTAAAGCCTGCGGCTCGGGTCGTCACCCGCCATGCCGTCAAACGGCCGGCTGAATCCCATGTCCTTACGGTTTGTGATTCTACATCATCGCGTCGCGGGTGGCGAGCACTGGGACCTCATGCTCGAACAGGGAGAGGTCCTTTTGACCTGGCAGCTCGAGCGTGAGCCGGTCGATCGGGCGGCTCTGCCGATCCGGGCCCGACGGATCGGCGACCACCGCAGGGCTTACCTTGACTACCAGGGGCCGGTCAGCGGCGGCCGCGGGGAGGTCGCTCGGACCGACGAGGGGGAGGTGAGGTTCGAGGAAGCCACGGACAGGCGCTGCGTCGTGCGGCTTACCGGCCGGCGGCTGGTCGGGCGTTTCTCCCTCACCGCCGAGGGAGAGGCCTGGCTGTTCGAGGCGATCGACGACGGCCAGTCCGGGTGATTCACCGCGGAGCACGCAGAGAGCGCCGAGAGGAGGGTGCCCTATCCGTCACACACCCACAAAGTCGGGCCGGTGAAAGACGCGTGGAAGACGGCGTAGTCCAGGCTGTCCACGTCCCCGTCCGCGTCGTCATCAAACCACAACTGACAGCAATCGGACACCGGCGCTGCGTCACCCATAAAGCATCGTTGAAAGCCGGCGAAGTCGGTCACATCCACGTCGTCCTCTTGCCCGGCATCCACGAAGTCAGTGTCGCAACTCGGCGCCAATGCGGATTGCTCGTTACGCCAGACCACATACGGAATGTCTTGATCTGAGATTACCTCGAAGGTAATCCAGGCCATAATGGCATCAGTCATCGTCCCCCCATCCCCGGGAGCGACGCCGACGGCGTAATCGATGAGTCCCTCCTCCTCATCTACGAACTTGCCAATCTGGAATATGAACGGGTAGTCACCTGGCGAGATCGAAACGAAGTCCAAGACCGTCGTGCTGTACGCCAGGAAAAACTGCCCCGCGATGATCGGCTGGCCCGCGTTGGACATGGCCACGGCCACTTCGACCTGATCGCCGATCTCGAAGCATGGATCGCCAAGCAGGGCCAACACCATGGGCCCGCAATGGTCACCCGCGGGGCCACCGCGGGGGCCGTCGGCCCTCGCCTCGCTCTGTCCGGCCGTATAAAAGGCCGCGCATACCGCGGCCATGAACGTCCGGCGAATAATCAGTCGACGCGACGTGCTTCCCCCCAGTTCTAAGAGGTGGTCTCCAATCCGAACAGCCATAAACGCCACCCCCCGATGGTTGACCTGACCCACGAACGACGCACCCCGAACGGGTCGCGTCTCCAACCGAAACACGATCATAGCGAATTGGGGCGGTTGGTTCAACCGGAAAACTACTGTCAATCGTCAGTTGAAGGCGTGGGGAACAGACACCCGTCGGTCTTGGATTCTATCGTGTATCCAATCCGTCCCCCACCCGTTTTGGCGTTTCGAGTTTTTTGACGTTTCGACGTTTAATCTAGCGCGTTTTCGATCGCCCGGCGGATCTTGGCGTGGACGACGTCGGGCTGATGGATGGATCGCCAGGCCATTGGGGCCGCGTCCGCATCGGCGGTGAGGAAGGTGATCGTGCCCAGACCGGTCAGTTTCTCCGGCCGGGAAACGCTGACCCGCGTGCTTCTAAGCTCCACCAGGAGGCGGGCGGTTCCGCGCGGTTTGCGAACTCCTTGCACGTCAATCACGCGGCGGTTGGTCAGTATGTACCAGGTGGGCACCCAGCGAACGACGGCAAGGCCCAGACGGGCGAAAGCGATCAGGATGATCAACTGCGTGGTTGAGGTCAAAGAGAGCCCCAGCAGAGGCCTGTTGAGCCAGGCGAGCAGCCCGGCGGCCACAAAGCCGGCGATCATCCACGGGGCCGAGTCGAACAAAGGCCTCCACATCGACGGCTTGGAGACCCAAAGCACGATCTCCCCGCCATCGATCACCCCGTCGGGAAGTGCCGCAAGCGTGGCAGCCACGTTGGCGGTCGCCGGCGAAGCCTCCGCCGTCGGCGTGGAGAACCTTGCGTGTGCCACCGCTGGGTCAACAATCATCACCGGGGGGACCGTACCGGATGAAGAGGCACTGCTCGCGGAGCGGCGGCACGCGCGCCCATGCCCTTCCGGGATCATCATCACCACGAGCACCTCTCCTTTCTCATCGGCAACCGGCGGCCCGGGTCACGCGGAAAAATGACCTCCGCACCGCCCACGTCGTCGCCCAGCCATGTTCATTATACGCCAGGCCGACGCGGAAGCGACCGTACCGCACAACCCCCTCGGCGGGTGTTTCCCAAAACAAGGTGGCGATTCCCGCATGGGGTGCCATTGCCAAAGGGCAGCACGGTCATGCTGAATGCCGATTTGGCAAACATGCCCGCGCCCACGGCTTGGGCATGCCACCGAAACTGGGATGCCCCCCCCGACCGGCGGCGGCCGTCTCGGTTTGCACGCTCCCTCACGGCCGCGTCTCGGATCACGGTCGCGGGTCGGTGCGCTGATACGTGCCGCTCTTGCCGCCGGTCTTGCTTTCGAGTTGGATCGGGCCTATCATCATCGATTTGTCCGCCGCTTTGGCCATGTCGTACAGGGTAAGTGCCGCGACAGCCACACCGCTAAGAGCTTCCATCTCCACGCCGGTCCGCCCGGTTGCCTTGGCGGTGCAGAAGATCGCGAGCTGTTGGGGTGACCGCCGCGAGAATTCGATCCGCACCCAGTCGAGGGGCAAGGGGTGACACATCGGAATGAGGTCCGCGGTCCGCTTGGCGGCGAGAACCCCCGCGACGCGGGCGGTCGCCAGAGCATCTCCTTTCGGAAGGGCGGAGGCCAGCAGGGCGTCGAGCACTTCGGCCCGGGCCTGCAACGCCCCCGACGCGGTGGCTTCACGGGAGGTTATCGACTTGTTGGAGACGTCGACCATCCTGGCTTCACCCTCGGATCCGAGGTGGGACAGCTCCGGTCGCGCAGCGTTTGTACTATCTGTCATGATGTCTCATTGTCCCTCGGTTCAGGCTTGCGGGCAAATAACCTTGCCTCGGGTCGACCGCTTGGCCGGTGATTATAGGACACACCGAGGTGCAGCACCGCCGATCATGCCCACACCCGCTCAAGCCGATAGCGAGTTTGTGTCCTGGCTTTCGACATCATCGCCCACCGTACCCCTGGAACTGGACGGCATCCGGTGCGGACGGCTGGCGAGCTTTCTCGATTGGGTGGCTGCCGCCCGGGCCCACCGCGTGCTCGTGTTGGTGATGGCCATTTGGCTGCTCAACGCTTTTGACCTGACCCTGACCATCTTTGCTCACCAGCAGGGGATGCTCCATGAGCAAAACCCCGTCGCCCGGGAGATGCTCGAGGCGGGAGTGCTGCCGATCATGCTGTACAAGGTCGGCCTGGTCTTTATGGGCAGCTATCCCCTTTTGAAGTTCCGCGCCCATCGGATCTGTGAGCTGGGCGCCCTGGTGGTGTTGGCGGCGTACGCCCTGCTGGCGGTCCGCTGGTCGACCTGCTACGAGCTGTACTCACTCAGCGCCAGCGACAGCGTGAACCTGGCGGAGTTCAACCTCATCAACCGCGGCTTCCCATAGACAAAGCGTAACCGTTCATACCGGGTGGTTCTTTCACCGCAGCCGCCGTGCCGCCTTCGGCGACACCCTGAGACGATGAAGAGGGCGTTTTGTTCAACCATCCCTGCGGGACTGAGGACGCGGGGTGACCCAACCTTCGGAACACGATGGGGGAGGGATTCGCTTGCGTTCTTGTTCGCCCGGACACGATCCCCGTGTGCACATTCCGTTCCCCACCCTTTACTTCGGAAAGGATGGGGCACCCGCTCTCTTCGAGCAGTTCTTGCTGTCGCCGCCGGGCCTGGGCCACGTCCAGGGCAGTCCCGATGTTCTCCGTAGCGGCAAACGTCAACTGGATCTGGTATCACCCAAGGCCGAGCTGACTGAAACGTGATCGTCAGGCACGTTCGTCAGGAGGATGCGATCCTTTTCGAGCGCAGCCTAGCCAACCAGGCGGCATCTATGCAGTGTTGCTGTATCCGGCGTCCGGCGATGGGTCGTGGATGGACAGAATGGTTGATTTGTTCCGGGCCGGGCGATTCCGGCGTACGCTCTGGCAAGGCTCGTTTTCTTTTTTTTTCTTGCTTGGCCTGAAGAATCTTCTTGCAGCCATCCGGGACTTTCCTGTATTATAGGGTGCGCTGAGCAACGCGGTTAGATAGGTCGTACGGTATGGTAAGCGTGCGGCCCCTAGCTAAGTGTCATGTGTATGCCAGCGTTTGGAGGCAGAGGGAACCGGCCTTAGGAGAGAAGCTTCGATTTGTCCCGTTGGTTTGTCCGCACGGCGGCTAATGTTGTCTGTTGGGTGAACCGCAAGTTAGCTTCCCCTTCATGATCGTGTCTGCATCCGGTTCCTTGTGTCGCCAGGCCTGTGCGATACCGTGGCCCGCGGGTGAGTTTGGGCTATGTTTTTGCGGAGCAGGGAAGAACTTGCGAGTTGCTGCTCGCGCGGGCTGAAAGCGGCGGGTAGGGCTGCGCTTTTCGGGTGGGGCAGCACGGTCCCCACACGAGGTCGACCGCCCATCCGCGGGATCAAGCCGGCAGCCCTTGCCGGATCGCTTGTGGTCAGCGCTGGGGCGGTTGCTGTAGCTCTTGCGGTGCCCGGGGCCTGGTGGCTTACCTGGTTTGCACTTCTACCGCTGTTTTTTTCGATCCGCGCGCTTCCACCCTTACGGGCGATGTTTGCGGGGGCCATGTGGGGGTTGTGGGTCTACATCTTCTCGGTGATGGCTGTAGACACCGAGGTGTCACCCGTGCCGGGCTCGCTTGGCCTGCTCGTGGCGATCCCCGCGGTCTATACATGCCTCGCAGCCCTTCTGACCCGACGAATCGGGTTTGCCCCACTGTTTTTGGCCTATGCCTGGATGGGTGTGGAGTTCGCCCTTGCCCCGCTGGGTTTGAAGGGCGGCCTGCTGGCGTCTGCCCACGGTGAAGGCCTGCTGGCAGACTCCGTCGGCCGACTGTTCGGATACGTCTTCGTAGCCTTTCTGTTGGTCGGGGCGAACGCGTCGGTGCTGGCCGTTCTCAGCAATGCGCGCTTGCGCATTCCCCGGCAGGGCATCCTGATAGGCCTGCCGGACTCAGGCGCGTATCGCCTGTCGCGAATGATCGCGTGTGTCCCCGTTTTGCCGCCTCCTTGCGAGGCATACCCCCGCGCCCCTCCGATCGCCGCGCATATCCGCGCAGGTGTGGCGGGCTGAGCCCGCGCCACGAAATCAAACGGATTACCAAGGCGGCGAGCGGAGCCCGCCCTGCGAAGATGTGGCCAGAGAGATCTAAAGTATTGAGGTCGGAAGTGGCATAGCTCCCGTTGGGTATCCCGTCCGAGGCGTATCGCCGGGGTTGCGAGCCGGCGGGCGGAGGTGGGAGCGTGCGGACAACGAGATGAAGCGTACTGTTTTCAGTTTTGTTTTTCCAGGAACGAATAACCGGTTTTGAACGAGGAGATGAAGAGATGAAATGTAATGGATATTTCAGGGTCGCCGCCCTCGCGTTGGCGGTAGGCATCTTGGTGTTCGGCGTCGGGACGCAGAATGCCGATGCGGAGATCGCTAAGACGGTGCTGGACCTGGACCCACCGCCGGATGGTACTGTGGGTACAGGAGGCACGGACTGCTTGGTCCAGGGGGCCAACCAGGTCAACGGGCTGTTCTCTGACACTGCCTGTGGCCTCTGCCCGACGGGCATGCAGTTCGTCGCGGAGGCCTTCGTGATTGGGGCCAACGACGGGATTGACGGCCTGAGGTTCTGGGGCGGTTACTACCCCGGCAACACCGCGAACAACCCCGACTGCTTCAACGTGTACTTCTTCGACAACGCGGGTGGCGTGCCCGGTGCTAAGATCAACACGCTCGACTGCATCCCCGCGACCACGAGGGATGCGACCGGGGTCATCCTCTTCGGCGTGGAGGAGTACGAGTACTATATCGATCTCGAGCCGAACAAGGAACTCGCCCCGGGCACGTATTGGGTGGGGATCACCAACAACTCGGCGGGGAATCCCATCGGAGACTTCTGGTTCTGGGAGACCGGGGACCTCGATCCGAACCTCGGCATTCTGGGTCAGGTCTGGGGCACGGATACTAAGAACGGGCCGTGGAACTCCGATTCCACGTACGATATGTCCCTTGAGGTCATCTGCAAAGGCGGCGGCGGCGGTGAGGACATCCCCACCGTTTCCGAGTGGGGCCTGATTGGAATCGGGCTGATGACGGTTGTCTTGGGCGCGATCGTGTTCGGTCGTCGGCGTACGGCCGTGGCCGGTGGGCCTGACGCC
>SDBU01002016.1_pt1 | contig 27736 bp, 22 predicted proteins | sample 2277071 | NCBI WGS metagenome assembly SDBU01 (sample SAMN10397929, study PRJNA504765) | marine sediment metagenome | isolation source: marine sediment core GS08_GC12, 126 cmbsf | place: Arctic Ocean: Gakkel Ridge, Loki's castle | collected 2008 | reverse complement strand
ACTGTGGGAGGATGAAGACAAGACCCAGTGGAAATACCAGACATCATCATTTGGAAACGGATAAGCAGAAAAGGGGGACTCCATGACAAGAGAGAGATTTCTGACGGTACGCTGGAATAACTGGCTTACACTGGCATTCGGACTTCCTGCCCTTGGCTATGCTGTCTTCGCCCTGTCCACCTCGGTAGTGTCAGACTTTGCGGGTTTTCTCGGGATGGTGATTATCTCTTTAAGCCAGTGGGGAATAGGGAGATGGTGGCCAGGGTACGGGCAGTATTGCGACGTGCTGAGTTGCCCTCTTCAACGGAAGCGAGGGGAGAGCTTACCTATGCCGATGACTTCCTCACTGTGGATATTGCTGAGCGGAAGGTTATAGTGAACGGAGAACGAGTGAAACTGACGCCAAGGGAGTTTCGTCTGTTTGCCCTCCTTGTAGGGAAGGCCGGTCATATTTTTACCCATAAGGAGCTATTAGAAAAGGTATGGGGTTGGGAATATACGGATGACCTAGATTATGTGCGCATCTACATTTCGCATCTGCGTCAGAAGATAGAACCAGACCCGGCCCTACCCAGATATATCATCACTGAATCCGGAGTCGGCTACTCTTTCCAAAAAGCCAGTTGATGCCAGAGGGTATCCAAACTGCCCTCTGTCACTGAACCACACTGGCTTTATCTCCCTGCCTGTCATTGCGAGGGACGGAGCCCCGAAGCAATCTCTGGACAGGTTCGGAGCAGGCTCCGCAATTACTAAAAAAGGGATTGCTTCACTTCACTCGCAATGACGAGGAAACTCTGTTCAACCTCTACTCAAAATCTCAACTTTTGAAGTTAATCGCTGATTTAGGTTTAACACTCCTGGTTGACGCTTAAATAGGCTTATGCTAGTATTAAAGCACTTCAGTTAGGAGATAACTGCTGGGGTTCTATCAAGCCCCCTCCATTTATCCACTGGCTATCCTATTATCTTCTATTAGTAATTATGCTCGGGTAATAGAATTATGCAGATAGAGGAAGAGCTAGCCGAATTATCACCTGAGAAAGACATGCTGCTAACCGTTGGGGTTTTCGACGGGGTTCACCTTGGTCACAAATACCTGATTTCACAGCTAATGGAGCATACCAGGCAGCACAATTTGCTTAGTGGAATGGTAACTTTTCGCCAGCATCCCCGAGAGGTACTGTCCCCCCAGACTAAACTGCCATACTTGACTAGTCTCACCCAAAAAGTCAACCTTCTCAAGAATGAAGGCGTTGATGCTGTCATTCCCTTGTCTTTTACCCGCCAGTTAGCTCAGCTCAGCGCTCGTGCATTTGTTGGTCTATTAAGGAAATACCTCAGAATGCGTGGCCTAGTAATCGGCCCTGACTTTACCTTGGGTCGAAACAGGGAAGGTAACACTGATACCCTCCCTCTTTTAGGACGGGATATGGGCTTCAGTGTCACAGTGATACCCCCGGTAAAGGTGAATGGTGAAGCAGTCAGCAGCACCGCTATTAGGAATGCTCTGTTTGATGGTGATATGGAAAGGGTAACTAACCTGATAGGGCGTCCCTACAGCCTTGAGGGACGGGTAACTACCGGGGCAGGCCGGGGTTTAGAGTTGGGTTTCCCCACGGCTAATCTGGATATAGACCGCAGACAGGCTCTCCCTGCAGAGGGTGTTTATGCGACTTGGGCTTATATTGATAACAAAGCCTATCAGTCAATGACTAATATTGGACGGCGTCCTACCTTTGATGGTGACGGGCGTACCGTGGAGACCTATATCCTTAATTACCATGGTAACCTGTATAAACGCAAGCTAAAAATTGATATCGTAGAGCGACTGCGTGCTGAGAAGCAGTTTGACACTGTAGAGAAGCTGAAGAATCAGATAGCTGCGGATATAGAACAAGGAAGAGCTTTGTTTAACTCCCGATGCAGAAACTGGGAAGGAATAACTCCATTAGGCTCCCGAGGTAGCGATTAGGTATGAATATTAGCCAAGACATTAGATATTTACTAAAGAGAGGCGTAGCTGAGGTCATAGTTGAACAAGAGATGGAGGAGCTTCTGCGCTCAGGCAAAAAATTGCGCCTAAAAGAGGGTTTCGACCCCAGTTTCCCCGATATCCACTTGGGGCATATGGTAGCCCTCAGAAAGCTACGGCAATTCCAGGAGTTGGGGCATCAAGTTGTTCTTATCGTTGGTGATTGGACAGCCCAGATTGGCGACCCCAGTGGTGCCTCGGTCACCCGCCCTATGCTGTCTGCGGAACAGGTGAAGGCTAACGCCCAGACCTATATGGAGCAGTTCTTCAGAATAGTTGATAAAAAAATGACAGAGGTGAGGTGGCAGAGCGAGTGGTTTGGTAAATTTACTCTCAACGATGTTATTCAACTCACCAGTAAGTTTACTCTAGCCCAGTTATTGGCTCGTGAGGATTTCAGTACTAGATATAGTGCCGGACGGCCCATTGCCATAACTGAATTACTATATCCATTACTGCAGGCCTACGACTCGGTAATGGTAAAGGCTGATGTTGAGTTTGGCGGCACTGACCAGAAGTTTAATTTACTGCTCGGTAGGGAGCTTCAATCCATGGTGGGTCAGCGTCCCCAGCAAATCTTTATGGTGCCTATCCTCATCGGGACCGATGGTAGTCAGAAGATGAGCAAAAGCCTGGGTAACTACATCGGTGTTGCTGAACCACCTGAGGAGATATATGGCAAGGTAATGTCTATCAAGGATAGCCTTATTCTGGACTATTTTGAATTGCTGATCGATGTTACTGACAAGGAACTGGAGGAGTTCAGGCAGGTGTTGGCTGGCGACACTGTCAATCCAATGGAACTCAAGAAGCGGCTGGCCAGAGAAATTATAAGCCAGCTCTACGACCAAAAGGCAGCTACCGAGGCCGAGGAGCATTTCGTCAAGGTGGTTCAGAAGAGAGAAATGCCTGAAGAAATAATGGAGTACCGTATTATGGGTGACGGTATTAGTCTTGGAAATTTTCTTGTGGAAACTCATCTAGCTAAAAGCCGTATGGATGCCAAACGTCTTCTCATTCAAGGAGCTGTAAAAGTAGACAATCAAACAGTTACTGCCGCCACTTTGAAAATTAAGAAAGGTAGTATTATAAAAGTAGGCAAACGACGTTATGCCAAGTCTACTTAATGACGAGTAAAGTGGGTAAACGACGCTTTGCTAAAGTCGTTAATACGGATATGCTAAATAACAAACAATAAAGGAGACAAATGGAAGAGTTACGCATTCCAGGACCTACCCCTTGCCCTCCTGAAGTTCTGCAGGCAATGGCCAAGCAAATGATAAATCACCGGGGTGAGGAATTTGAGCAGATGCTAAAGGGGGTGACTGACAAACTAAAACAGTTGTTCCAGACCAAGAATGACGTCTTCTTGCTTACTGGTTCGGGAACAAGTGGCTTAGAGGCGGCCATCGTTAATACCCTGTCACCGGGCGATAAAATATTGTCTGTATCTATTGGTGTCTTCGGAGAACGCTTTGCCACTATTGCTCAACGGTTTGGGGCCGAGGTAATCCCCCTTCGTTTCGAATGGGGCAAAGCGGCTGATGCTGATGTTGTACGCCAGGCTCTTCAGGCTGACGCCAAAATCAAAGCCGTCCTGATCACTCATAATGAAACCTCTACCGGTGTTACCAATGACCTGGCTTCAATAAACACAGTGATAAAGAAGTTTGATAAGTTGTTGTTGGTTGATTCCATAAGTGGTCTGGGGTCAGTTGAGTTGCCCGTAGATGAGTGGCACTGTGATGTTGCCGTTACCTGCTCCCAGAAGGGATGGATGGTTCCGCCCGGCCTGGCGATGGTCAGTGTGAGCCCGAAAGCCTGGCAGGCGCATGCTAACGCCAAGATGCCCCGTTTTTATTGGGACTTTACTCAGGCTAAGAGATACTTAGAAAGAGGGCAAACGCCGTGGACACCGGCTGTTTCTCTGGTATTTGCTCTGTCTGTGTCGCTGGAAATAATGCTGAAGGAAGGCTTACCTAATGTCATAGCCCGACATGCCCGGGTTGGTAAAGCAGCCCGGGAGGGGGTGAAATCGCTGGGATTACCTCTTTTTGCCGAAGAAGATTGCGCCTCCAATACGGTTACTGCGGTAAGCTCCTCAAACGGGCTTAATACTAAGAAGTTGCTCCAGATTCTCAGAGAAGAACACCAGATTGTCCTTGGTGGTGGGCAGCAGAAGTTAGATGGTAAAATATTCCGTATCGGGCACTTGGGCTGGGTAACTGAAAATGACATTAAAAAGGTAATATCAGCCTTGGAGGTGGCGTTACCACAAGCTGCTTTGTAAGAAGTTTAGGTTATGAAAATTCTAGTTGCTGATCTCGTTGACGAAGAGGGAATAGATATTCTTCGTGGTTATGCTGAGGTCGATATTAAGCCGAGACTGAAGCCTGAGGAGTTAATATCCATTATTGGTGACTATGAAGCCCTGATAGTGCGCAGCCAGACCCAGGTCTCATCCAAGGTAATAGAAGCCGGCAAGAAATTGCAGGTCATCGGCCGAGCCGGGGTTGGTGTAGATAATATTAATGTAGAGGAAGCAACACGGTGGGGCGTAGTGGTGGTTAATGCCCCCACTGGTAATACCACCTCAGCCGCTGAGCATAGCATCGCCCTTATGCTTGCCCTAGCTCGTAATATCCCTCAAGCTAATGCCGTGCTTAAATCCGGGGTATGGCGGCGTAGTGATTTCATCGGCAATGAAGTCAGAAACAAAACCTTAGGCATTATTGGCTTGGGCAATGTAGGCTCAGAGGTAGCCAGACGAGCCCGTGGTCTGGAGATGAAGGTTATTTCTTATGACCCCTTTATCTCTGTTGACCATGCCCGTAACCTTCAGGTGGAGTTCGTTCCTCTAGAACAGCTACTCAAGGAATCAGACTTTATCACTCTCCACATCCCGCTAACAAAATCAACCAAGGGATTGATTGGAGCCAAAGAGTTAGCGATGGTTAAGCCAACGGTTCGTATCATTAATACTGCCCGGGGCGGGCTGATTGATGAAGCAGCACTGGTTAAAGCGGTGAAGGAGAAAAGGGTAGCTGGCGCCGCTATTGATGTCTTTACCACGGAACCAGTTACCAGTAGCATCCTCTTTGAAGAGGATAACATTATTGTTACTCCTCATTTAGGGGCTTCTACCACCGAAGCTCAAGCTATGGTAGCCAAAGATGTAGCTGAGCAGGTGGTTGCTGTATTTCAGGGACAGCCAGCTAGATATGCGGTTAATGCCCCCTTTATCTCGGCAGAAACACTAGCTGCACTGGCACCCTTTATCAAGGCGGCGGCCGTAGCCAGCAAGCTGACCAGCCAACTAGCTGAGGGGCAAATGAGCGCTATCCAGATTAAATATGATGGTGAGATTTCTAATTATGATACTAACGCTCTTAAGGTAGCCATTTTGGGGGGATTATTTAAGGAGATAAGCGAGGAGCGAGTTAATCTGGTTAATGCCAATATAGTCGCTGCCCGACGTGGCCTAGCAGTGGTGGAGCAGAAGGAGACTACTTGCGAAAACTATACTAGCCTTATTACCTTAGACACTATCACCAGCACCGGCGCTACTACTGTGGCTACAACTGTAATGCATAGTGAGACGCATATTGTCCGGGTTAATGATTACTGGATTGACATTGTGCCTAACGAAGGTTATTTTCTGTTTGCCAACCACCTAGATCGTCCGGGGATGATTGGAGATGTCGGTAAGATATGCGGTGATGCCAATATAAACATTAGCGCCCTGCACGTTGGACGCCTCAAACCGAGGGGACAGGCGGTAATGGTACTCGCTCTGGATGAACCTATACCAGAGGAACAACAGCGGCAAATACTATCTATCCCTGATGTCTATACCGCTAAGCTGGTAAAACTATAATTCAAATGGGAACAAATATTGATCCTACCTTCAGTTAGTGTTAGGGTAAGTTATAAATAGATAATCTATCAATAGAAAGGGGGTGTACATGGTGATTGACTACAAGAAGGAAGGGAGAATTGCTATCTTTACTCTTAACCGCCCCGATGCCATGAATTCGTTTAATATCGAGTTGTTAAGAGCGCTATATGAGGCAATGGTAGATTTTCGGGATGACCCAGAATTGTGGGTCGGCATCATTACCGGGGCAGGTGACAAGGCCTTTTCCGCAGGGGTTGATATCAAAGAGCTATTCCCTTATTGGCGAGAGCATAAGGCTGATCCCTGGGCACTACCACTTGCTCCGATGCATAGGTTTGAGTTATATAAGCCGTTGGTTGCTGCCATCAATGGCTATGCTTTAGCTGGTGGTATGGAGCTGGCTTTGGCTTGTGATATAAGGATAGCCTCAGAGAAAGCTGTCTTTGGGCAGACAGAGGTGCGTTGGGGAGTGTTACCGGCAGCCGGGGCTACTTGGAGATTGCCGCGAACCATACCCTGGTGTAAGGCAGCTGAAATGAATCTTATGGGTAGAATGATTGATGCTCAAGAAGCATACCGTCTAGGTTTAGTTAACAAAGTCGTTCCTCCAGAGCAGGTTATGCCTACCGCCAAAAAGTGGGCTGAGGAAATCTGCCTTATGGCACCGCTGGCAGTTAGAGCTGCCAAAGAGGCCATGGTTAGGGGTACGGCAATGGACAAAGAAGAGGGCGCGCGGTTGGAACACGCATTATTTTCCTATCTTCTGGATACTGAGGACTCAGCTGAAGGAAGGGCGGCTTTTGCAGAGAAGAGAAAACCTGTCTGGAAGGGAAAGTGATAAAAACTTCACGCAAAGTAGCAGCGTGCTTGATTAAAAAACGAGAAAGAGATTTAAATAAATGGGTGATAGGTTAAAGAATAGGGTGGCTATAGTTACCAGCTCAGGGCAGGGGATTGGAAAAGCCATAGCCGTAGCCTTGACAAAGGAAGATTCTAAGATAGTAACTAATAACCGTCGGCCATGTACCTCTGGTGGGGATGCTGAGACCACAGCCCAGCAAATTACGGATACGGGTGGTCAGGCTATACCCTTTTTGGTGATGCCTCTAATTTTAAGGAAGCTCGCAAACTGGTACAGACGGCGGTAGATGGGTTTGGCCGGCTTGATATTTTGGTGAACTTCTTCGTGTGCCTGGCATCAGCTCCGTATCAGCAAGAAGAATAGTTGAAGCTCGTCAGGAACACAGCATTTCCTCAATGGAGCAATTGAAAAAGATGCGTGTTTTGACCAGAAAGGCAGACTCTTTTATCTGGTTCCAGGGTATGCTTGCCTGGGAGAAGGAGAAGCAGCTATCCTTCCTACCGCAGCTCGATGGTCTGGACGAGCGGACACCTTCACTCGCTGGAGTCCTGGGGTAGCTTATTGTCTGTCCCACCGTGAAGGCACTCGTAGCAATACTGTTTATCCTGGCTAGTATGTTATAGCTGAGCCGCGCAGGGCTCGAACCTCCAAACTTGCTTTTATATGGACTAATCTTCTTTTTCCAGAAGCGACCTCAATTTTGCACTACGGTTTGCCCTTTTCCTCGCTACCAGCGTAAAGACTCTCGGAACATCTGCCATCAGAGACCGGGACTGTTCCGCAGCATCCGTGTAAAACTTCACCATCTTTTCCTCTATCTGTATAGCTTTTTCCAGAGATTTGGAATAGCCTGTATTCTCAGCTATTGTCGTGTCAAACCTATACTCATCCGATTCTATATTGAAGGCGAAACCACCCTCAATTGCATCCGAGATGACGCTGTAGTATGCTCTTTCAATCTGTACTATATTCTGTTTGTTCTCTTTGGCAAAAGAGAGGAGGATAGCCTCATCTTTGGGGTGTCTCTGAGCCAAGTCTTCATAGAACCTGGCGGCCCCGCTTTCGAGCTCCTTAGTAAAGCTAATCACTTCAGAAGATGTATTTAGGCTCATTTGCCGTTACTTTTTCCTCAAAACCATCTTTGGATAACAACCTTGCTTTCAGTAAAGAAGCGTACCGCTTCCTGGCCTTGGGTATGTAATATCCCAAAGAATGAATCCTTCATTCCGCTAAATGGGAAGAAAGCCATCGGCGCCACAATGCCGACATTTATGCCAACGTTGCCACTCTCAATCCTGTATTGGAATTCTCGGGCGCTCTTACCACTTGAGGTAAAAATGGCGTTACCGTTACCATATGGATTGTCATTACATATCTCTATTGCCTCATCCAAGTTTTTCGCTCGTATAATGCTCATTATCGGTCCGAAGATTTCTTCTCTGGCTATTCTCATGTCTGGTGTAACATCTTCAAAGATACTTGGCCCAAGAAAGCACGTGTCAGGGTAATCTCCTTTAATCTTTATTGCCCCTCTGCCATCAAGTACCAGCCTTGCTCCTTGCTGGATACCAATTTCTATATATCCGATGACTTTCTCTTTTTTCCCACTATCACGCAAAGGCCCCATCTGAACCGCTTCATCAAGCCCATAACCAATAATTATCTGGCGTGCGGCATCGATGATTCTCTTCACAAAATTATTGTAGAAGCTATCATCTTCACTAACAACTACTAAATTAGCACCTGACAAGCATCGCTGGCCGGTATTGCCGAAGAAAGATGTCATCATAGACGGTATAGTTCTTTTTATATCAGCATCAGGCATTATTACCATAAAGTTCTTCGCCCCGGCTTGAGCAATAACCCTTTTACCTGTCTCACCGCATCTTTTGTAAATAACATCTCTGGCTGTTGGGGTCGACCCGACGAAAGCTATCCCGGTAACACTGGGATGCTCTAACAACTCGCCTACAACAGCTTTCTCGCCATGAACTACATTCCACACACCTGGTGGGAAACCGGCTTCATCTACCAACTCAGCCAGCTTTACTTGACTGTTGGGAACCTCGGGCGAGGGTTTGATAACGACGCAGTTTCCAGTGGCGACGGCATAGGGTGCCGACCAGAGCGGAATCATGAACGGGAAGTTATAAGGGCCTATTATCCCGAAAACTCCCAAGGGTTGTCGAACTACGTATTCATCCATACCAGTGGCTATGTCTTCTAAATTGTATCCCATCATTAAGGTAGGGATTCCGCAGGCAACTTCTACATTCTCTATACCGCGTCTTGTTTCTCCCCTTGATTCATCTATTGTCTTTCCATGCTCCTGTGTCTGTATCCTACTCAATTCCTCAAAATGCTCTTCCAGTAACCCCTTCAATCTGAAGAGATATCTTACCCTGGAAACCGGAGGTGTCGCCCTCCAATCAGGGAAAGCGTCTTTAGCCGCTTCTATGGCGGCATCCATCTCGTCTTTGGTTGAAATTGGGACTCTGGCAATCATTTCACACGTAACTGGATTCACCACATCCCTAATCTCGCCTTTGGATTCAACCCACTCACCATTGATAAAGTTCTTGACGGTCGCTACTTCTTTTATCGGTTCCTCTAAAAGCGCCATGTTTTGCAAACCCCTTTCGATATTCTTCGGACTGTAACCCGACATTGGAAAATGAATCCCAGGCACCAAACCAGCATTTTTCGGGAACATCCGTCCCGACTTTTACATGTATAAAAACACCACCTTATTATGGGGCTTATCCTTATGGCTTCAGGTTAGCTACTAAGGGATACAAAATAGCAAGGGCTTTATCCACCTCTTCAGTAGTAATTATCAATGGCGGTGCAAAGGTGATTCTATTGGCCGGGGTAGCACTAATGCTGCACACACGTACATAGATTCCATTTTCTAGTGTCCTATCTTGTATCTGTTGCATTATGTTCAACTTTTGGTCAAACGGTCTTTTGGTGACTTTATCAGCTACTATCTCAATGCCGAGCATCAAACCAAGTCCACTAACCTCACCTACACATGGGAGTGGTTCGAATTCTCTCTTGAGGCGCTCTAGGGCATACTTACCTACCTTTGCTGCATTCTCAACTACCTTGTCTCTTACATATATTTCCATCGTTTTAATTGCCGCAGCAGCACATACGGGATGGCCGGAATAGGTGTAGGCAATAAGATCTCTACCCTTGAGTGCCTCCCAAATCTCGCCGCTAAAGGCTACCGCTCCAAAGGGAATATAGGCACTCGTAATCCCTTTAGCCGTAGCCATTATATCTGGTTTCACCCCCCAGTTCTCCATGGCAAACATTTTTCCAGTTCTACCAAACCCAGTCATAACTTCATCGGCGATAAGTAGCACCTCATACTTTGTGCATATCTCCCTTATCATTGGCCAGTACTCTGGAGGGGGAGCTACCATACCCCCAACCCCCAGTTCCGGTTCAGCAATGAAAGCAGCTATGTTTTCTGGACCCTCTTTCTCAATAACTTCGGCAAGAAATTGGGCACAGTGGATTTTACAGCTGGGATATTCTTTCCCAAGCATACAGCGATAGCAGTAATATGAAGGTATATGAACAAAACCCGGCATCAGCGGACCCATGCTCCTCTCGTAAAACCCCCTGCCGACGCCAGTAGCAGACAATCCTCTACCGCCGATACCGTGGTATGAATCATACAGGCCAATAATCTTATATTTACTCCTGCCTTTAGCCCGCCAATATGAACGAGCAACCGCAAAGGCATTATCTATACTCTCTGACCCCCCACTGGTAAAGTTAAAGTGGTCTAATCCCTCTGGAACTAGCTCGCTTAACTTCTGGCCACACTTGATACTCGCCACATTTGAAAACCCATAAAATAGCATACCATATTGCAGTTTCTCCACCTCTTTGTAGATTGCGTCAACAATCTCCTTTTGACCGTAGCCTAAATTGATGCAAAGCAACTGGGAGGCTCCGTCAATATATTCTTTGCCTTCTGTATCTTGAAAATATATGCCGTGACCTTTATCCGTTATGAAGCCGATATTCTCCCCAATAGCACACCTGCCATGCACCATGTGCTCCCTATCCCACTTGAGAAGCTCTTCCGTCGTCCTGCTAACCATTTTACATCCCCTCCTTTAAGGTTATTTTACCCTCCTCCCAACTATTCCCCCCGGTTCAAAGTAGCTTAATAAATACCGAGACCCCTTGGCTTAGAGCTCGAGTGGACTGTATTCTAGACCCAGTGACTCGGCTATACCCTTATGGGTTAATCTACCCTTAAATACATTAAGCCCCTTCTTCAATGAAGCATCAGATTTTAGTGCTTCTTTATAGCCCAAATTAGCTAACTTTAGAACGTAGGGCAGGGTCACATTAGTTAAGGCATATGTTGAACTCCGGGAAACAGCTCCCGGCATGTTAGCTACACAATAATGAATCACACCATCGACTGAAAAAACCGGGTTATCATGGGTAGTGGGTACACAGGTCTCAATACATCCACCTTGATCAACTGCTACATCAACAATTACCGAGCCTTTCCTCATCTTTGAAATCATGTCTCTGCTTACCAAATGTGGTGCTCTGTCCCCCGGTGCTAATACCGCTCCAATAACTAAATCTGCATTAGTCACAGATGCCTCAATGTTACTGCTGTCGGCTACCAGCAGGCTAACCTTACCAGTTAAAATATCGCTCAAATATCTCAGTCTATTAATATTTATGTCCAAAATTGTTACATTAGCGCCAAGCCCCAGTGCCATCTTGGCTGCATTGGTACCCACTGCCCCGGCGCCAAGGATGGTAACATTGCCAGAATGTGTGCCTGGAACTCCACCCAACAAGGTACCACTACCACCATTTTCCTTTTGTAGAAAATAGGCACCAACTTGAATAGATAGCCTGCCAGCAATCTCACTCATAGGAGTTAATAAGGGTAAAGAGCCATCTTCCAATTGAACTGTCTCATAAGCAATTCCTATTACTTTTTGATTCAGCAAGGCTTGGGTAAGTTCTAAGGCAGGTGCCAAGTGCAAGTAGGTAAACAATATCTGGTTTTCACCCAACAGGTCGTATTCCTGAGGAAGAGGCTCTTTTACCTTCACGATCATCTCGACTTCTTTAAATATATCTGCAGCACTTTCTCTAATCTTTGCCCCAGCCTGAAGATACTCCTCATCCGGTATGCCACTTCCTTCTCCAGCAGACCTTTGAATAACCACCTTGTGTCCACAGCGAACTAAGGTACTGACACCAGCCGGAACTATCGCCACCCGATATTCACAACTTTTTATCTCACTGGGAACACCAATAATCAAAGCTCACTCTCCTCCTAACTACTTGGATACATCCCGTTTCTCTACAGAACTGATAAATGCATACAGCCTGTGCGCAGTCAGTAATATTGACACAACTCAGTAATAGACACTGTAATTAGCCTGGCTGTCTTTGTCAAGTTTCCTAGCTCTTCGAGTTCGTTTAGCAATAGGCAATTTTAGTCATCTATTCCCCTTTTAGTGGCTCATTTCTACTGTTCACCACGATTTAGGGCGCTTCTGTCATTTTTTTAGCTTCCTGTATAGCTATCTCCTTTTCCTTCCGCCTGCTTTTGGGCAAAAGTTACCTCTATTTAACTACACACCGGATAAGCTCTGGCTTCATCAAGTTTCCTCTCTACCTTATACCTCTCCTTTAGACCATCGGTGTATTCCTGGCTTTGCTTCAATTTCAGCCAGCCCTCCTTGTTATTGCCCTTCTTCTGCGTCCGATAACTATTAAGCCTTAGCGCCGAATTAATCCCTTTGTTCTCAAGATAATAATGGCTGTCTCCATCATCATAGCCCTTAAGCTAACATTTTCAACCAGCCGATTCTTAAATAAGGTTAAGGTGGAATGGTCAGGAGCTTTCTCATCGGCACCGAGCCCTAAAAAGAGACCGATGGACAAGCTATCGTTAGCCGTTATCTCTATCATTCTCTCCGAGACATTCCACTGCCATGTTCCAGCCTCCGGCTTTTTGTCTAAGTATAATCACTTTGAGGCTAGCTAGCTTCACTATGAACAATCTTTGAAGAGTTGCTAAACAATCTCAACTATGGCTAACCTCTTGACAAATTATTTTGCCTGGAGTAGTATACTGCAGTAGTACAATAGTAATAGGTTAAAAGTAATAGATGGTGGTGGGTAATGAAGCTAGAGCGCCGAAGGTCTAGTATTGAAGTGATAGCTGATATGTTAAGGCTGGGTGAAGCTGGCAAGACTGAAATAATGTATAGTGCCAATATGAGCTATTTTCAATTACAAAAGTATCTTAATTTCCTGTTAGAGCTGAAGCTAATTGATAAAGTAACGGTGGGAAATCCGATGGTTACTTACAGAGTAACCAAGAAAGGGCTTAGGCTGCTAAGAAGTATAGATGGCATTCTGGAGATGCTCGAGCTAAGGGAGGGGGATTGAGCTCCAGGCGTTCAGAGCTTTAGAATGAATGCGGAGGAAGGCAAACAGAGGGCGCTACCTGCATTTAGCATGAAGACGGTAGCGCTTAATATTGTTCAACTCGTTTAAAAACTATTATCGATGGTGACATTATTAGAGGAGAGGCTGTATGAATGAAAAAAGAATGCTAATAGTGCCGTCGGAGCTCGTCAAGAAGATTGATGATAACCGCGGGGATATGAGTCAAGCAGAATTTATAGGTTTCTTAATTGATGGTCAACTAAAAGAGGAAACCAAAGGACAAGATTATGTAACCAAGGAAGAGATTCGTTCTTTCGAGCAGGATATGAAGAAGCTCCTTGTTGATAGTCAACTAAAAGAGGAAACCAAAGAGCAAAAGTATGTAGACAAAGAAGAGTTTCGTTCTTTCGAGCAAGATATGAAGAAGCTCTTTAAAAGCTTTCTTGACTTCTTTGTTGGCTATGGACTTGAATTGGGCAAGCAATCACCAAAAGCTGAATTGGACGAGCTAAGTAGCAAACTGGAAGAGCTTGAAAATAATCTACCCTCTGGAAATAAGGACAAAGAGGCTAGAATTAAATGGAAATAGTTTATTAATCTTCAATTTCGCCACAAACCATTTTGAACCCTTTCTTCAACGGAAGAAGGGGTTTTTTAATTGGTGCTTTTTATTAATCTGAGCGTATAGAACATTGTTCTAGAACACAAAACCTTCCCTTTGACGGTATGACCTGCCATAGTTAAAAGGCAAAGTTAAAAGGAAGTGTATTGTGATTTATCTAGCCTTAGGTGCCCTCGGTTTTCTGGTAATCCACATTTTCGACATCGTTTCTCTAAAGAGAATTCCCGGGGCAAAAGCGGTTACTTGGATATTAAGTAATGGCTTATTGATTTACTCCGTGGTAATGATGTCTCTCTCCCCAAATAAGCTATCGTTACCCATATGGGCAACTTGGCTAGGCTGGGGATTACTGCCCCTAGCTATCTTCTTAATAATATATTCCTTATTTGTCAACCTCCCATTCCGCAAGACATTTATAGCGACTGGTGTCGCAAACAGGCTGGTAGTAACCGGGCTCTATGCTCTTGTTCGCTGCCCGTGGATTCACAGCTTTGCTTTCATATTATTATCCCTCATATTGATTTCGGGGTCTCGTCTGCTGCTTATCGCCTCACCGATTTTCATTTTACTGAATATCCTGCTGGCGGTTATTCAGGACAAGTTCTTCTTCGACCGGATGTTTGCTGGCTATGACCGCTACCGGAAGGAAACACCGATGCTACTACCCACTAAAAAGAGCATCAGTGCCTGTATAAGAACCATAAAACCAATGCCCAGCAACTTTGTCCAAAGGAGGTCAAGACAATGACCACAGAAGCACTTTAATGATGACCTTCAATCAAATCAGAGTCCAGTAATTTTATCCGAAGGAGGAAAAGAAATGACCACAAAAGCGAAACAGGTTAAGGCGAAGATTACAGTAACTGAACCAGTAAGAAAGAAAAAACAAGTGGCCGCAAAACTTGAACCCTTTGAGAGGGGCAAGGAGATGACCACGCTTCTAGAGCTATTGAAAGCCGGTAGACATGAGGAGCTGTGGCAGCAATGCTGCGGCTTTATTGACCTCAGCCTTGAGGAGATTATGGATATTCAGCGGAGGCTACTCCTGGAGCAGATAGAACTACTCAAGAAATGTGAACTGGGTAGCGTATTAATGCGTGGTGCCAGGCCAAGAACCGTGGAGGAATTCCGGGAGCAGGTGCCGCTGACCACCTACAATGATTACGCACCCTATCTGCTGAAGAAGAGGATGGATGTGCTACCGAGAAAGCCAATACTGTGGCAACATACCTCAGGCAGGACCGGGGAGTATCCCTTAAAGTGGTCGCCGCTTACCAGCGGGCAGTGGGGAGAGATGGAGAATTTCTGCTTCACCGCTTTCTGCTTTGCTACTTGCAAGAAACGGGGCGAAGTCAATTTCAAATTGGGTGGTAAGCAACTTTACGGTGTCGCGCCTCCCCCCTATGTTACTGGCATCGTGTGTCGTTATGGTATCAGCGAAATAGTTGACTTCTTGCCACCGCTGGATGAGGCGGAAAAAATGTCCTTTGAAGAGAGATTTCAGAAAGGCTTTAAGTTAGCTTTTTCTGAGGGATTGGACTATTTTTGGGGTTTACCCAGTGTCATGGTAGCCATCGGTGAGCGCTTCGGCCAAAGGGGCGGAAGTAGAAGTATCATACCTTTGCTGCGACAACCGAAGATGCTACTCCGGATACTGAGGGGAGTAATTAAAAGCAAGCTGGCTGGCCGTCCCATGCTACCTAAAGATGTTTGGTCGCTTAAAGGCTTATGGTCAGGCGGTTCAGATGGTTCAGTTTACAGGAAAAAGATTGAGGAAATGTGGGGCCGGCCGCCTCTGGATATCTATGCTTGCACTGAGGGTATGATAATTGGTTTGCAGACCTGGGATTACCAGGATCTGACCTTTTACCCCACTCTGAACTTCTTTGAGTTTATTCCCGAGGAAGAAAGCCTTAAGTCTAAAGCTGACCCCCATTACCAGCCAAAAATATTACTTCTGGATGAGGTCAAGCCAGGGGAGAACTACGAGTTAGTAATTACCAATTTCCATGGCGGTCCCTTCACCAGGTACAAGCTCGGCGATATGGTTAAAATAACGGCAATGCGCAATGAACAGCTCAACATAGATATTCCGCAGATGGTATATCACTCCCGTGTAGACGATATGATTGACATTGCCGGCTTTACCCGCTTGACCGAAACAATAATCTGGAAGGCTATAGAAAACACCGGAATAGCCTACAATGATTGGACAGCGCGCAAAGAGCTCAAGGATAAACCCATATTGCACCTGTATCTTGAACCTAAGGAAGATGGCGGTGTCACCGAGGAGCAAGCAGCTACCCTGGTCGACGAGCAACTGAAGATGCTGGATATACCCTATTCCGAGCTGGAATCGTATCTGGGTCTAAAGCCACTGCAAGTTACGCTACTTCCTCAGGGCGCTTTTGAGAGGTATATGCTGAAGCAGCAGGCAGCCGGCGCTGAGCTGGGCCGTGTAAAGGTGTCACATGTTAACTCAACTGACGACGTAATAGATTTTCTGCTCGGCAGGGTTCCCGAAGTAACCGTAAGCAGCCAGACAGAACGCCAACCGGAGACTGTCTCCAGCAGATAGATTGATTGGTCATTAAGCCTGGCTCGTGCCCCCTCTCCTTTGAAGGAGAGGGGGCACTTTATATGGAGAGGCTAACATCCATCTTGAATTCCCTCTCCTGGCTACCCGTTTATGTAGAGCGTTACCATAATCCTATTGACAAAGCCAAATCTATAAGACATAATAATTGTTACTAGGATGCTATTGACATAAATATCAGGAGAGGACTTTCTAAATGAATTCCTGGGCCATAATACCGCTGGTAAGTTGTATAGCTTATGCCGTCTTGGCCGTGCTGGTCTTGCTGCAGGCCAGAAGCCGGGTAAACAGGATGTTTACTCTATTTCTCTTTGCCGCCGGGGCATGGAGCCTTAGCTCTTTTATGCTCACCTCTAATCTCACCACTTCGAGTCGGGCTTTAATCTTCTGGAATGATGGGGTTCTTGTCCTGGCCATGTTTTCAAATTTTGCCTACTATCATTTCGTCAGGACGTACATTAAGAGACCGCCCGGAATCGTGACCTATGTGGGATATGCCCTTGTCCTGACTATGCTGGCGTTTTCCTTCAGTGGTCATATGGTTAAGGATGTCTATCTCATTGATGGCTACCTGTACCATGATATCGGGCCCTGGGCCTACGTTATGGTAGGCGTTCTTGCGCCCTTACTTATTATCACAATGTGGATGCTGGTGCGGGAATACCGCCGGTCAACAGACCCCATTGACCGCAATCGAACGATGTACTTAATGGTCGGCTGGGGCATAATGGGGTTCTGGTCGGCTACTAATGCCAATGTGCCGCTGCTGGCCCTCTTGCCGACCGACCATCTCGGTGCCATTGTCAATGCCCTGATAATTGCCTACGCTATTGGCAAATTACGGTTGCTTGACATCAGAGTTGTGGGGCGAAGAGGGCTAGCCTTCAGCATGGTGTTTATCACCATCGGTGTAACATACACAGGTTTCATATTGCTTCTGTACCAGTTCTTCTCTGGCCAGCAACTTATCAATACCATATTAATTGTTACCGCATTCACCGTACTGATTTCGCTATTAGGTCGCCCGATAAGGCACTTTTTCGAGAGGCAGGTAGACCACTTTTTCCACCGAGAAGCCCATGTCTATCGCCAGGCGTTACACAGTTTCAGAAGTAGAATGAGTACTGTCCTTAACCTGGATGAGGTGGCTAATGAGATGTTACCCACCATAAGTAAGGCGCTTCGTCTGACGCAAGCAAAGCTATTAGTCCAGGAGACAGGCAGTGGTGATTTCATCCCCAAGTTTATCTATCCACCAGTGGAGGGGGGGGATGATAAGCTCAGATTTAGCGCTGATAATCCGATTGTAGTTTGGCTGGCTAAGGAAGGTGAGCCTCTTGACCTGGAAAATACGGCTCGCATTCCTCAGCTAAGGGCATTGTGGGCGGCAGAAAAAGAGGAGCTGGCTGCCTCTGGTTTAGAGTTATTATACCCCATTAAGAGCCAGGGTAAGCTGGTTGGTATTCTAGCCCTGGGTAAAAAGCAAGCAAGTACCCTTTTCTATCCTGAGGATATAGAACTGGTGACTAGCATAACAGGTCAAGCCGGCGTTGTGATTGAAAATGCCCAGCTTTTTAACGAGGCCACAGTAAGAGCTAATACTGACGAGTTGACCGCCTTGTACAATCACCGCCACTTCCACGAGCGTCTTAAGCAAGAGATTGACCGAGGTTCTCGTTTCGGTACCACATTCTCCTTAATAATGATGGACATAGACATTTTTAAGACATATAACGATATTTACGGACATTTGGCTGGGGATGAGGTTCTACGAAGAGTTGGAAAGTACATTGATACTTCGGTTCGAAGTGTAGATATGGCTTTCCGCTATGGGGGTGAGGAGTTTACTGTCATTCTACCTGAGACACGGCTCGACGACGCTTATAAAGTAGCGGAACGTGTTCGTAAAACCATAGAGGTAGAAGCGAGTTCTGAGGTGGTGCCTATAACTGTTAGCCTTGGTATAGCCAGTTGGCCAATCGATGGCATGACGAGTGAAGAAATCATTGCCTGTGCTGATACCGCGCTGTATCGGGCTAAAGAAACGGGAAGAAACAGGACTTGTTTATCCTCAGATGTAGCGAAGCCAGAAGCATCCCTTGTGGGTATGGCGCTTGAGTCAAAGGCAAGGGCCATGAGCATAATCTATGCTCTAGCCGCTACTGTTGATGCTAAAGACCATTATACCTATGGACATTCTAAAAAGGTTAGCCAGTATGCGGTAACCCTATCTGAAAGGCTTGGCCTACCCCAAGATAGAATAGCCACCATTCGTGCTGCTGGCTTACTACATGATATAGGCAAAATCGCTATCCCTGATTCTATACTTAACAAAGAAGAACCCCTAACTGAAGAGGAGTGGAAACCAGTTAAAGCTCATCCCGAGCTTGGCACAGAGATACTCAGACATGTCATTGATTTAGTTAATTGCTTACCAGCTATTTTGCATCATCACGAACATTATGATGGTAAGGGCTATCCTTCCGGTATGAAAGGTGATAGTATTCCTATGGAAGCTCGCATCTTAGCTATAGCCGATGCTTATGATGCAATTACTTCCATGCGCCCTTATCGCGAGCTTCTATCACCACGCAAGGCGCTTGATGAGCTAAAACGCTGTTCTGGGACTCAGTTTGACCCTGAGTTGGTAGATGCCTTCTGTAAAACTATCGAGCAAACTCTACCAAAAGAGTTAGAAATAAAGTAAGGGCAGGTAGTGCCAGCCAATCTACTCGGTGGTGTGTTGCTCTATACCAGCTTGCGATTGGTAATTTCCACCTCTTCTCAGGGTTCCTGGAGACTATACAAGCTATCTGCATTTCCGTACCTGGGTTTGATATTCCTGGCTATGTGCTTAACTATTTAGCTGTTGAGTGGGTGAGAGGTTATAATTATAATCGTCTTGACCCTTCGGTGAACCAGTCAACTCTTAAGTCTGAAAGCAGTAACGCTTACTGGTCTTCATCAGGTGTGGCTCAGAGTATCAACATAGCATCACCGAAGCTGTAGAAACGGTATTGCTGAGCTATGGCTTCCTGGTAGGCTTGATTGACCAGATCTTTACCGGCAAAGGCAGTAACCAGCATCAGCAGTGTTGACCGGGGTAGGTGAAAATTGGTAATAAGGGCATCGACCACCCTGAACTGGTATCCCGGCACAATGAACAGGCTTACCCAGCCTTGAAACGGTTGTATATTAACCGGGCTACTGATTTGAGCCGCAGCCTCGACTAGCCTTACTGTGGTCGTGCCAACACATGTAATTCGTCGTCCCTCTACCTTGGCTCGAGATAACTCATTGGCTACTTCCTGGCTTAGCACCCCGTATTCCTGGTGTATGGGATGCTCAAGTGGGTCATTCTCCTGAACCGGACGGAAGGTATCAAGCCCTACATGCAAGGTAATAAACAAACAGTGAATTCCCTTACTCTTTATCTTATCAATTAGCTCAGGGGTAAAGTGCAGCCCAGCAGTAGCTGCGGCAATACTACCAGCCACTTTAGAATAAACTGTCTGGTAGCGCTCTGGATCCTGCAACGGAGTGTGAATGTATGGTGGTAACGGAATTTTGCCCAACTCTGGCAGCAGTGTCTCATCTGAGAAGCTGAGCACCCGTATTCCTCCTTCCCTCACCCCGACTGCTTCAGCCGTAACCCTGAAATATTGTCTATCATCACTCACCGAATCTTTGGTTATCTCAATCTTAGTGCCAATCTTGACACGCTTACTGGGTCTGACCAATGTCTCCCAGACATTCGGACTGAGCCGGCGCAGTAACAAAATCTCCAACCTACCTCCACTATCAACCTTCCTTCCACTGAGGCGAGCAGGGATAACCCGACTGTTATTAAATACTAGAACGTCCCCAGCCCGTAGATAGTCAACTATTTCAAAGAACTTGTGGTGCCTTAGTGAACTATCACTGCGGTTTAGAACCATAAGTCGTGCTTGGTTTCTGGGTTCAATCGGAGTTTGGGCAATAAGCTTTAGGGGAAGGGAATAGTCAAAATCGTTAGTTTTCATAGGTTTTCACCATGCACTGGCTGCCATCCAGCGGTTATCCAAGCAATAAACCTCCGCCGACCACAAAGGATAATCTATGTATCCTGTGCCCTGCGGGCACTGTACCCTCGGCCCTCCGTCCTTGAGGTGACACCGTCCATCAGCGTTATACGAGCCAATATTGCCGGGTAGAAGAGGCGAGGTAGACTTTACGGCGCTGTGATGCCTGCTTTTGCCATCTCTTCGATCGCCCACTCCACCTCCAGCTCTTCCAGTTTTTCCGCTGTGGGCACACCCGTCTCGCTGTCCCAACCCATCATCCGGTAGAAGATATGAATAGCTCTATCCATTGCTACTGGATCGATGGCTGTTTCTTTTAGGGCACCCACCGTAGTAGGCTGGAAAAAGCGCCGTGGTAGTTGGTCGTCGGCACTGGTTAACCCTTCTCTCATATTGAAGGCTCGAGCCAGGGTTACCGCCCGCTCCCCCACCTTCAACTCTTCCACGATAGAGGTGTTCCACCCTGTAATTGCCTTTACTGCTTCTGTGATCTGGTCCTGGCTAAACCGAACGAACATGCACTCTATAAGGCTATCCAAGTAGTGGCGCCACAGATGTACCGTTTTGCATAGAGCTACCTTACGCGGGCCGAGGTCGTTGAGAGGCAAGGGATCAAGGAACCCCCAAATCTTAATCGCATCGAGTCTAGGGCCTTCATCAACAGAGGATGTGTCATGTATGCTTACCATATGGTCAGGCCCATGCGCTGTAACCGAATAGGTCAAGCCCAGGCCCTGCTTAAGCCGCGGGTCGTGCATCGGTATTTCTACCCCCTTGATATTCATGGCAAACTCCTCTGCTCCTCTGCCAAGTCTTTCCGCCGCTTTGTGAGTCCCTTCCGCCAGGAGCATACCGATCCCCTCGCGCTTGCCAATTAGCTGAAGGACTTTTACCATCGCCTCAGCGTTACCGAAGGTAAGCTCAATCCCGCCGGTGTCCTCTCTGGTCAAAATCCCGTTCTCAAAGCACTCCATGGCAAAGGCGATGGTAACGCCAGCAGAGATGGTATCCAGGGAATAGGCATTGCAAAGCTCATGTGCCTTACAAATAGCTTCCGCGTCACCTACTCCACAGGTGGAACCAAAAGAGGCTAAGGTCTCATACTCCGGACCTCCATAAGCAGGGTCTACCGCATACGGCTTCGGCCCTTTTACTTCAACTACCTTCTTACAACGGACAGGGCAGGCATAGCAACTTTCCATCTTAATCGTAAGGCCAGTATCTTTTAGTGCCTGAGCGCCGATTTTCTCGGCATCGGCAAAGTCTCCATCGCGAAAATTACGAGTCGGCAGATTACCAGTGGCCCTACCCCTGGTCAGGTCAGCACCAGTCCCCACCTGGGAGGGGGGACCACCCCCCGATATTTTAACGGAGTCTCTTAACCATTTGGCTAGTGAGGTCACCTCAGCAGGGTTGGCCATGTTAGGTGTCTTGCGTCCCCTGACAGCAATAGCCTTCAGATTCTTTGACCCCATTACTGCCCCCATACCCGTCCGAGAAGCCGAAGCTTTGAGGTCGTTTATGATAGAGGCAAAATCAATTAATTGCTCTCCCCCAGGTCCTATCTGAGCTGTTCTAATAAGGCTATCGCCAAGCTCAACCCTGATGTCTTCCTGCGACTCCTTGGTGTTTTTGCCCCAGAGATGGCGCGCATCTCTGATTTCAGCTTCGCCATCATGAATCCAGAGGTAAACCGGTCTTTTTGCCTTCCCTTCCACAATGACACCATCGTAGCCAGCCCGTTTTAGCTCGGCGCCAAAGAAGGCCCCTGCCTCTGCTTTAGCGTAGCCGCCTGACCTAGGCGACTTTGCTCCCACGCAATTACGCCCGCCCCCTGGCAATGGCGTGCCGGTCACCGGACCCAGGGCAAATATCAGTTTATTATCCGGGCCAAGGGGGTCAATACCAGGCTTGAGCTCCTTGAGGAGAAAGTAGCTGACAAAGCCTACTCCACCTACATACCGTCGATAGAACTTTTCATCAGGTTTATCTACTGAGATACTTCCATTGGACAGATTGACCCTCAGGATTTCGCCAGTGTAACCGTTAATCATTATATACCTCTCTCTGATACTGTTTTCGACGAATTTACTACATCGGTTTTTGCTTGGACAGCAAGACTGTTAAACACCTTCGAAGAAATTTCGGGGGCCGTCCACACACAGGCTGTTCAAAGTCGTCTCGGGGACACCCATCTCTCGAAGCTGAAGAAAGACCACCTTCTTCATGTAGAGGTATCCGTATGGGTTGCGCTTTCCCCGTCCCTCTTGCGACATAGGTGAATCTTTGGGTAAAGTATCTTGCCTGACCCATACGTATGACCAATCGTGGGAGGGAAGGAGGCGTTTACTATATCCGGCATCTATTAATGCCTTCATCGTTTTGGTTCGGGTTAGTGGGCTTACGTTATTCCCCGGATAGCGATCTAAGCCAAGATAGCACCCCTGTTCCAATAACCAGATAAGATATTCCACATCGGTGGTGTCATTGGAATGGTCTACTTTGACTCTCCTCAAGTCTACACCTTCCTCCTTCAGGATAGCTAGCTGCTGCTTACCTACTTGGCCTGGTGAGTAGGAATGCAGCATAATAGGGACATTAGTTTCAAGGTGGGCTTGAGCCACGGCACGTAGGATGGTTTCCTCCCCTGACGTTACTCCCGAAATATCGCTTGCCGCTTTGAGGATTCCAGCTTTGATATCCGTACCCGCTATACCCTCTTGGATTTCATGGACGAATAGCTGGGCGAATTGGTCAGCAGAGACACCGTTAAGAAAACGAGGTAAGTCCAACCACCACCCGGTGCAGGCGATGATGTTGACACCGGTCAGGCGGGAAGCCTCAGCCAGTATAGTTATGTCCCGACCCAGGTCGAGGGTGGTGGCATCAACAATAGTGTCTATCCCCCCTTCCTTTGCTTGAGCTAATCCATTGGCAATGCGGTTCATGAATCCGGCACCGAGAAGCTCAGGGTAGTTCTGAGGGATGCCGGCTGATGAGACTATAAGGTGTTCATGCATAAGAGTAAAGCCGAGGCCGGCAGTATCAAGAGGCCCAAGGACAGAATTTATGATAGTCATAGCCTAAAGACTCCCTTCACTCCTGTCTATTCAGAGATGGTCAATTACCAGTCATGGTGGGCATCAGACGCTAAGAGTGGATAGGTGTTTTATTCGTTTGAGCATGTTGGGGTGGGTGGTGAAAATCTCCATCATTTTGTCGGCAGTACCCAGGCGTACTTGCTTCTGGCGAAGGTCCATGAGTTCACCATAGTCGATAGTGCCGCTCATGTCCTGGTCAATCTGGGATAGCTCCCTAACTTCATGCCAGGCTCGGGCAGGGTCATTGACAAAGAAGGCCCTGACCCTTTCCGCTTGCTTCAGCTCCTTACTGCCCTTGAAGCGTGCATTGCCGTGGACCAGCTTATACAGGGCAGTAGCCATGTGGTGTGGCTCATTCCCCAAGCGAACGCTTCCGAGGTCTGCGTAGTACTCCCGTATCCTGGAACCATAAAGCACTAACAGGTTGGTAAGAAAGTAAAGCAAGAAGGCGCCGATGCCGATTAGCACGGCATAACTACCTCCCTGCCTGCGGCCGCCGAAAGCCCCTCCCCACATCATACTGAAGGCGAGCCAGTACATTATCAGTGGTATAACTGAAATTAAGGTTATGATTGCCATGTCACGGTGTTTGATGTGAGACATCTCATGCCCAAGGACAGCCTTGAGTTCATCCTTGCTTAATATCTTCAGGATGCCCTGGGTAACACAGATTCGTCCGTCCCGCTGCGTTCGGCCGAAAGCGAAGGCATTAGGTATCGCTAGCTGTGAGATGCCGACGCGTGGCTTGGGCAGATGGGCCCTCTCGGCAAGTTCAGCCACCATTCGGTGTAGGTCTGGAGCTTCTTTTTCAGAAACCCACTTTATCTTCATTGTCCAGCCAACTAGGGAAGGGCCGATGAGATACTGAATGCCAAGGAAGCCGAAGCCCAAGATAATATAGATCCACGCACTTCCGGCTCCCATCCAGGTACCAACACCGACAATGACGCCATAAAGGATACCAAAGAGAACGGCGACTAACAAGAACATTCTAGTTTGAAGCCACATACATCTCCTTCTTGCCGATGATAGTTTTCACCTTTACGCTATTATTTATAATACAACAAGAGTTTAGCACCAGACAACTGGGCTGGATACGTCGGTAACAACTAATCGTTTCGTATCATCTTATACTCGAGTGTATAAAAAATACTGGCTTGGCTATTTTGTCTCAGAGGGGTTGTGAGGAGTGAAAATGCCATAATCTCAGGGCAGGATATTATTTTTCTCGGCGAACGTAGACAGGCTAGGTCTAGAATTATGAGGTTACTGATAAATCTGCTTGACCCCTCACTATACCTCTCCAACATTACCTCGGTGACTGAAGACGGTCTCTCCGTTCTCTACGATGAGTGTCTTCATCTGTGCCCGGGCTAATAAGTAGCACAACTTTATTGTCTTGAGCACTTATGAGGTGATTATTATCCGGCGTGGTTTTTATGCTGGCTTGCCCGCTGGACCATGCCCCACCAGTAGAACCCCACCGCGGCGATGAGGGCTACAAAGGCAATTGGCCCCCAGACTAACGGGGGGTCGGTGGGGAAGGTATCGAGGAGTACCCCACCTACTAATGGCCCAAAGGACCTACCTATCATCTCACTCAATGCAAAGAATCCCATGTATTGACCACGCTGGTCCTGAGGAGCAAGCGCGGCCACCACTGCAAGTGATAAGGGAGCAAAGACAATCTCGCCAGCCGTGATGACCGCTACCGACCCAATGGTCCACCCAAAGCTTCCAGCCCAACTCAGGGATAGGAAGCCAAACCCGTAGAGTAAGCTCCCCAGGATGAGGCCTTTATATTCTGCTAACCGGCCGATACCACGAGCCGCCGGGTACTGAAAGAGGACAATCAACAAGCCATTGGTGGTAAGCAGGAGACCAAATTGCGCTGTTGAAAACCCCATACGGTCTACAGTGAAAACCGAGAGAGTGCTACCAAACTGTCCCATAGCCAAACAGAGTATAGCGGCTACCCCAGTGAGCATCAAAAATGTCCGGTCGGCAAACATACGGCGAAAGTGAATCTTCTCGCTGATCCCATGAAGGGACTCTCGTAGGCAGAACAGAATAAATCCGAAGCCAATCACAGATGTAAAAGCTGCCAGCCAAAAAAGCCAAGTATAGGGTAGGAAAGTTAGCAAATACCCACCTACTGCCGGACCGATGGCAAAGCCCAGGTTCCCACCCACCCGCACCAGCCCATAAGCCTCTGTCAAACGCTCCTCTGGAGAAAAGTCTGCCACTGTCGCCCAGATAGACGGGCGTACCGTTGACATTACCAACCGTCCAGCGATGTAGACAATGACAATAGCCCATACCGGTGCCGAAATACCAATCACGACTGCCAACACGGCAAACAGCACCGCACCTATTCCGGCACCTCCGAGCAGAACCGGCCGGCGCCCAAAGCGATCTGAAAGCACCCCACCTACCATGTGGCTGGAAGCAGCGCTAAATCCACTAACCAGAAATACCATCCCAACTAGGGTCATGGAGAGCCCGCGCTCCTGATATAGGTACAATGCAATAAAGGGGAAGCACAAGGAGAAACCAATGGAATGAAAGAGCTGAACCACTGTGATAACCCATATCCCGACCTGGAACCGACCAAAAACATCTCGGCGCAAACCTTGAGTTACTCTTGAGAACGAGTTTATGGTTAACCGCACAGACATAAATCCCTTTCTTCGAATATGTCCCATCGCTTGTTAAGTACGAAGCACAAAATACCCAAGCAACCTTAGGGACAAGGCGTAAGGAAACAACCACAAGAGTGTTACAGGTCATTTCCCAGGGGAAACTTCCTGCTCTAAATCGTCAGCCTTATATCGAGAGGTGGTGGGTTAAGCATCTACACCCTGAAGTGTTCACCAGTCTCTTTGTGCTTCCAACATATCCTCTACATCAATAGCCCATTGAGCCTACTTGCGCCCTCTTCTTACAAGATTCAGTTGAGCAACCTCAAGGGCTAATTTCTAGATTCCGTTTTGCTTTGCAGTTAGCTTGACTGATGACCGTTGATGCATCTAATAGAAGTATAGTATATTGAGTGTGGTAACCGGTGGCTTTCGAAATAACATTTGCAGCGCATGACAAACACTGGTTCTTTTTCTTTCAGGAAGTATATCCTACGCTGGAGGTAAAATCAAGCTAGGTGAGCTAGGTAGGGCACTGCTCTCGTTCAGATAGATAGATGACACTATAATAGTGTTACTATGAGAATAATAAGTGGAGTAATTCCTGGAGCTTCTCGCCTGGCAAGGCTTCAGCTTGAGCTCTCCTCCCAAAGCTCAGGTAAAGAATCCCGGAGAAGGGTGAGGATTTATAGGGAATAGGGAATAGGGGTATGGCAGAGAAACCACTAAATCAATCTTCACCGAGAAGGGCGTGGGAAGAAACGAAAGAATCATTCCACAAAATCTGGTTTTTCTGGGGTGTCCAAGTAGTAGCCGTTGGTGTATTTGCCCTTCTAGGAACAATCTTTGCTCCAGAAAATTCTGGTAGGTTGGCATCTGCTGTATATCCAGTAGCTGGTGGTGCAGTGGGAGCAATTGTAGGGTTCGGGATTATCTATCTAATCTGCCTTATTAAAGCACCATATAAACAACGGGATGAGGCACGAAAACAACTTATGGAACTCAAAAACAGGTTAGCTGAAGCTGGCTATGTAGAGGCACTTACATGGGATTGTATTGAACTTAGTAATAAACTAAAGTCTTTTAGCACTATTAACAACCATGATAGAAGCCAATTCCAAAAGTGGAGTATAGATGTTTTAAATTACTTAGATAGCAAGAACAGGCATCAAGAAAGTTTACAATGGCTAAGAGATGTGAGCATTAATAATGTTCAGAGTTCAGGTTATGAAGATGTATTAAGAGCATATGATGCCGGATATAATATACTATTAGAATTACATAAAAAACTAACCGATTAACCTCTGGTAAGATAGATTATCAGACTCAATAAGTTTAAGGAGTGTGTCCTTATAGTAAAGGGTTTAAAAGGGGCGAAGCCCCTTTAATAAATTATCTTCCCTCTCCCCTTGTGAAGGGGAGAGGGATAAAGGGTGAGGGGTTAGTATATAATATAAGGTATGGCA
>SDBU01002015.1_pt1 | contig 27737 bp, 27 predicted proteins | sample 2277071 | NCBI WGS metagenome assembly SDBU01 (sample SAMN10397929, study PRJNA504765) | marine sediment metagenome | isolation source: marine sediment core GS08_GC12, 126 cmbsf | place: Arctic Ocean: Gakkel Ridge, Loki's castle | collected 2008 | reverse complement strand
GGATGATAGGGATAACCAGCATAATATTGCCCCCTGACATCACGCCAATGTACTCCGCCAGCATTTTCAGCACCCCGGTTTCCTCCAGCCCCCCGACGGCGATGAATAGACCGATAAAGAAAAGCAAGGTGCGCCAGTCCACTCCTTTAAGGACATGTAACGTCCTCCTGCCGGCAGCCAGCAGGGCGAGTGCGGCCGCGATACTGGCTATTATGGCTAATGACAGCCCGGTGTTGGCATGGGTAACTATCAGAATCACCACCAGTATAAAGATGCCGGTATTTATCTTGAACAGGCGGGGGTTGGTAATAGCTTCCCCGGGTTCGGGGTATCGGGTGGGGGCACCGTCCGGGCCAGTGGAATTACTTTGCTGGGAGCGGGTCAGTATTTTGCGGAAGACTAGGTAAAAGTAACCCAGTGTCACTAACATTCCTATCCAGGCGATTGGCCCGGTATTAACGGCGAAATCGAAGAAGGTATAACCAAAGGCGGTACCGATAATGATATTGGGTGGGTCACCGGACATAGTGGCGCTGCCGCCAACATTGGACGCGAAAATCTCGGCAATTATTATCGGGACCGGGTCGAATTTAAGCAGGCGAGCCAGTTCAATGGTTACCGAAGCCAGGAACAGCATGACGGTGATGCTGTCGATAAACATAGCCAGGAAACCCGAGAGTAGCATAAAGACAATCAGGATAGGGACAGCCTGGTAGTTTACTTTCTTGGCTATATACAGACATATAAAGCGGAAGAAACCCACATCGCCCAGACCCTCAACCATAACCATCATGCCGCCGATAAAGATGATGGTCTGCCAGTTTACCCCCTGGGATTCTATGTGCTGATCTCCGGGTATCCAGAACTTTAGTTCCCCTACCTGTTCCAGGTTGAGAACACTCGTAATCATTTCCGGATTTCGTTCCACAATGAGGAAGACGATTAAGAAGGTGAGAGCGCCACCAACAAGAGCCGGGATAAAGCGATGAACCTTGCCCATGACAATAGCGGCAAACATAATGGTAAAAATGGTAATGGCAAGGATCTGGCTTAAAGTGAACATTTACTTAACAATAACAAGTTACAATAAATAGCTATTCTTAGTCAAGCTACCATTGGCTTGACAAGGATACAGGAAGGGGTTAGCATTTTCTTGAGGTCGTGCTAGACGGGGAGCTAGCGGTGCCCTGTACCCGCAATCCGCTATAGCGGGGTTGAATTCCGGCTTGAGGCCTTTGTCTGGCAGGACTGCTTGGGCTAAGTGGTGTTGAAGACCGGGTCCTGCGCGGCAGAACACTATGAACCCCGTCAGGTCCGGGAGGAAGCAGCGGTAAGTAGAGGCTTCTGGGTGCCGTAGGATTGCCTGGTGGGAGCTGGCTGGCTCAAGCAAGCTGTGGGGCGGGGTCGAGGGTCGGTGCACGGCCTCACACTTAGATGATGTCCCCTAAGGTGGAGATAAGGGTGGCTAAAGAAGTAACCCAGAGGCAGCGTTATCCTGGAGCCGGGTCGCTTCTGGCTCAAACCAGGAGACTTTTGCGCCGGTTTGACCTCCGGGCGAGAAAGAGCCTGGGGCAGCACTTTCTTATTGATAGCGATGTGCTGGAGCTAATTGTGGCGGCTGCTGACCTGACCAATACCGATACCGTAGTGGAAATAGGCCCGGGACTGGGTGTGCTCACCGGGGAACTGGCCGGGAAAGCCGGACGGGTGGTCGCTGTTGAAGTGGATGGGAAACTGGCGGCCGTCTTGGGGGAAAGGATGGCTTCCCGTCCGAATGTGGTGGTCATAAACAGGGATATACTGAAAGTTGAGCCGGCATCTTTACTTCAGGAGTTGCCGGTATCAGGAACCACCAGCCCCCTGAGCTACAAGGTGGTGGCTAACCTCCCTTATTATATTACCTCGGCGGTGCTGCGCCGTTTTCTTGAGGCTAAAGTTAAGCCTCAAATTATGGTGGTGATGGTGCAAAAAGAGGTAGCTGAGGCTATCGTGGCCGAGCCGGGCGGGATGAGCCTGCTCAGTGTTAGTGTTCAGTTTTACGGGAAACCAGAAATCATCAGCCATGTGCCGGCAAAATGTTTTTACCCGGCGCCGGAGGTTGATTCCGCCATACTGCGGGTTGACCGGTACTCCCAGCCCCCGGTAGCCGTAGCTGATGAGGCGGGCTTTTTTGAGCTGGTGCGGGCCGGTTTTACCGCCCCGCGCAAGCAGATGGCCAATTCTCTGTCTCAGGGCCTCAAGTGGCCCAAGGCGGAGGTTCTGTTGCTGCTGGAAAAGGCAGGTATAATGCCGCAAAGGCGAGCCGAGACCCTCGCTCTTGACGAGTGGGCAAAACTCTGGCAGGTATTTACTAGTGTGACGGGGTCAATATGCTGACTATCCGGGCACCGGCGAAGATAAATTTGACCCTTGAGGTCCTGGCCAAACGTGAGGATGGCTTTCACGAAATCCGCAGTGTCATCCAGGCCATAGATTTGTGTGATAGCCTTCGTTTTCAATTGGCCCGGAATATTGAGGTCAGGTCTGATTCGCCAGCATGGTTTCCGGAAAAAAGCCTGGTAACCAGAGCGGTTAAGCTGGTCCAGGAGACCACCGGATGCTCTAAAGGGATGAAAGTAGAGCTTAGCAAGGGCATCCCTTTGCTATCGGGGTTGGGTGGGGACAGCAGCGATGCCGCGGCTGCTCTGCGTGGACTCAATAAGCTCTGGGGGTTAGGGCTGAAATCTGAGGAATTGCTGGGGCTAGCCGCGCAGCTGGGTGCAGATGCAGCCTTCTTTCTCTACGGCGGTACGGCTCTGGTCACCGGTAAGGGTGAAATGGTGACTCCGCTACCGCCGCTGCCTCACCGGTGGGTTGTGCTGGTGGTGCCACCATTAGCCCGAACACCAGGCAAGACAGGACGGCTCTATGCCCGTATAAACGCGGGACACTATACCGGAGGGCAGATTACAGATGGGCTGGTGGATGCGCTAAGAAGTGGTCACGAGGTAAAACCTTCCCGCCTGTTTAACGTGTTTGATGATGTGGCTGCGGACAGCTTCAGCGGGCTTGAAGGGTATCGACAGCAGTTTCTGGACAGCGGGGCGACCTGTGTTCGTTTAGTGGGCTCGGGGCCGGCTCTATTCAGTCTGGTAGAAGATAGAGCCGAGGCAGAGAGGATATATCAAAAACTGCAGCAATGGGGGCTGGAGTCTTATCTGGCCGAGACGTTAACCGCCATAGACCAGCCAGCATGAATAGCTTATAATGGAATTAAGAGCATCAGGAGGTGATTGATGAGTTGTACACCGGATAATCTGCAGGCGGCTTTTGCCGGAGAAAGCCAGGCTAACCGCAAGTATCTTTTCTTTGCCGATAAGGCGGACGCGGAGGGCCATTCTCAGGTAGCCCGGCTGTTCCGGGCGGCGGCAGAGGCGGAGACAGTTCACGCCCGCAACCACCTTGAGGTTATGGATGGTATTGGCACCACCGTGGGTAATCTGGAAGCGGCCGTTAAAGGGGAAAACTACGAGTTCGTGACCATGTACCCCAAGTTTATTGAGCATGCCAAAGAAGACAAGAACCAGAGGGCGGAGGTAAGTTTCACCCACGCCAATGCCGTAGAGAAAATCCACCACGACCTGTACCAGCAGGCGCTGGACGCTCTGAAGAAGGGACAGCAAACCAAGGATGCGCCTTACTTTGTCTGTCAGTTCTGCGGCAATACCATAGCCGGGGAAGCCCCTGACAGATGCCCCATCTGCGGCGCGCCCCGCAGCAAGTTCAAGCGGGTGGAGTAGGGGTAAACCTAGGCGTATAGCTATAAATCTAGAGCAAACCGAGCGGCCTTTTCGACAAGAGCCATCGTAGCTGGGCTTACCTCTCCCAGTTCTTTGGTAATTCTGCTTTTAGCGATTGTCCGTATTTGGGATAGCATGACAACTGAGTCTGCTGAGAGCCCAGCTTCCGGGGCTGCCACAAAAACGTCAGTTCGAAAAAGTCTTGGGATATTCGAAGCAGATGTGAGAGGGGCAATTGTGATGACAGGGGAAGTAGCGTGCATTACATTATTCGATAAAACTACGACGGGGCGAGTCCTACCTTGTTCAGAACCCTTGACAGGCTCTAAATCAGCAACGTAAACATGTCCTCGCAAAAACCTCATTTAGTTTCATCAATTAGCAATGTGGCTTCGCCGTCAGCATACTCGAACTCCCGTGTTACATCCAGTTCGAGCTTTTGACGGTCTGCATCCATAAAGATGGGTTCCATTAGTATTTCTTCTTCGGACACTCTCCATCCGCTTTCCTTGGGGCTAGAATCTGGCAGTGTCACCGATGGCATGTCTACAGGCTCACTGGTGATTGGAGAGATGACATACAGGGCAAAACTCCAGTCCTTGGTCAGTTGAGCCCAATCTTCCGTAGTATAAGATCCTGTTAGTGCTTTCATTCTGGTATAGCCACCTTTCCAAGAGTCTTAGTATTCTAGGATTTCACCAACTATCTTCTTTTGCTGCACGAAATGAATCCCTTCTCTCCTTGTAATGGTTGCTACATCAATCTCCCCCCCAACCCCCCTGAGTCCAACAGATAGCTCTTGAGCTTCGATAGTATTGCGAATGAAGAATATCGCTAAGTTGACACAGTCCTGCAGTGCTAGCATTTGCACAGGGATTGACATCTGTAGTGGTTGTAGTGCACTCATCAACTCTGACATCTGCGCAGGCTTCAGATGGAGCGTGTTCTTAATTAGTTCTGGCAATTGATGGTCATATCCTCGAAGTAGGCGATCAACAAACTCCCTCTGTCCTCCCCACGTAATTCCAAACTGACCGGGTTGAGGATTTTGCTCAATTAGAGTCGGGTTGTTTGGTATTTCAACCAGATATACACGCCCGTAAGGTTCTCGCTCATTGAAACCACCAACAACGAAAGTCATACTTGGGCCAGCCCAATCCGATGGCATACCAGTTTGCCATTGCTTTATAAAGAAATCACTTAGCCTCTTTGCAAAGTCGTCTATCCTGAGGCGTTCCGTAGGAAGCCCTTCCTCAAACTCTGGTAAAAAACTGTTTGCTGTCCTCAAGCCTATCGCAGCCTGCCCATAGGTGACAACTCCAACATATTTGTGGGGTTCGTCGGGCCTGCCAAAGGAAAGCAGTTTTGTAGCGTTATCAAAATTAACGGAGATAGGTGTTTTGCCTGCTTCATGTTTCTCAAGGGTAACGCGGCTATCCGCTGCAAGCACTAATCCCTCTGGTCCTTTGACAACGATGCCTAGTGACACGTTTTATTCTCCTTTCTCACGATGTGCTTGTGTCGAGAACTCGTTAGAATATCGTTGTATTAACATTATACCACACTATTTACCCACCCCTTAACCAGTTCCATCTCATCCTGCTTGCTGGTCACTTTGCCGTCCAGTCTGGCCTCGTGGAGGCGGTTCAGTATCTCTTTTATTTGGGGGCCGGGGGGTATTCCCATTTTTATCAGGTCGTCGCCGTTGAGTGCTGGCTTGACATAACGGAGCTTACTCAGGAATAGTTGGGCGTGCTGGCGGACTATGGGAGAGTCGGTGGCTATCAGATTGGCGGTGATGGCCGATGGGGAATAGCCGTGAAGAATGTGGTAAATTCGGCTCGGTGACAGTTCCGGGTCAGCCAGCGCTTTCAATTTGGCTTTAAGGATAATAGTATCCCTTAGTGGCTGGGATAGAGATTTGGGCAGCCTGAGGCGTGAAATCAGGTCTTCGCTCGGCTCCCCGGTCAGGTGGTAAGCCATAAGGGCAAGGTAGAGCGCCACTGGTGGTGGGTTGGGGGAGTAAAACTTGCGTGCCTGCTCAAATTTTTCCGCCAGCCATCCATTACCCTTCAGCGCCGGGTAAAGTTTGGGCAGGACGCCCAATTCTTCAGCGCGGCGCAGGACTTTCTCCGGGCGTTCCTCCCCTAATATACATTCCAGTTCGTAGCGTATACGGTCACCGCTGATGGTATCCAGCATCGGAATGTCCCGTTTCAGCCGCTCGAGGGTGTTTGTTTCTAACTGGAAGTCCAGCCGTTGCTCGTAGCGCAGGGCACGCCAGATGCGGGTGGCGTCATCAATAAAGCTTTTTTCGTGCAGGATGCGGATAAGCCTGTGCTCAAGATCATCCCGGCTACCGTGGAGGTCAATCAGCTCACCGTAGCGGCTCGGCGTAAGGTAAATTGCCATGGCATTGATGGTAAAGTCACGGCGCACGAGGTCCTCATCAATTGAGCCGGACTTTACCGTGGGCAGGGCGCCGGGCCGGGCATAGGTTTCCGAGCGGGCGGTGGCGAAGTCGATACTCCATTTCTGCCACTGTAGTTTGGCGGTGCCGAAGCGGGGGTGGGTGGTCATTTTCCCCTGGCTGAGCGGTGTCATCTGGTGTAACAAAGCGATGGCATTGCCCTCTACCACCAGGTCGAGATCAAAGTTATTTTGCCCCAGGATGAGGTCGCGCACCACGCCGCCGACCAGATAGAGGCTCTGACCTTGGCGGGCCGCAAGCTCTCCAGCCACCTGTATGAAGTTAAATATCTCCGCCGGTAGCTGTTTTTCTATTTTGCGGGCAAAGTTACTTGTCTCGGTCATTTTTTACTGAACCAGAACGTAGTTTTGAATTATAGCACAGGTTATTAACGAATTCACAAAGAGGTAGAAATCTGCTACACTGGATTAGTCCAAATTGGTGCAGGAGGATTGGCTTTGGCGACTAAGCAGGTCATAATAGATAAAGCCAGGAGTGATGGTAGAACCATACTGACCGAGATAGAGTCCAAGGAGCTTATTAAGCAAGCCGGGATAAGCGTGAGTGACACCAGGCTGGCCACGTCCCCGGAGGAGGCAATCTCCCTGAGCCGGCAGCTTGGCTTCCCGGTGGTGCTCAAGGTTGCCTCAGCGGACATTGTGCATAAGAGTGATGCTGGCGGGGTTAAGCTGGGGCTAAGGACGTCAAAACAGGTAGGCAAAGCCTATGGTGACATTTTAGCGGCTATTCACCGGGAGTACCCCCAGGCGGTAATTCAGGAGGTATCGGTGCAGAAGATGGCGCGCCCCGGTGTTGAGGTAATCATTGGTATGTCCAAGGATGACCAGTTCGGCCCCGTGCTGATGTTTGGCCTGGGCGGTATCCTGGTCGAGGTGCTCAAGGATGTGGCCTTCCGTATCGTTCCCCTGGTGAGACGGGATGCCGCCGAGATGATTAGAGAGATAAAGGGCTACCCTCTGCTGGAAGGCTATAGAGGGCAGGAAGCGGTGGACGTGTCCCATCTGGAGGAGATGCTGCTCAAGGTCTCTGAATTTGTGGAAAAGCACCCTGAGATAAAGGAGCTTGACCTTAACCCCATTTTTGCTTATAGCCAGGGCGCGGTGGCCGTGGATGCCCGGGTGATACTTGAGGAGGAGAAACAGTGAACCTGAAAGTAATGCTGGAGGAAACGGTCAGGCGGTATCCGGATAAGACGGCAATTTCTCTGGAAAATCGTAAATTATCCTTTGCCGAGTTGGATGAAGCCTCGAACAAGGTGGCCAACGCGCTGTTGAAGATGGGGCTGCGCAAAGGTGACCGGGTAGCCATACTGCTGTCCAATATACCGGAGTTCGCCGCTATCTATTTTGGCATAGTGAAGATCGGAGCAATTGCTGTTCCGCTGGATAACCGGTATACGCTTCACGAGCTGTCCTCCCTGCTTGATAATTCTCAGCCCAGGGTGCTGGTTTCGGAAAGCCCCACTCTGGAACCGATAGTGGACGCTTTGCCTCAGTTTAAATCCGTTGAGCACGTTATAGACGTCAGTTCCCGGTATGAAGGGCAATTCCTCACTTACCGGGAGATTATGGCCACCAGCTCAGCCCGGAGCGTTGACGTAGCCATAACGGACGAAGATACCGCTCATATTGCCTATACCTCCGGGAGCACCGGTCATCCCAAGGGGGTGGTGCTGCCACACGGAAACCTGGTAACTCACGCCGGTATAACTGTGGGCTGGTTTCAGCAGACAGAGAGCGATGTCGTCGTCCTGTTCGCTTTACCTCTGTACCATGCCTTTGGCCTGGAGGTAATATTGACTTCCTCGGTTTTCAGGGGTAGCACGGTGGTAATATTGCCGGGGCTGTCTATTACTAGTCTCATGGAGACTATTGAAAAGGAGAGGGTCACTCTGCTTATGGGAGTTCCCTATACCTTTGGTCTGGTGGTTAACTGGGCGGAGCGGGAGGGAGCGAAGTATGATATAAGCTCTCTCCGCTACGGTGTTGCCGGTGGTTCGGCTTTACCGACGGCCATTGCCCGGCGTTTTAAGCAGTACTATGACCGGGACCTTGTTCAAATCTGGGGTTTAACGGAAGCCATAGCTCAGGATACCTGCCAGGCTATTGATGGCAGCGGCAAGCCGGGCTCGGTGGGGAAAGCTCTGCCCGGATGGGAGGTAATGATAGTGGATGAGAGTGGCCGGGACTTACCCGTGAACCGGCCGGGTGAAATAGTTGTCCGGGGTCCAATAATGACGGGCTACTACGCTAGTCCCCAGGCCACGGCGGAGACAATAAAGGATGGCTGGCTCTATACCGGCGATATCGGCCGGCTTGATGATGACGGTGAGCTGTTCATTCTGGCCCGGAAGAAGGACGTGATTATTGTCAAGGGGCAGAATATCCACCCCATTGATATTGAAGATGTGCTTTATAGCCATCCCAGCGTGGCTGAGGCCGCGGTAGTGGGCATTGAGGATGAATTACGGGGGGAGAGAGTTAAGGCGTTCGTGGGGTTAAATGATGGGGTGGTGACCACCGAGCGAGAGCTAAAGGAGTTCTGTCGCCAGTACCTGGCCCGATACAAAGTGCCCAAAGAGATCGTATTTGTGGATTCCTTACCCAGAACCGCCACCGGTAAGATTCGCAAGGAAGACCTGAAACAGGTCTAGCTTTCGGGAATATGCCGTCAGGAGACAGAAGCGTGCCAAGACGTGTGGTGATAACCGGTCTGGGAGCCGTAACCCCGCTGGGTACGGGGGTGGATAAAAGCTGGCAATCCCTGTGCCAGGGGAAATCCGGTGTTGATGTGATTACCCGGTTCGATGCGTCGAATTTTAAGACCCGGATTGCCGGCGAGGTGCGAGACTTTGATCCTCTGGACTTTATGGACCGGAAGCTGGTGCGCCGTAACGACCGTTTTATTCATTTTGCCCTGGCGGCCAGCCGGATGGCGGTAGAGGATGCCGGGCTCACTATCGACTCGGCTAATGCCCAGCGGGTTGGTGTGTCCCTGGGGACTACCCTGGGTGGGATAGAAAGCGTGGAAAGAAACCACCGATTGCTGCTTGACGGAGCCGCCCGACAGATTTCCCCCTTCTTTGTCCCCGGCTTCCTGACTAATATGGCTTCAGGGCAGATTGCCATCGAGTTTGGGGCGAAAGGGCCGAATAAGTGTTCGTCAACGGCCTGTGCTTCCGGAGCGCATGCTATTGGTGATGCCTTCCGGATTATCCAGTGGGGTGATGCTGATGCCATGATTGCCGGTGGGACGGAGGCCGGCATCAATCCTGTTATGTTGGCCGGGCTGGATGCGGAGCGGGTGCTGTCCACCCGTAATGATGCGCCGCAGCAGGCCAGCCGCCCGTTTGATAAAGACCGGGATGGCTTTGTTATCGGTGAGGGGAGTGGGGTGCTTATTCTGGAAGAGCTGGAGTTTGCTCTGAGGAGAGGCGCCAGGATTTATGCTGAGGTACTGGGCTATGGCGCCAGTTGTGATGCTTACCACATAACCGCCCCCGACCCTGATGGGGCGGGAGCCGCCAGTTGTATGAGAATGGCGCTTAGTGATGCCGGTATCCCCGCGGACAGCATCGACTATATTAACGCTCACGGTACGTCAACCCCGCTGAATGACCTGGCGGAGACCCGGGCAATAAAGGCTGTTTTCCAGGGGCATGCCAGCAGCCTGGCCATAAGTGCCAACAAATCGATGGCAGGACATTTGTGGGGGGCGGCGGGGGCGGTAGAAGCGATATTCAGTACCCTGACTATTAATCAGGGCATTATTCCGCCGACTATCAATTACGAGACACCGGACCCGGAGTGCGACCTGGATTATGTGCCCAGTGTTGCCCGGGAGGCAAGGGTAAGGACGGCTCTCTCCAATTCTTTTGGATTTGGCGGTACCAATGCCAGCTTGATTCTTGGTAAGTTCTCCTCGTGATAAAAGCTGTCCTCTTACTCTTAGCAGTTAGGCGGGAGAGTGTTGGATAAATTACCGTCATCTATTCAGCAACAGGTAGAAGAGGGCATTTCTATCCTGAGAGAAGGTGGGCTGGTCGCTTTTCCTACGGATACTGTTTATGGACTGGGTGCCGGCGCCTGGCTCTCTCAAGCGGTAGAGAAGATTTACCATGTTAAACAGCGACCGCATGACTTGGCGCTCCCCTTGCTTCTGGCGGACATATCCCAGATAAGTGAAATCGCTTTCCCTGTTCCCCAGGTAGCCTGGCTCCTGGCCCGTGCTTTTCTACCCGGGGCTTTGACCCTGGTCTTACCCAGGTCTAAATCAGTCCCGGATATTATCACCGGTGGCGGTAAGACCGTGGCCGTTCGTGTGCCGGCCCACCCCGTTCCGGTGGCTTTGGTTCGGGGTCTGGGGATGCCTATTGTGGGCACCAGCGCTAATATCAGTGGTCAGCCCAGTTCACTGACCGCTGAGGAGGTTAGCGTTCAGTTTGGTAATAAAATAGAACTGATTATCGATGGCGGTCGATGTCCCGGGGGTAAAGAGTCCAGTGTGGTTGATGTTACCGGTGAAGTGCCGGTAGTGCTGCGGGAAGGCGCTATATCAAGGGAAGATCTCGGACAGGTGTGTGAGATTATCTAACCTTTTTGAGGGAGATGGCGGGACAATGCGCATTGCTGTTGGTTGTGACCACAGAGGGCTTGACCTCAAGCAGTTTGTTATCCGGCTGGTAACTGATGCCGGACATGGCTGCCATGACTTTGGCAGCTACACTGGTGGTTCAGTAGATTATCCGGATATTGCTAAAGAGGTGGCGGAGGCGGTGGCCGGGGGTGATTTCGACCGTGGCGTATTGATATGCGATAGCGGAATCGGGATGTGCATTGCCGCCAACAAGGTTAGAGGGATAAGAGCCGCCCTGTGTCCCGACTCTTTCCGGGCACTCCGCGCCCGCCAGCACAATGACGCCAACATACTGTGTCTGGCAGCCAGAGACGGGGGCAAAACGGTAAGTGAGGTTGTTGACGCCTTTCTTGTTACCCAATTTGAAGGGGGAAGACACTCAAGAAGGCTGGACAAGATACGAGCTATGGAGGGCTAAAGCCCGCTCTGGCTCAGGTGCCTCTCAGTGCCGCGCGCAGTGCATCTTCTGATTCAGCGGGGGTGAGCGCTATAATCTGGTCCTCCGCCCGAAGGACCGTACTGGCGGTGGGCACGCGAGGCTTTCGGTTCTTGCTGATAATGAGCGTGAGGACGGTTTCCGGCGGCAGCGAAAGCTCCTTTACTGGTTTTCCGACCATAGGTGAGTCGGGAGGGATTCTTACTTCCACAATCTCCGTTCCCATATCCTCAATGGTTAATAGATGGATCAGTGGGTGTGTGGGCACCTGTTGCTCAATGCATTCCAGGATGATATTGGTACTGCTCACCGTAACGTCAACCCCGAGTTTCTTGAAGATAGCCTCATTATTGGGATTGCTGAGACGGGCTATGGTCTGGGGTACGTTAAATTTGTGCTTGGCTACCTGGCAGGCGACCAGATTATCTTCGTCGTGAGCCGTTACCGCGATGAACATCTCAGCCCGCTCGGTGCCGATCTCAGCCAGGGTGGCCGCCTCACAGCCATCACCCCGGATGCAAACACTACCCAGCTCATTGATGATGAATTCCGTTCTCAGCGGGTCCTTTTCTATCACCAGTACCTCATGCTCTTCGTCCAAAAGCGCTTTAGCCAGGTAGTAGCCTACCTGACCGCCACCAACAACGATGATATACATGTTTTTACTTCAACCCTCCAGCTTTTCTCTGAGTATTTGGGTAATTATTGTGGTTGGGCTAAAGGCCTCCAGTTCCAGGGTACTGTATAGCTCCTCGCGCAATGGGTCATAGAAACGGCAGATTACCCGGGGCACCTTAAAGATATGCTTGGTGATCTGGGCGGCCATGACATTACGGTTGTCTCCCTGCGTTACCGCGACAAAGGCATCGGCTTCCTCTATACCCGCCCTCTTTAGCGAGTCCTCCTCAATACCGTTGCCCAGTAGTGCCGTGCCCTTGAAGTCAGGCGCTAGCCTTCGGAAACTGTACTCGTTAATATCCAGTATGGTAACATCATGTCCATCGGCATCCAGCAGCGAGGCTAGCTGAGAGCCGACCCGTCCACAGCCCATAATAACTACTTTCATGTAGCTACCTCACTTGTTGGTGTGAGTTGATGGTATAGTATGACGCGACAGGGAGCGTTTTTCAGTACATAAGGCACGACATTGCCTATGGTAAACTGGCCAAAGCGCCGTTTGTAGGTAACCCCCATCAGAATCAGGTCAACCCCCAGCTCCATCGCCTCGTCAACAATGGCTGGTCCCACTTCACGGGCTTGAAGCAGGTCAGTTTCTATCTCATTACCTTCATCTTCAGCAATAAGCTCAATGTGGTCGAGCACTTCCTCACCTTTCCGGATCTCCAGTTCAATTTCAGCCTCCAGGGGCAGGGCACGTTTTACCGTGATAACATAAACCGCCGAGATTTTGCCCTTGTTTTTCTTGGCCAGACCGCAGGCTAACCTGGTGGCTTGCTCATCAGCCTCAGTGCCAATTACGGGTAGTAATATTTTGTGAAATTCCATCGTCCATTATTTCTGTTGGTTACTGACAAGTGGTATTATAATCTTCCTGCCAGAAATCCACAATACCCATCTCACGGTTATCCGTTGCTCCGGCTTTCTTCTTTCTGGTCAGTGACGGTGGGTGTTGCGCGTCTTCTTCGCCGGTAGAGGTAAAAAAGAACCAGGCCAATAACCATCCAGATGATGCCTCCCCAGCGGCTAACGGGCTGGGTAATCAATATTATTGTCCATATTGTAGTTGTCGCTAGCAGGCCTATTATGGCGCTTAACGGTAGCTCCCGCCCCCAAATTCGGAAATTCCAGCCAAGCTTGAAGGGGCGGGGCATCTCCGGTTTTCTCACTCTCAGGCTGAGGATGGAAGCATGGGAAAACATGAAGGCTAATAGAGAACCAAAGGCGTATAGGGCACCGATATTCTCGAACACGCCGGCGGCAAAGAATCCCGGAAGCAGGATAATTATGGCAACTACGCTGAAGAGGATTATGGAAATATAAGGGGTCTTAAACCTGGGGTGCACGCGACTGAAGGCGGAGGGTACCAGTTTATGGTTGCTCAGGGAGAAGGCGAGTCTTGATATGCCGATTAGTCCGGCGTTGGTGGCAATAAGCAGAATAGTACCGGCTAATATCGCTATTAAGGGCTTTAGGATATTACTTATCAGCGCTATGGGAAGTTTGGCGGCAATGCCGGCCACGGGATCTCTGGCCCATTCTGAGGCGAGTTCCTGGGGTGTCATGGCGGACAGAGATACCAGAGAAATGCCGGCAAAGATGACCAGGACGGCAAATATCATCAGAATTAACGCCCGGGGCACCCTTTTCTCGGGCTGCCTGGTTTCTTCAGCCATTTGAGACATGGTTTCGATGCCGGTATAGGCAATAGTGGCCAGGGCTACGCCGAGAACAAGGTTTTCTGCGGTTGGCCAGTTATTGATGATACGCTGAAACAGGATAGTAGGATTGAACAACAGGATGAGACCAATAACAACCAGCGTAATCTGGGTGGTTATATCTATTATGGTGGCGCCGATATTCAGGATGGAGGTCTCTTTGATGCCGATGACATTTATGGTCATCAGGAAAATGACTATTCCGATTGACGCGGCCGTGCCAATAATGGGAGAGTCTTTGAATGGTTCCCAGAAGTAGCCCAGGTAGGGCGGGATAGTAAAGGCTGAGATTGAGATGGTTACGATATAGCTCAGCATAAGTGCCCAGCCAGCAGTAAAGCCAGCCAGGTCATTAAAGCCATGCCGGGCAAAGCTGGCGGAACCACCGGCTTCAGGCAGCATGGCGGTGCCTTCGGCATACGTGAGAGCGGTGAAGATGAAGAGGATGCCGGCAATTCCCAGGGCTACGGGGGTAGCGCCCATGGCCACCAGCGCCACGATACCCAGAGCATAATAAATGGAAGAGCCAACGTTTCCATAACCAGCACTGAACAGGTCCGGGATGCCTAATACCCGTTTTAAGCGGAATCGTTTAAAACGGCGCGGGCGAAAAATCCTGTCGCCAGGTTTAAGTCGCCAGTTGTTATCCATAGTAATTGAACTGTCTGGTTGTGTTAATCACAATTTGAAAATTCTAACTCTTTAACGGGTGGCTGTCAATTCCCGCTTGGCTTGACAACCGGATATGCTTGGTCTAAACTTTCTGTAGACCAAAGTTAAAGTTGTGGCTCAGATAGAATAGCAAGACAAAACTTCATATTTATGCGTATCGGCGGAAAATTTTGGGTCGTATCTCGGTAAATCGTAATTATGATTTCGGTCTGGTGGCCAGTCCGATATGGAAGTCGCAACGCGGTAAACCATTTTGCTCTCACCTAACTGTTTATTTCCTGTTATCTCGTTCTGTCTTTTGCAGGCAAAGGGGGAATGTTTATGGTTAAGTTTTCCTTGATACCCCGGGAGGAAAAGTTCTTTGGGCTTTTTGAGGACAATGTCCGGAACATGGTGAAAGCGGCTCAGGGCATAAAAGAGATGGTTGATACCTGGGAGCATATTGAGGGCATGGTGGCGGAAATAACCGAGCTTGAGCACCAGGGGGACACCATTACCCACCAGATTATGGCCCAACTGCATCGTACCTTCGTGACCCCGTTTGACCGGGAAGATATTGCCCTGCTGGCGCACACCATGGATGATATCACTGACTTTATTCACGCCGCGGCTGATGCCATGCTGCTCTATAAGGTAGACCGCCCGGGGGACAGGGCGAGGGAACTGGCTGATATTATTGTGCAGGAGGCGGCTGAGTTGGAGAAGGCCGTGCCTCTGTTGCGAAGCCGGGCCGGGTTAAAGCAAATTCTCCAACACTGCGTGGAGATTAATCGGCTGGAGAATATGGCTGACCGGGTGTTCCGTTCGGCGATGGCTGAACTGTTTGAGAATTCTTCAGATATTGCCTATATTATCAAGTGGCGCGAGATTTACGAGCACATGGAAAGCGCCACCGACCGGGGTGAGGATGTGGCTAATGTCCTTGAAGGGGTAGCCCTTACCTATGCCTGATTCCTCTCTTGGTCTACTTATCCTTATTATTGTCCTGGCTCTTGGTTTTGGGGTGGCTAACGGCTTCAACGATGCCGCCAATGCCATCGCTACCGTAATTGGAACCAAGGTTCTTTCCCCTCGTAACGCCATAATTATGGCTGCCTGCTTCGAAATGGCTGGTGCGGCTACTGGCCTGGCGGTTGCCCAGACTATTGGTAAGGGAATTCTGACCGAAGAGGTAATGTCGCAGTATCATTATTGGCCTTTGATTGCGGCTTTGGCCTCAATTATTATCTGGGCTACCATAGCTACTTACTACGGTATGCCGATAAGCGTGAGCCATGGTTTTATTGCCGGTCTAGCCGCTGCTGGCATAGCTGTGGCTGGTATAGAGGCAGTGGCCTGGGGTCGTATGGGACAGATTCTGGCAGCGGTGGTTAACGCCCCGGTTCTGGGTTTTATTGGTGGCTTTGCTCTGATGGTTGCTCTGTTCTGGATATTCCGTCGCACGGCCCCGGCGCGGATAAGGGTTATTACCAGTAATTTGCAGATTCTTTCCTCTGCCTTTGTGGCCTATAGCCACGGTAAGAATGATGGGCAGATGCCTATTGGCGTAATTACTATGGCACTGGTCATTTATCAGCAGCAGCCAAATCTATGGGATGAGCTTCGGCTTTTTGGTGACTTGTGGTGGGTGATAGTTGTGTCGGCGTTAGCCATCAGCCTGGGTACGGCTATGGGGGGGTGGCGAGTTATCAGGACATTGGGATTAAGGGTGACTGCGCTTGAGCCAGTTCACGGCTTTGCCGCTCAGACCTCAGCGGCGGCTGTTATTGAACTTGCCTCACATCTGGGTATTCCGGTGAGCACTACCCAGTGTATCAGTTCGTCTATTATGGGAGTGGGTGCCACCAGGCGTCTTTCGGCAGTGCGCTGGGGGGTAGCTGGCGATATTATTACTGGCTGGATACTGACCTTCCCCATCTGTGGGGGGCTGGGTTATCTCTTTATCTGGTTACTTAGGCCAATCTTTTAGTCAGTTTATGGCTTGGTGGCTCTGGGATTTACCCGGCACTTTTCTGCCCGGATAATAGCCTTAATGTCGGCTACGGCCCGGTCAATTTCATCTCGCCGGTTGCATACCGCATAGTCGAATAAAGGTAGCTGCTTTATTTCTTCTTCGGCAGTGTTTACCCGTAAGTCCAGGTCGAAGGACGATTCAGTGTGGCGATGTTTGAGTCGGCTGACAAGCTCTTCCATTACTGGCGGGACAAGAAAAATAGATACCGTCTGGGGGAAGATATTTTTGATGGTAGCCGCTCCCTGAATGTCAACTTTTACTATTACATCCCGCCCCTGCTCCAGTGCTTGTTTGACCGGCTGTTTGGGTACTCCATACCAGTTGCCATAAACCTTTGCCCACTCCAGCAGCTTATCACCGGAAATCATCTCCTGGAATTTCTCCGCCGAGATGAAATGATAATCAGCGCCGTCTCTTTCCTGGGCTCGCTTGGGGCGTGTCGTGGCCGTGGTTATATATTCAAGGGGATAGCCGAGCTCCTTCATTCTGCTTAGCACTGCATCTTTGCCGGCTCCTGACGGTCCTGAGAGGACAATAAGTAGAGGACCTGATGGCAGTTCCAAGGGAGCTTGGTGCTCATAGCTCGGTTTTGTCATCGTCTTGTTCTATTCGTAACAATGGGTCTCCTTTTCCCACAAGGCCTTCGGTTTGACCAAGGCGCAACCTGCCGACGATGGTCTCTGGTGCCAGGGCGGCCAAAATAACATGCCCGCTATCGGTGAAGATAGCCGCCTTAGTTTTTCTGCCACGCGTCATATCAACTAATAACTGTTTGTTTTTGGCTGCCTGCATTGTTCGTTTGATAGGTTCTGAATTTACTGAAACTATAGCAATAACCCGGTTAATAACTATAAAATTATCGAATCCAATATGAACTACTTCTGTGACCATGATATCACCTCAGTGGATATCGACTTTTTAATTCAACTGTATTGCTGCCTTAACGGCAACTATTCATTCATCTGATTAACTAAATCAGGTTAATAACTTTGCTGGTAGGTTCTATTTGATGCGTAGCTCAATATTAATCAGCGCTGGCTAACACCCCCTTTCAATAGGATAGTTCGGTGGTTTGGGTCGCTTGCTCTGGCACCCCAGCTACTTTCCCCTATGTTATACCCTTAACCAAAATTAAGCAACCGTCAAAGGCTTGAATTATGCATTCTTTTGTGCTACATTAAAACGCGGTGTTTGAAGTCCCTTTTTAGAGGGTTGAATATGCATGATGAGCTGTCAGACATTTTTGCCGCATTTAGCCAGGAACGAAAATATCTAATCCCCGTCCTTCAGAAAGTACAAGAGAAATTGGGCTATCTTCCGGAGGAAGCAATCTCAGAGGTAGCCCAATTTTTACGCCTTTCAAGCAATGAAGTCTATGGTGTCGCCAGCTTTTATGCCCAGTTTAGGTTTGAGCGGCAGGGTGAACATGGGATAAAGGTGTGTCTGGGTACTGCCTGTCATGTCCGGGGCGGACGGCGCATTATGGACACAGTAAAGCATGAAATTGGCCTTCAACCCGGGGAGACGAGCGAAGATTATAAATTCAGCCTGGAGAGGGTTGCCTGTTTTGGTTCATGCGCCTTAGCTCCGGTTATGGTGGTGGATAAGACAGTCTACGGTAGAATGACCACACCCAAGGCAAGACAGGTGCTGGGAGGATACAAGCAGGAAAAAGAGGATAATGGGTGAGACCATGGGAAACAACGGAAATACACGGGGTAGTGCTGAGCTTCAAACACTTCTAATTTGCCGGGGGACGGGGTGTGTCTCGGGTGGCTCCAACGAGATTTATGAAGCCCTGAAACGGGAGGTTGAGACTGCGGGTTTGAACAGGGTGAATGTTGATTTTACCGGCTGCCACGGTTTTTGCCAGCGGGGTCCCATAGTTGTCATTGAGCCTGAGGGTTACTTCTACACCGAGGTAACGGTGGCGGATGTACTCGAGATTGTGCAGTCTCACTTAGTTAACGGACAGCCGGTAGAGCGGCTCTTCTACCGTGACCCGGAGACAGGTGAAGCCGTACCTTACCACCGCGACGTAATTTTCTACGCCAGACAACAGCGCATTATCCTGCGCAATTGCGGGCACATTAACCCGGAAAGGATTGAGGACTACGTGGCGGCGGGTGGCTATAGAGCCCTACGGAAGGCCCTGCTTGAGATGACCCCGCCGCAAGTAATTGAGGAAATAAAGGCCGCCGGGCTTAGGGGGAGAGGGGGTGCTGGTTTCTCCACGGGACAGAAATGGGAATTTTGCCGGCGCTCACCGGGGAATGGGAAGTACGTGATATGTAATGCCGATGAGGGTGACCCCGGTGCATTTATGGACCGGAGCATACTGGAGGCTGACCCCCATGCCGTGCTGGAGGGTATGGTTATTGCCGGTTATGCTATGGGTTCCAGCCACGGCTATGTTTACTGTCGGGCGGAATATCCTCTGGCGATAGAGCGACTGAAGCTTGCCTTAGAGCGGATGAGGGAGCATGACTTACTTGGTGATGACATACTTGACTCTGGCTTCAGTTTTGATATTGAGGTAAAAGAGGGAGCTGGCGCCTTCGTGTGTGGTGAGGAAACAGCCCTGATGGCCTCTATTGAGGGCAAAAGGGGTATGCCCCGGCCGCGTCCTCCCTTCCCCGCCCAGGCTGGTTTGTGGGGTAAACCAACCAACATCAATAATGTGAAATCCTATGCCACCGTACCAGTAATAATTGATCGAGGTGCTGACTGGTACGCTACTATTGGCACCGAGACTAGTCACGGCACGGCCGTATTTGCTTTAACCGGTAAGACTAAGAATTCCGGTCTCATTGAAGTACCTATGGGCATTACCTTGGGCGAGATTATCTTTGACATTGGAGAAGGGATTATTGGGGACAAGCGTTTTAAGGCGGTGCAGACGGGAGGTCCCTCTGGCGGTTGTCTGCCAGCTAGCATGTTAGACCTTCAGGTAGATTACGAGTCCTTAGCCCAGGCTGGTTCCATAATGGGCTCCGGTGGTATGGTGGTGGTTGATGAAGATACCTGTATGGTGGATTTGGCCCGGTTCTTTGTTTCCTTTACTCAATCCGAGTCCTGCGGTAAGTGTGTGCCCTGCCGTGTGGGAACAAAGCAGATGCTTGATATTCTGGAGCGTATTTGCCGGGGCGAGGGGGAACCAGATGATATTGATATTCTGGGAAGATTAGCTCTGTTGGTTAAGGCTACTTCCTTGTGTGGTTTGGGACAGACGGCGCCCAATCCTGTCCTGAGTACCATTCGTCACTTCCGTGACGAGTACGAGGAGCATATTAAGAAGCACTATTGCCGGGCCGGGGTATGTACTGGCCTGGTTAAGTCCCCCTGTCAGAACGCCTGCCCCACCAGGATGGATGTTCCCCGCTATATACGGCTAATTGGCGAGGGCAAATATGGGGAAGCGGTGGCGGTGATTCGAGAGAAAGTTCCCTTTCCGGCGGTTCTGGGTTACGTTTGCGTCCATTTCTGCGAGGCCAAGTGCCGCCGCGGTCAACTGGAAGAAGCGATAGCCATTAAGGAGCTAAAGCGTTTTGCCGCTGACCATGATACTGGAATGTGGAAGCAGAACGCCAAGGTTTTGCCGCCAACGGGGAAGAAGGTAGCCGTGGTTGGTTCTGGACCAGCCGGGCTGACCGCAGCCTATTATCTAGTTAAACAGGGACATAAAGTGACCGTATTTGAGGCGTTGCCGGTAACTGGCGGTATGATGCGGGTGGGTATACCACGCTACCGACTTCCGGCAGAAGTCCTTGACGGTGAAATCAAGGCAATAGAGGATTTTGGGGTGGAGATAAAGCTAAACAGCCGGGTAGAGTCACTGGATGAGCTATTTGAGCAGGGTTATGATGCTATTTTCGTGGGTGTTGGTGCCCATCGGGGGATAAACATGGGAATGGAAGGGGAAGATACCCGGGGTGTCGTTGATGGAGCTGATTTCCTGCGGGAAGTTAGCCTGGGTCAGGAGGTGAAGCTGGGGGAAAGGATAGCCGTTATCGGTGGCGGTAATGTGGCTGTAGATGCGGCTCGAACTGCGCTTCGCCTGGGAGCCAAAGAGGTATCCATTATCTACCGTCGTACCCGTGCCGAGATGCCAGCCAGCTCTGAGGAGATAGAGGAAGCGCTGGAAGAGGGGGTAAAGATAGAGTACCTGGCGGCGCCAACCAGGGTTAATCGTGAGAATGGTAGGCTGATGGCTGAGTTTATCCGTATGCAGTTGGGTGCGGTAGATACCAGCGGCCGGAAGAGACCCCAGCCGATGGAGGGCAGTGAGTTTGAAGATAAGTATGACACGCTGATAAAGGCTATCGGGCAGGAGTCTGAGCTACCGGATGGGTTTGCTCTGGCATCCAGAAGAGGCGGGAGGGTTGAGGTGGATGCTGACACCCTGGTTACTTCACGGGAGGGAGTATATGCCGGGGGTGATGTGGTCAGCGGACCAGCGTCAGTGATTGAGGCCATCGCTGCTGGCCGACAAGCAGCTGTATCCATTGACCAATATCTTGGCGGCGATGGTAATATAGATGAGGTACTGGCACCTCAAGAAGAGGTGGCGCCTTTCGATGTCAGCGAAATTGAAGGGGAGAAATATCGTCCTCCACTGGAAACATTACCGGCTGAGGAGGGTCTCCGCAACTTTGCTCAGGTAGTCCTTGGCTTTAGTGAGGACCACGCTATTGAAGAGTGTAAGCGCTGCCTGAGGTGTGACCTTGAGGAGCACTAGTCTGGCGGTTTGCGTCTGAGGCAAACTAATTAAGGGTAAAGGGTGATAACGAGGATGGACGAGATTACTTTAACTATAGATGGACAAGAGGTTAAAGCAAGCCAGGGCATGACCGTGCTTGAGGTGGCCAAACAGGCGGACATCTATATACCGACCTTATGTTATCATCCGGCATTAGCTCCATATGGGGGCTGTCGTATCTGCATTGTAGGGATTGAAAAGATGCGTGGCTTGCCGCCGTCATGCACGACGCCAGCCACCGACGGCATGGTGGTAAGTACCAATACGCCGGATATTCAGGAGCTCAGGCGGGGTGTTCTGGAGCTCATCTTAAGTGAGCACCCTCACGGCTGTCTCATCTGCTGGCGCCGCCACCGGTGTGGCCCCTTTGACATCTGCTTACGTAACGTGGCGGTCACCGAGCGCTGCGTAACCTGCCCCAAGAACAAGAGTTGCGAGCTACAGCAGGTGGTTGACTACATAGGAATAGAGGAGGTAGCCCTTCCTTATACCTACAAGAATTTGCCCATAGATACGGGAAATCCCCTCTTTGAGCGGGACTATAATCTGTGTATCCTGTGTGGACGGTGTGTCCGCGTTTGTCAGGAGATAAGAGGCGCCGCGGCGATATCCTTTAACTATCGGGGTGACCAAACTATACCGGGGACGGCTTTTGGCCAGCCGTTACAGGATTCCGGTTGCCAGTATTGCGGGGCCTGTGTTGATGCCTGTCCTACCGGAGCCCTGATGGAGCGGAGTCGGAAGTGGACACTTACCGCGGAGCGGTCGGTGGTTACTACCTGCCCTTATTGCGGGGTTGGTTGTCAGCTAGAGCTGAGTGTCCGAGGAGGCCAAGTAGTTGGGTCTGACCCTCACGGAGACGGTACGATAAATCAGGGACAAGCCTGCGTTAAGGGACGCTTTGGTATTGCTGAGTTCGTGCATCACCCCGAGCGACTGACTACCCCTCTGATAAGAAAAAACGGGCAGCTTACTGAGGCTACCTGGGAGGAAGCCCTGGAACTGGTGGCTGACCGGCTGGGTCAGTACGAAGGAAAAAACCTGGCCGTTATTTCCTCGGCCAAGTGTACCAATGAAGAGAATTATCTCGTCCAGAAATTTGGCCGGGCGGTGCTGGGCACCAACAATGTTGACCACTGTGCCCGTCTCTGACATTCTCCCACGGTGGCCGGTCTGGTCACAGCGTTCGGCAGCGGAGCCATGACCAACTCCATCCATGAGATTGGGGACGCTTCTTGCATCCTGGCTATCGGTACCAATACCTGCTCCGCCCACCCGGTAATTGCGCTGGAGATAATTAGGGCGGCAAGCAAGGGAGGGAAGCTTATTGTGGCTAACCCCCTTGATATTGGGCTGGTTCGTTTTGCCGACTTATGGCTGCAACATAAGCCAGGGACAGACATTGCCCTGCTTATGGGTATGATGCGGGTGATAGTGGATGAGGGCCTCCTGGATTCATCATTCATTGAAGAGCGCTGTGAAAACTTTGAGGCTTTCCAGGAATCACTGCAGACATTTGACCTGGACTTTGCCGAGAAAGTGACCGGAGTGCCCGGGGAACTGATTGCTGAGGCAGCACGGATGTATGCCGGTAATAGTCCGGCCACTATTCTCTATGCTATGGGTATTACTCAGCACACCCACGGCACCGATAACGCCCTGGCCCTGGCCGACCTGGCCATGCTTACCGGCAATATCGGCAAGCCGTCCACCGGGGTCAATCCCTTGCGCGGTCAGAATAACGTACAGGGCGCCTGTGACATGGGGGCGTTGCCGAATGTCTATAGCGCTTACCAGTCAGTGGCTGACCCAGCTATCAGGGCAAAATTTGAAGAAGCCTGGAACTGCTCGTTGCCGGATACTCCGGGGCTGACCATGACTCAAATTTTCCAGCCCCAATACTCGGGGCAGATAAAAGCGATGTATCTGGTGGGGGAAAATCCGGTATTAAGTGATGCTGATGCCAGCCATGTTGAACAGGTGCTGGCTGACCTGGAGTTTCTGGTGGTTCAGGATATCTTCCTTTCGGAAACGGCCAAGCTGGCCCATGTTGTCCTGCCGGCGGCCAGTTTCGCGGAGAAGGACGGCACTTTCACCAACACCGACCGTAGAGTGCAGAGGGTGAGGCAGGCTGTTGAGCCGGTGGGCGATTCCAATCCCGATTGGTGGATTACCTGCCAGATTGCCCGCAAAATGGGTGCCAGGGGCTTTGATTTTGCCCATCCCTCTGAGGTTATGGACGAGATTGCCCGTTTGAGTCCCAGCTATGGTGGTATTTCCTACGACCGACTGGCGGAAGAGACGGCGGGATTGCAGTGGCCGTGCCCTACCCCCGAACATCCCGGGACACCTATCCTCCACACTATGACGTTTGCCCGGGGTAAGGGGAGATTTACCCCTCTGGAGTACAGGCCACCCGCAGAGCTCCCCGATGATGCATATCCCCTGACGCTGACCACCGGGCGAAGTCTCTATCACTGGCATACCGGTACGGTGAGTCGGAAGGTGAAAGGGCTTAATCAACTTATGGGTGAGGGGCCGGTGGAGATAAGCCCGAGCGATGCCGAGTCTCTAGGTATCAGTGAGGGTGAAACGGTAAAGGTCGTCTCCCGGCGGGGACAGGTAATGGCTAAGGCTAAAGTAACTGAAGCCTGTCCATCTGGGGTAACCTATATGACCTTCCATTTTGCCGAAAGCCCGGCCAACCGGCTGACCAACCCGGCGCTTGACCCCGTGGCCAAAATACCGGAGTTTAAGGTATGTGCCGTCAGAGTTGAGAAAGTTGCCTGAAGGCTAAAGTACCGGGCTGGGAGTGGTGAGGAAGTGTACAAGATTCTGTTGAAACAAGACCTGGTGCCCCACGTTCATCTGCTCAAGATTGCTGCCCCCAGAGTAGCTAAGAAGGCTCAGCCCGGACAATTTGTTGTCGTCCGGATTGATGAGAAGGGTGAGCGTATTCCGGTAACCGTGGCTGACTGGGACCGGGAAGAGGGCAGTGTTACCATCGTCGTGATGGAAGTGGGCACAACCACCTACCGACTGGGTACGCTGAAGACCGGTGACTATATTGCTGACTTTGTTGGGCCACTGGGAGTTCCAACCCATATTGAAAACTTCGGGACCGTAGTCTGTGTTGCCGGCGGCTTTGCTATTGCCGTCATCATGCCTGTCGCCAGAGCATTGAAGCAGGCCGGGAACCGGGTTATTGCAATTGTGGGGGCACGGAGTAAAGACCGGCTCTTCTGGGAGGACAAACTCCGTAGCGCCAGTGGCGAGCTGATAACTACCACTGAAGACGGTTCTTACGGTCGGCAGGGGCTGGTCACCGAGCCACTGAAGGAACTGCTTGAGAAAGGGAAGGTTGACCGGGTCATTGCTATTGGGCCGAGCATTATGATGAAGTTCTGTGCCAGAACAACCGAGCCTTTTGGCGTCAAGACCATCGTCAGCTTGAACCCGATAATGGTTGACGGCACGGGCATGTGCGGTTGTTGCCGGGTATCGGTCAGCGGGGTGACCAGGTTTGCCTGTGTCGATGGCCCGGATTTTGACGGTCATCAGGTAGACTGGGATTTGCTCCTCGCCCGCCAGCGCAGCTACCTCGATGAGGAGAAGCGTTCTTTCGAGCTGTGGTGTGGTCAACATAGTAGTTCTTGAAAAAGGTGAACATTGGTGGCGAAGCTTAACCTGAACCGGCTGGAGATGCCGAGACAGCACCCCAAGGTGCGGGCCAGGAACTTCAACGAAGTTGCCCTGGGTTATAGCCTGGAGCAGGCCAGAGAGGAGGCAAGCCGCTGCATCCAGTGTCCCAGGCGTCCCTGTATCGAAGGCTGTCCGGTAGAGGTAGACATTCCCGGTTTTGTCAAGGCCCTGACAGAAGGTGACCTGCCCGGGGCGGCGAGAATACTCAAAAACAAGAATGCCCTGCCCGGCATCTGCGGTCGGGTCTGCCCCCAGGAAACACAGTGCGAAGTTGTCTGCGTCCTGGCTAAAAGGGAGGCACCAGTGGCTATTGGCCGCCTGGAGCGGTTTGTCGCTGACTGGGAGCGGGCTAATAAGGGTGCAGTCAACCCATCGGTCGCGCCAGCGACGCCAACCGGTAAGCGGGTGGCGGTGGTTGGCTCGGGACCGGCCGGTTTGACGGCGGCGGCTGATTTGGCCAAGCTCGGGCACGAGGTTACTATCTTTGAGGCGCTGCATGTGGCCGGTGGGGTCTTGACGTACGGTATCCCGGAGTTCAGATTGCCCAAAGACATTGTCCAGGGTGAGGTTGACTATGTTGGCTCCCTGGGGGTGAAGATTGAGCTGGATTCGGTGGTGGGTAAGCTGGTGATGGTGGATGAGTTGCTGAATGAAGATTACGGCGCCGTGTTTCTGGGGACTGGTGCCGGGCTGCCGATGTTCATGAACATCCCCGGCGAAAATCTAAATGGTGTCTATTCGGCGAATGAGTTCCTGACACGGGTGAATTTGATGAAGGCCTACCTTTTCCCGGAATATGATACCCCGGTAAGCGTGGGCCGGAGGGTAGCCGTGATTGGCGGTGGTAACGTGGCTATGGACTCGGCGCGGTGCGCCCTGCGACTCGGTGCCGATAAGGTCTACATTATCTACCGGCGCTCGGAGGTGGAAATGCCCGCCCGCCGTGAGGAAGTGGAGAATGCCCGGGAGGAGGGCATCGAGTTCAGGTTACTGACCAACCCCAAGCGATTCCTGGGTAACGAGCAGAACTGGGTGGTCGGCATGGAGTGCTACGAGATGGAGCTGGGTGAGCCCGATGAGAGCGGGCGCCGCCGCCCCGTGGTCAAGGAGGGCAGCGAGTTTACCATAGACGTGGACGTGGTGGTAGTTGCCCTGGGGACTACTCCCAACCCCCTGATTGCCGCCGCCACCCCGGGGCTGGAGACTACCCGACGGGGAACGGTGGTGGTGACGGATGAGGCTACCGGCCGGACAGTGAAAGATAGAGTCTGGGCTGGTGGGGATATAGTCACCGGTGCGGCTACGGTAATCAGCGCCATGGGTGCCGGCAGGCGCGCCGCTACCGATATAGATGCTTATTTAAGGGGTAGCAATCAGTTTCGATTTGGACTAATTAGAGGGTTCGCCACTTAGCAAGTCTTCAATTCGTTTGTTAACAGTTAGCAAGTAACCACGCAAGTTATTGAGAATTGAATCATACTTTTCTATCGAACTCAAAAGTGCGTTTGTGTCTGTGTTCTGTGGATTATTAAAGAGCCTGTCTAGCTCAGTTCTTTCTGGGGCTGTTTCCCAGTGGGCATTTTTCGCAGCTTCGATCATCTTGTCAAGAGTGGAGTCGCTTATTAGCCCCTGAAGGACTGCAAGCTCTGATGTAACTTCAGTCGATTTGCCAGCAACCTCTTTGTAAACCTGAAGTTCTTTTTCTAATTCCGCGGCATTATCTTTCGTATAAACTTCTTTCACCCTCTTATAAGCTTTTTCAAGCCTTACTAGCATTTGTTGGTCTTGCTTTGTAACCTGCATCCACTTACTCAAGACTTCCCTTAGGGGAACTAGGACACGTTCTCTGTCTCTTACGAGTCTATCAATCCGTGCTTGTTGCTCATCATATTTATGTTGTTGACTGAGCTCCTCACGGCGGGTATTGATTTGCAACCTAGCAATTCTGTAGGAACTGATGGCTGCAATAATAGCACCCACTATAGCACCGCCTATTCCGATGAGCCCTCCTAAGACTATATCTGGCAAGTTGGCCTCCCGTATAACAAAGAACTTGATAGATTTCTCTTTGCTAATTTAATTATCTTAATATTTCACCTTCTGAGGTAAGATGTCAAGATTTTTTCTAAAGCTATAGTAGAGTGTCTAAGAGGGGCTTCGCCCCTCTTTCAAAAACCCTCCCCCTCTCCTTTGATAGGAGAGGGGGAGGGCAATAGCTACCCCTCTCTGGGGAAACTACGCCGCCAAGTACGGAGACCTGGCTAAGAAAGCCCTTAAAGCGGCACGGGAGGTTACCGGGCGCTAGCTTGAACTAGCCGGTTAAACTAGTTCTAGGTGTTTGTGGTGATAGGCCTCGGCAACTGGTATGGTTGGGCGAGGCCTATTACCGATGCTGAGGTTTGCTGAGGAGAATTATGAAAACAGCAGCTAATCGGTGGCTGGCAATAATTGATCGGATATCTTTTTTTGGCAGCTACCTGACCGGAGTGGTGTTTTTATCAGCCATTGTAGTACTGGTAACTCTGGAGGTGATACTGAGGTATCTGTTTAATACTTCCACAATGCTGGCTGATGAGTTCTCAACCTATTTGTTTGTGGGCTTGTTGTATTTCGGCGCGGCTTACGCGCTTCAGAAGGACAGGCACATTAAGATAAATATAATCGCCGTAGCCTCCTGTAAAATGAGGCTCCTTATCGGCATTTCCCCAGGTACCGTAAGTTATCCATCCAACGCATTTTTCCGGCGTTTTTCACTTCTCTTTCAGCGCCCAGTTCCCGGAGATCATTGTATGAGAAAATTTCCGCTCTTATAAACCCTCTTTCGAGGTCGGAATGTATTTTGCCGGCCGCGTG
>SDBU01002014.1_pt1 | contig 27744 bp, 46 predicted proteins | sample 2277071 | NCBI WGS metagenome assembly SDBU01 (sample SAMN10397929, study PRJNA504765) | marine sediment metagenome | isolation source: marine sediment core GS08_GC12, 126 cmbsf | place: Arctic Ocean: Gakkel Ridge, Loki's castle | collected 2008 | reverse complement strand
ATGCTGTTGATACAATTTATTCAACTTATAAGTATTATGGCGGAAAAGTTGGTACATATGGTGGAGATGGAAGAAATTTCGGAATACAAAATTGTGACTTATTAATTGGAGTTGGAACACGTCTATCTGGACGTATTACTGGCGGAAATATTAAAACATTTGCCAGAGAAGCAAAAAAATATGTCGTAGATGTTGATATACCAGCTTTACAACAAAAATTACAACAAGTCCCATTTGACGAATGTATATTAAGTGATGCTAAAATATTTCTACGGATGTTGTACACAAAACTTTTAGGAAAACAAAGCAGACAACTAGATAAACCAACATATAAAAATAGATTTTCTAAATGGACAACAAAAGTTGTGGAATGGCGTAACAAATATGACCCTGTTACATCAGAAATGTATCAATCATCAGATATAGTTCATCCATATGCCTTCACTCGTATTTTGTCAGAAGAAATGAAAGAAAATGATATAATTTTAGCAGATTGTGGTGGAAATATTGTAGTATTCAATCACGCATTTAAAACCAAAAAGGGGCAATGTCATATCACTAATAATGGAAATTCTCCTATGGGATTTTCAATGTGTGGATCAATTGGTGCTGCAATGGCGGTTGATCCAAGTAGAAATGTGGTTTGTATTATTGGAGACGGTGGAGTCACTATGAACCTTCAAGAATTTCAAACATTATTTAACTATCAACCAAATGTCAAGATAGTTATTTTAAATAATAACGTATACGGTATTACTAAAGCATTTCAAGAAGTTAATTTTGAAGGAAGAAATGAAGCGTGTGGACCGGCGGGATATAATCCTCCAGATTTTATTAAAGTTGCTAAAGCGTTTGGTCTATCAACATTAGTTATTGATGACGGACGCAATTATGAATATGTTAGAAAACAAATTAGATTTCTTTTAGACAATAAAGGCCCAATAATCTGCGATGTACAATGTAAAGAGTATCATACATACGAACCAAAAATTTCTCGTTGGGATTGTCCAATTGAAGAAATGTATCCATATTTGTCTACTGATGAATTTAATGAAAATATGTATATAGAGTTGTCTGAATTTTCAAAAAATAGAGAGAATTACATCCAATGATTTGGAGAATAATATAAATGATAATTACTTCTATTGTTGTTGCTGGTATTCGTAATTATAATTGGACTAAATTAGTGCAGTCTATAAGAGATAATACAAAAGAAAATTTTGAAGTTATTTTTGTTGGACCACAAGATTTACCGACTGAATTACAAAATACAACAAACATTCACTATTATAAAGATTTTGGGAGTGCTAATAGATGTCAACAAATTGGTGCTACTTTAGCTTGTGGTAAATATTTAACTTGGATGGCCGATGATTGTTTTTTTTGTTCTAAGACATTACAGAATACTATAGATATATTAGAAAAAAATAAAAATACTAATACTGTTGTAGCAACTAAATATACAGAAGGTAATAATATTATACATGGAGATGATTATTACAAAATGGGTAATGCGTATCCAACATCACCTTTTATACAACATGATTGGTGGATTTTTAATTCTGCTGTTTTTTATAGAGAATATTTTGAAAAATTAGGTGGTTGGGATTGTAGATTTGAAGGTACATGTATGGCACACGCCGATTTAGCGGTACGTGCCCAACGTGATGGGGCTAATGTTATAATGATTGGACAATCTATGACAAGTTGTGGGCATATGCCAAATTTAACTGGGGATCATGCTCCAATGCACTATGCACAACTATATAACGACGAACCTTTATTTAGACAATTATATAATGATCCAGAATGTGTCAATAGAATATATATTTCATTAGATAATTGGAAAAATAGTCCTTATTTATGGACAAGAAGATTTACTACTACATAATAAACATTACTAAAAGGAATCTTATTTATGAAATATGATTTAAGTGTTATAATACCTTCTATTAGAACTGAAAATATTGTTGGTGTGTATAATAGTGTTGTAGAATCTATTGGCGAAAAATATAAATTTGAATTTATTGTTGTTGGTCCAATTTTTCCAGAAAAGTTAAAACATCTATCTAATTTTAAATTTATCTTTGAATATGGTGCTCCAGCAAGGTGTGTACAATTAGCTTCGTTAATAGCAGAAGGTCAATTGTTTACATGGATGTCCGATGATGGATTATATATAAAAGATACATTAGCTGAATGTGTCGATGTATTATATAAAGCCGATAAAAAAGATGGTGTAATCATTAGATATACAGAAGGCCCAAATCCATCTCAATTAATGAAAACAGAAGACTATTGGAAACCATGGACTCATGAAGATCAACGATTACCAGGAATACCAAAAGATTATAGAACGGCTCCTGTGGCAATGTACTATTTAGAAAATTTTCATGAACTTGGTGGTCTAGATTGTAGATTTTTACATGTTAATATGAATGCACATGATTTAGCTTTTCGTGTTCAAAAAAATGGTGGAACATTACACATGTCTCCGAATCTTGTTTGTCATTGTTCTTATGATAATCATTTACCAATACATAAACCGATTGAAAGAGCACATTTTGAAAACGACGCACCTTTATTTTTGAAAATATATAATCAACCATTTAATCTAGATAGAATTAAAATAGATTTAAATAGTTGGAAAGACTCTCCCAATGTATGGTTAAGATTTCAACAGAATCAGGATCAACAAATATGAAAACAGTATTAATTACAGGTGCGAATGGATTATGTGGGAATGCTATTAGACGTTTGGCATTAAAATACTTGTATAAATTTATATATATTACACATCAAGATGCAGACTTAACTAAAGAAGATGTTGTGCTTGATATTTATAATGATTATAAGCCAAATTATGTAATTCATACTGCTGCTAAAGTTGGTGGTATTGGCGGAAATGAAGCAGGGCATGGTGATTTCTTTCATGATAATATTCTTATAAACACACATATGATACATTATGCCAAAGAATTTAATGTAGAAAAGATGATTGCATTTAGTTCTGTATGTGTATTTCCAGACGATCTAGCTAAACTACAAGAGGATCGAATGCATGATGGTCCAGTATATGCAAGTAATTTTGCTTATGGATATGCTAAAAGAATGGTTGATATACAAATTCAAGCATACAAGCAACAGTTTGGTATTACAAATTATTGTTCGGTAATACCAGGAAATATTTGGGGCCCAAATGATCTGTATAATATTAAAACCGGACATGTTATTCCATCTCTAATTCATAAGTTATTTTTAGCAGAACAAGATGATACAGATTTCATAGTTTGGGGAGACGGAAAATCTCTTAGAGAATTTATTTATGTAGATGATTTAGCAAAGATAGTTTTAGATATGTTATCATTTGATAAACTTCCAGAAAGGTTAATAGTATCTGGACCAATTCAATACTCGATTCGAGAAATTGTAGAAAAATTACTTGACATTTCTGGATTTAGTGGTATACTAAAGTATGACACTAGCAAACCCAACGGACAAAGATCTCGACCGTCCGACTTATCTTTGTTTTATTCGTATTTTCCAAATTTTTCATTTACAAATATAGATAAAGGATTGAAAGAGTCGTATAAATGGTTTTGCAATAATTATCCCAATATAAGGTTATAAATATGTCAAATATAGATATTAGCTATTTACTTCCAACATGTAGAGTAAAAAATCATCCAGAAGTTGTGCAATTCGCAATTGATTCAGTAAATCGTCAACCAACAAATTTTTCATATGAAATATTAGTGTATTCTACAGATGAGGTTGTAGGGGATAATGTAAAATGGATTAAAGAAAATAAGAGACAAGGTCCAATTTTTGCAATAAATACAATGGCACAAAAAATTGCATCAGGTAATTATTTTGTTACACTAAGTGACGATTTAGAGATGATTAATTCGATAGATCACTGTATTAATATGATTGAATCAGAATTTTTTAAACATCGTGATTTTAAAATATGTGGTTTAAGTTGTGGTAATCCATGTGCTCTATCACAAAGAAATAGTAGAATGGGTAATGTAACAGCCTTGAAAGAAGATTGGCCAAAAGCTAATATATTAAGATTTGTAGTTGTCAAAAGAGAAACAGTAAATAAACTTTTAAATGGGTATATATATCATCCACAATTTTATCATGCTGCTGGTGATATTTGGTTGGGTTATTTTTTAGCAATGAATAATGAACCTTGTATAGAAGGCCCAACTCAAATTTTACCAACTAATAGTCTTCATAATCCAAGTTTTGAAGTACAAGATTGTAATACCGCATTTGCATTAGTACATAATTTTCAAAATGGAGAAAAATATTATGTAGATACGAAATTTCATAATGAATACAAAGATCATATAGACACGTCTGATTTATTTGTATAAAAATAAACATACTTGACAGTAGGAATTAATATGAAACAAAAAAAAGCAGCATTATTAGTAGCACAAGGTGTACAAGATGAAGAATATATTTATCCCTATTATAGATTACAAGAAGCCGGTTTTGACTTAGATGTTATTTTATCTCCAAGTATTAAATATCCGAATCCAACTTGTAAATATGGAATACCAATTCAATATAATATAACTAGTTCGGCGGATATATTAAAATGGGAAAGGGATAATAGTAATAATATAGTTTTAACATGTCCATATGACATATTGATTGTTACAGGTGGTTGGCAAGCACCAGAAATCATGAGACTAGATTCAAACATCTTAACATTAATTCAAAAAGCCAATGATCAAAATAAAATTATTGGAGCTATCTGTCACGGCCCGCAAGTACTAATTTCTGCAAAAGTAGTTGACAAGCGGCGTATGACATGTTATACTGGTATTAAGGATGATTTACAAAATGCTGGTGCTATCTATGTTGACCAAGACGTGGTTGAAGATAGAAATTTTGTTACTGCACCACATTATAAAAATAATCCAGAATTTATGAAAGCTATTCTAAATACATACAATGATGTAGTATGAATAACAACAATTTTGACAATGTGATAGTACAAAAACCATGGGGGTATGAATATCTGTTGTACCAGAATGATACTGTAGCATTATGGTACTTATATATAAAAAAGGGACAAGAAACATCTTTACACTCACATCCTAAAAAGAAAACCGGATTAATTGTTTTATCTGGAGGTGCTGAAATTTCATTTTTAAGTACCAAATTTAAAATGTTTCCAAGCGATAAAATTATGATAAGACATGGAGTTTTTCATAAAACACAAGCTATCACTGATGATGTAGAATTGTTAGAAATTGAAACACCTGTTAACAAAGAGGATGTGGTTAGACTAAAAGATAAATATGGGCGGGCAGGTACGCCTTATGAAAATCAGTCTCATTATACTATTGTAAAAGAGCCGAAATTTTATTCAATTAATGATGGTCCTAATATTATAGGAGATTGTAATCTAATATTAACCAAAGTAAATACACCAAAAGAAATTATTCAACTAAAAGTATCAAAGTTTGTTATATTAGAAGGAAATATATCGTTCAATCAACATTTAGTGGTAGAACCCGGAGATATTTTAGACCAAAAAAACTTTTCTTTAATGATGGATAATTTCACAATGAATCCAATGTTAATACTAGGTATAAAGAAAAATGACTGATAGTCTTTTATACAAAATTTTTGAACAGACATGTTTCAACAGATATTTTGAATATAATGTAGCAAAATATCATGATATGAAATATATTCGTCCGCCGGTGTATTTATCTCTTGGTCAGGAACATATTCCAGCAACTTTAGCACAATTAATTGATCCTGAAAAGTGGCTAATTTTTCCACAACACCGCTGTCATTCATATTTATTGTCTTTTGGAACACCCCCTAAATTAGTTATAGAAGAATTATTAGGCGTTGAAGGTGGTTTACACGGTGGTACATGTGGGTCTGCGTCATTAGATTATAAAAATATATTTGGGCACTCAGGTCTTTTAGGTGATCAAGTTCCTATTGCAGTAGGAGCAGCACATGCTTCAAATAAGAATGTATTGTGTATTTTAGGTGATGGTGCAGCAGAGGAAGATTATGTATTAGGAGCTTTTGGATTTGCTGCTACTAAAAAAGTTCCAATATTATTTATTTGTGAAGATAATAATCTATCTGTATTAACAGAGAAAAAAGTACGCCGATCATGGGATTTAACATCTGTAGCAAAAAGTTTAGGATTGTATTCGTGTTGTTGTAATGATTATCCTGAAACTATATATGATATTGTTTCAGAGGTTCTACAACAAAATAGATTTAAAGAAAACAAATTACCAGCATGTATAACTATTAATACGTGTAGACATATGTGGCATGCAGGAACCGGATCGGATGGTCCTCCTAAATGGAATACATATGAAAAAATGAAACAAGAAATTCCTAACTCTAAAAAGATAGAAAACAAAGTTAGAATTGAGGTAGAAAAATTGTGGCAAACGTCGCTAAAACAATTAAAGAAATAACAAGAAATCATCTGTTAAATAATAATGGTTTGCTTTATGGTCAATGTGTAACTGCTGTTGGTTGGGTTGGAGGAACGGTTCCTGAGTTATCAGAGAAAGAAGGAATAGTAGAATTACCGATTTCTGACGTGTCTAATGGTGGAATTGTTGTTGGATCAGCACTTGTTGGTCGAAGACCTATTTATGTAATTAGATATCAAGGTTTTGCCCAATACAACATGATTACCATTTTGAATTATGCGGCAAAAAGCAAAGATATGTGGAATAGACAGTGTCCTCTTTTTGTGCGTGGTATAGGAATGGAAGGCGGAATTGGTCCGGTTGCAAGTCATATGCATCACGGAATGATTATGAGAATGCCTGGAATAAAAGTGTTTGCACCAATGACACCAAACGAATGGAAAAATGTTTGGCAGTATTTTTTGGACCATGATGATCCAGTATATTGTAGTGAACACCGATTGAGTTTTGATATTAACTATGAAATGGGCTGTGATATTCGTACAGACTATAGTAATCAATATATTATTTTTGCCATTGGAGCAGCACGATTGAATGCTATGTGTGTCCATGAAACAATATATTCCACTTGTGTCTTTCATATTACACAATTAAAACCATATATACCAACATTAGAACATATTATTGCTGCCAACCAGGGTTTAAAGGTGTTAGTGGTAGATTCCGACTATTCTACATGTGGTGCCGCTGAACATATTGCTCAAAAATTATCAGAAAAAACAAATAGACATATTGATGTTTTAGGATTAGAAGATCGTACTGCTGGCTTTTCTTATAACACAGATGTTGTAACACCATCAACAGAACAAATGATAGATAGATTACTTAAACAATTATGTTAACCAAACAACAACTTATAGATTTCGAAAAGAAGATAGAACAATTGTATTCTGATGGAAAAATTAAAGCACCTATTCATCTACGTAATGGGAATGAAGACAAATTAATAGAAATTTTTTCTAATATTAAAGATCAAGACTATGTTTTTTCTACATGGGCAAGTCATTTACATGCACTTTTAAAAGGTGTGCCCGATTATATATTAGAACAGGAAATATTAGATGGCCATTCCATTACATTATGTTTTCCAGAATATAACTTTTATACATCTGCAATAGTTGGAGGAATTTGCCCAATTGCTGTTGGAGTAGCGTGGTCAAACAAACGACTTAATATCGACAAACACACTTATGCATTTATTGGAGATATGACTTCATTAACTGGCATTGCCCATGAATCAATACTTTATGCCGAAAAATGGAATCTTCCAATTACATTTATTATAGAGGACAATGGTAATTCAGTAGGAACACCAACTCGTGCTGTGTGGAATACTAGTTGTAGAAGTGCATGGGAAAATCATCCGAAAGTTATTTATTATAGTTATGATATGACGTACGGGCATGCAGGAATTGGCCGATTTATAAGTTTTTAGTCCACCGGTGGTATATTTATTCACTTAAATTTAGAGAAACTTTCCAAGAAAATTATAACACTACACCAGATAAAATAATACAAAAGAGATATCGCTATTATAATCAAATAAAAAAAATACATCATAGAGAATTCAAATGATTACTCAATATTTACAAGAAGTTAATCGTAGTATGCAGATGCTTGCCCAACATGATAAAGTGTTATTTGTTGGTCAAGCAGTAAAATACCGTGGAACTGCAATAACAAGACAATTAGAAGATGTTTCTGAAGATAAGAAAATAGAGCTTCCTGTAATTGAGGATTTTCAAGCAGGATTTTGTTTAGGGCTAGCACTTAGAGGATATATTCCGGTATGTATATACCCAAGATTTAATTTTGCTCTTTTAGCATGTAATCAAATTGTCAATCATATAGATAAATGGCCAATTATCTCACATGGTAAAAGTAAACCAAAAGTAATTATAAAAATAGCTGTTGGATCACCAGAGCCATTAGATCCTGGATCACAACACAAGGGGAATTATACAGATGCTTTTAAATCTATGTGTGACACAATTAATATAATAGAACTTACTGAAACAAAACATGTTTATTCTACATATGAGAAAGCTTTAAATAGAACTGACGGAATATCAACTATTATTGTAGAACATAGTTATCAATATGCTTATGGACCACTGTGGAAAATGCCCTAAAAGAAAATGGTATTATGACAAATAGAATAGAATTCGGTGATATAAAAATTTCAGATGTTAGTAAAAGACATATTAATGATTGTATGGCAACAAATAGGTTCACACAAGGACAAAAGGTTAAACAGTTCGAACAACAGTGGCAAAAACTCTTTAATTATCCATACACAACAATGTTCAATTCTGGCACCAGTGCTAATATGGCAGCTTGTATAGCATTACATAGTTATAAAGATACTACGTCAAATAGTGAAATAATTTGTCCAGCATTGTCTTTTATTGCAAGTGCTACGGCAATTAGAGCGGGAAATTTCATTCCAAAATTTGTAGATATTGGATATGATTTACAGATAGATATTGATCAAGTCGCTAATGCTATTAATCCAAATACGGTTGCAGTTATGGGTGTCAATTTAATGGGTAAGCCGTGCGATATGAAAAGATTATCTGGATTATGTCATGATAATGATTTAACTTTTATTATTGATAACTGTGAAGCATATGGGTGTAAGGTAGATAATGGGTATAGTTTAACATATGCCGATATGGAAACAACATCCCATTATCTCGCTCATATTATTACATGTGTGGAAAGTGGGACAGTTTCATCATATAAAGAATATTTAAGAGATATTCTAGAATCTATTAGATCCCACGGTCGTCCAAAAGATAGTTTATATTTTGATCATCCTAATTACGGACTTAATTTAAAATCCACTGATTTACATGCATCTATTGGATTGGGGGAAATAGAAAAGTTTTGGGACATATTTAATAAACGACGAGAGAATCTTAAATTAATGAATGAATCTGTTGATGGGATGACAGACATAGCATGGTTTATAGAAGAAGATAAAAATTGTGTTAATGCACCACATGCATTTTCTATAACTCTTAAACCACCATATGCTAATAAAATTAGTTTTTTAAGAGGATGTCTTAATAAAGCAGGTATTTCTTGGAAAAGAAATTTTGGTAGTATCCCACATCATCAAGCATTTAAATATTTAAATTACAATAAATGGTCTATGCCAAGAGCTAGATATATGGGGAATTATGGTATACATATTGGATGTCATCAATATCTTACAACAGAAGAATTACATATTATTTGTACAACATTAAAAACTACACTACGAAAGATTAAATATGGATAACATAAAGACAAATATACCAGGAACCATTTTCTTAGACATAGACGGGACAATCTTTAAACATAAAAAGAAATTATATAGGATAGGATCAACTGATCCTAAAAATATAGAAGTTTTACCTGGAGTAGTTGAACAAATTGAAAAGTGGAAATTTGCCAATTATACTATTATTATTACAACATCACGCCCAAAATCTATGAAACGTATTACAAAGAAACAATTAGAAATTGGTCATATTGTTTATGATAAATTGATTATGGGACTACCTCATGGGCAAAGAATAGTAATTAATGATACTAAGCCGGATTCTGGATCACAGTGGGATACAGCAGTTGGAATTATGGTTACAAGAGATGCGGGATTAAATGGAATAATGAAGGAATATTAGAATGAAACTAATACCTAAGTGGAGAGTCGGAATAATTAGTGGATTTTTCAATCCATTAACATATGGACATATAGAGTTTTTTCAAAATGTATACATGCGAGTTGATTGCATATATACAATAATAAACAACGATGAACAGGTTAAACTCAAGGGAAGTATACCTTTTCAATCTGTAGATGAACGATTAATTATTATTAGAAGTTTAAAATATGTCACTCGTGCAATTACATGTATTGATCAAGATTATTCTGTAGCACAAACATTACGTAAACTTTTTCACATTATAACATGTAATGAAAGATCTAGGATAAACATATACACAAGTTTTTATAATAGTGGAGATAGAAATGAATCCAATTTACACCCAAAAGAGAAAATGGTTTGTGATGAACTGGGTATAGATCATACATATTTAAAAATGCCAAAGATACAATCAAGTTCAGAATTAATACAAAATGCTGTGGATTATTCAAAATATAGACAATTTTCTTCATGTAATAAAGGAGATGAAAGATGATGTATGAATTGACAATTGATTCTAAAAACCACCCGCGTGAAATACGGGCTTGTGATATGAAAGTTGAAAATATTGGAGAGATTATTGTGAGTACAACTACTAATGAAATGCATTTGGGTGATTTAGTATTATGTGCTTATGGTTGTGTTATATCCTTGACTGATCCTCATAAGATGTGGCGTGTTCCTCCATCTGTCAATAAAAATGTAGTTACCCCTCAATTTATGGTGCGATTGTTAGCTCCAGGACAAAAAGTAACACTTGAAATCATATGAATTTTTTAAATATAGAACATCACCGCGTCGATAAAGGTTGGGGATATGAACTGTGTATTGTCAACAAACCATTATATTGTGGTAAAATCTTACATTTTTATGCCAATAAGAAATTTTCTTGGCATTATCACAATATAAAAGATGAAACATTTTATTGTCTTAGCGGCTGTTGTGGTGTATATTATAGTAATAAAGATGATCTATCAATGGCCGAGTATCGTACACTTACACCAGGAATGTCTTTTTATGTTCCACGTTATCTACGGCATCAAATTTTTGCCAGAGAAGAATCTGAAATAATTGAGTTTTCTACAGAACATTTTGATGAAGATTCGATCAGGATTTCCAATGGAGATTAAATAATGTTGAGTATATTTATTTTATTAACTTCAGCTATATTAACTATCCATATAATTTATGTTGGAACAGTTTTTAATAACATAGATAAGAAAAATAGAGAATTAGAAGGGCGTATTAATAGAATATTAAGCACCAATCATAGATTATCAACTTTATTAGACAAAATAGACAAAAGACAAAAATGAATAATTAAATAACTACATAAAAATAACTAAATACTAAAAGGAGAATAACAAATGAAATCTTATAAAGTACTCATCACTGGTGGTGCAGGTTATATAGGCTCTCTTTTAACACACCAACTTTTACACTTATCAAAAAATAAATATGATATTACAGTAATAGATTCTTTAGAATATGGACAAGCTTACTATTCCAAGAAAGATGGTATTAGATTTATCAAACAGAATTTAGCCGACAGTCATCCATCTACAATCTTTTTACAGCAGTTTGATACAATTGTTCATTTGGCTGCTATTGTTGGTGCCCCAGCGTGTGCTAAAAATCCTACAAAAGCTACTAAAATTAACTTAGATTTTACCAAATATTTAGTAGATAATATGTCCAAGGATCAATTATTAATTTTCCCAAATACAAATAGTGGATATGGTCAGTCCGATAAGATTTGCACAGAAAAAACTCCGCTCAACGCAATCTCTCTTTACGGGAGGACTAAGAACGAATCTGAAAAATACATACTTGACAATCACGAGAAATGTGTTATATTTAGAATAGCAACAGTGTTTGGGATGAATCATTATGGAAGAACACGCCTAGATCTTTTAGTCAATACAATGGTTTATGAAAGTTTCTTTGGTGGTAAGTTATCTGTTTTTGATCCAGATTTAAGACGTAATTATATTCACGTTCGAGATGTATGTAGTGCGATGGAATATTGTATAGGTAAAACTAACATGCACGGTCAAGTATTCAATTTGGGCAATGATAATTTAAATATGACAAAGGGTAAATTAGCTAAGAAAATTGCTAAGATTATGCACTGCTCTGTTAATACTGTTGAAGGAAAAGATCCTGACAAAAGAGATTATTTAGTTAGTAATGATAAATTACATAAAGCGGGGTTTAGACCAAGTATATCATTAGAAACTGGTATACAAGAGATTCATGACTTTTGTTTTGGTCTACCAAGAGATAAAGGTAAGCGAGAAGATATGTTGCGAAGTTGTAGAAATGTTTGATATTTCATTTTATGTCTTTTAGTAATATGTTTTGGTTGGTAAATTTTTTGTACGACAAGTTTAAAATTGCAATAAATTAGAATAATACACTGATAATTTCAAAAACTCCATTTAGAGTGTCATTTCTAGGTGGTTCAACAGATGTGGCATCGTTCTACGAAAAACATACTAGTTTAGTTATTGGAACAGCAATAACACAATATTGTTATTTAAACTGTCGTTATACACCTGAAATTCTTCCACATCGTGTATATGTAAATTATGCAATTAACGAGCATGTTAATGATTATAAACATTTGAAACATAATGGAGCAAGAGGGGTATTACAATTTTTAAATTTTACAAAAGGTGTTGAGTGTTCTTATTTAGGGGATGTTAGTTCGAGAACAGGGCTTGGATCATCTAGTAGTTTTTGTGTTGGTTTATTAAATTGCTTACATGCTTTACGTGGTGAAACAATCACTAAAAAACAACTTGCACAAGAAGCTATTACAGTTGAACGTAGTCCAAATATTCTATATGAGTGTGGTGGAATTCAAGATCAGTTATGGGCAGCTTTTGGTGGTTTAAATAGTATTGAGATAAGTAAAGACGGTTCATTTAAAGTACGACCGATACCAGTATGTGAAGAATTTCTTAATGATTTTAAACAACATATACTCTTGTTGTATCTTGGTAAAGAAAGAAAGTCGTTTGCAGTAGCACAATCAACAGATTCTATAGACAAAAAGGTTTTAGATTATAAAAAACAAATGTTAGACTTCGCACACAAGGGTTTAATAGCATTTCAAAACGAAAATATTTTAGAAATAGGTACATTGTTAAATTCTAGTTGGCAATATAAGCGTCAGTTGTCTGATTTGGTTTCTAACGATAGAATTGATAAGATATATGATAGGGCAATGGGAAATAATGCTATCGGTTTTAAACTACTTGGTGCTGGAGCAGGAGGATTTTGTTTGATTATTGTTGAACCTAAGTATAGACAAAATATGATTGATATGTTGGGTTTAATTCCTTTAGAATTTGGGATAGACCAATATGGAAGTAAAATTATATATAAAAGTTCGTAACTGAAGGTAATTTGTTAACAAACGGTGTACAATATATGGGCGTATTTTGGTTTCGACCACAAAATTAATTGTTATAATTGCATGTCATAGTTAGTCTAAGGGCTATGTAAAAAATAGACTGAAACTTTAAAAGGCAAAATCAAACAACGGTTTTTAATGGCCGCATGATTAAAAAGTCAAATAAGTATCTAAAAAAGTTAGCGTGATAGAATTGTTAAGCATGTTGAAGTTATAATAGTGTTTTGCTGGGACACGGGTTCAACTCCCGTTACGTCCACTTTTACTTGACAAACTGAAGTTTTGTGTTATACTGTAGTAGATAACATTACCAAGCCGTGTAATTTTGGAGTTAATTAAATGTTTGATTATAAATATGATAGAAAGAACAAAAGTAAAAAATGGATAAATCGTGAAAGTAGATATCATATGAAAAAAACTATTAAATGCTCTTGTGGGTATGATACTGGATTAAATCAAAATGGTTTTTTAATGGTTATTCCTTGTGGAGGGTTTATTTGTCCACAGTGTGGAGCTACTCTTATACAAGATACAAGGATAGATTGCTTATGTGTTTAATTATACATGACTTATGTTTAGATAAAAAGGGTAAATTAGGATTAGAACCACCAACTTTTGATGGTATGACAACCCAAGAATATTTAAATAATCTTGAAAAATTTTGTGAAGAATCTAAAAAAGTTTACATTTTAGTTGGACAATTAGCATGAAATGTCTACAAGCTGGTTGGCCACCTTTTACAAATTTAACTGGTAAACGTACTTGGGTATGTTTTGATTGTCATACATCTAATAAGGCTTATTTTCTAACCCAACAAACAAAAGGTCCTTCTTGTCAACATTGTGGGAAATTGATGACTTGTATAAAAGGATACCTTAATGTACCTAAAAAACGAAATAAAAAAGCGTGGCTGAAATTATATAACTGTGTAACAAATAGATTAAGACGATGACATTTATTATTGTAATACTATTAATGATCATATCATCGATTTCTTATTTAACAATATAAAAATGAAAAGAATATTTTTAACATTATGTATTATATTACTTTTTGCTACTATAACAATAGGGGCAGAAAAACGTGCTATTTTATGCTTTTCAGCACAATGGTGTAAACCTTGTCAACAATTAAAATGTACCACATTAATTGACCCAAAAGTAAAAAAAACTATTAAGAATAAAGACATTCGTTTTGAAATAATAGATATTGATAAAAATCCAAAATATACTAGTATATGGAAAATTAGAAGTATTCCTGCTATGAAATTCATTGTCTACGATGATAAGACATTTAAATCTAAAATTCTATCTAGTACACTTGGATATATTTCTGCAAAATCTTTAATAGAACGAATTGATAAATTGTACAAGGGAGAAAAAGAAAATGACTCCGGTCCCTAATCGCGGAATACAACCAGTCGGGCGTACTGATGATTTTTTAAATGCCTCTCATGTTTGGCAGGATCGGAAAGGTACCAGACATAATAAATCATTAACATTAGTACCGCTGACATCAACTTATTCTGTATCATCAATGGAAATAATTAATTTAGCAGAAGAAATTACTACATCTATTTGTCAAGAAATATATAGTGATAGAGATGTAGTTTATGAAGAACGTTTTAATTCTATCATTGAAGATCGAATTACAGAATTTTTAATAGATAAAGGTTTAACATAAGGAGTGTTTATTATGAGAACTGCGTTTTTGGCATTATTTGTTTGGGTTATTTTTACATCTGTTTCATTAGCTGAAGATTCTACACCATTAGAACCAACATCTGAAGTTCCGCAAGCTATTATAATAGGTCCGGAAGAAGTTGATGTCGGAGAATGTGTTTGGTTAAAAACAGAAGGATCAATTGGCAAGACATTTAATTGGATAGTATTACCACCAATAGCAGAGCAACATTTTAGAGCACTTCCAATTGCCGATGTAACAAAACAAGATGATGGGACTGAATCAATAACTGTTAAACATGAAGGACATTTTTCTTCACCAGACAAGGGTATTTATTATTTCATTTTTATTGCAACAGAGGGGAATATTTCTTCGCGAGCAATACATATATTAAATAATGGGAAGAGCCCAGATCCTGGTCCAGACCCTGATCCAGACCCCGACCCAAGCCCAAAACTTCCAGATATTGAAACACCTTCTAATAATTTCAAAACAATGGTAGAACCAATACTTACTAAAATAGTCGGTAATGATAAAAAGAAAGATTCGTATGAATTAACTTTGTTTTATTGGGATCTAGCAGATGTAGTAGAAAGAGACGAAGGGAAAAGTATTATTAAAACGACCGATGATCTTCGTAATCTTAATATTCAAGCTGGTACTCTTATGTTTCAACAAACGAAAATGAAGGGTAAATATTCTGGTTTAGCACAAGCTATTGATAATGCGTTAGCTCAAGCATTAGGATTAGAGGTGGTACAACTTTCTATCGCGAAAAGAAAAGATGCCGTAGCAATTGTAAGAGCTATTGCTTGGGCGTGCAAGGAGGTATATAGTGGTAAATAATAGTTGCAAAAACATTTGTGGTGTGGTCGGAGACACACAAATTGTAACACTGGGTGGATTAACATCATTAATAACAATTAAGCAGTTGTACGAAGAATACAAATTAACTGAAGACAAAAGACGAAATGAAATATTAAGTTATGATATACAAAAAAATAGTAGATACGATTTCATACAAAGGTCTTTTAGTGGAACTTATGAATTTAAACCAATACTTAATTGTTTTTATCAAGGAGACAATATAACAGTTTCACTATTCTTTGAAAGTGAGCATAGATTATCATATTCAATTGAATGTTCTAGTAATTATCCAATTTTAACAATAAATACAAAATATATCAGAGCTGACAGATTAACAATTAAAGATCATTGTTGTTTATATAGTGAATGTGAATTTTCTGCAAAATTTGTAAAGATTGAAAAACATAATATAATAAAGAAACTTTATAGTATTGGAATAAAAGATAATAATAATTTTATAGCAGAAGGTGGAATAGTTGTAAAGGGCTATCATAAATAATGAATGTGCTAAGTTTATTTGATGGTATTAGTTGTGGGCAAGTTGCATTAAAAAAATCTAATATTGCAGTAAAACAATATTTTGCTTCTGAGGTAGATAAATATGCAATAAACATTACTAGACATAATTATCCAAATACAATACAGCTTGGAAATGTCACAAAATTAAAAACATCTAATATACCAAAAATAGACTTGTTAATTGGAGGTAGTCCATGTCAAGGATTTTCTTATGCTGGAAAAAGGTTAAATTTTGAAGATTCAAGAAGTAATTTGTTTTTTGAGTTTGTTAGATTATTGAAAGAATGTAATCCAAAATATTTTCTTTTAGAAAATGTATTAATGTGTCAAAAATCTAAAAATATAATTACTAAATATATTGGAGTTAGTCCTATTGAAATAAATTCTTCTTTATTATCAAAACAAAATAGAAAAAGATTATATTGGACAAATATTCCAAATATCAAACAGCCAAAAGATAAAAAATTATTATACAATAAATATTTATATAGACTATCACATGGTTATATTAGGTCTGGTATTAAACTATATAAAAAATATCCATCTCTGACAGCACAGTATCCATCAACAAAATATAGAATTGTTGTCAATATGGATTTATTGAAACAGTCAACAAATAAAGAGATAAGAAATAATTCAAATATAACAAGATGTGCTACCCCAGAAGAATGTGAAGAACTACAAACTCTACCACGTGGTTATACATCTACAATACTTAAAACACAAAGATATAAAGCCATAGGTAATGGGTGGACAATAGATATTATTTCTCATATTTTTAATAACCTTAAATAAAAATATAAAATGCGTGTAAGGAGGTTCATGATAATGAGTGATTTGTTTAACAGTGGTATGACGCCGAGAAAGTTACGTCAGATTTATAGTGATGGTTTTCAAGGTGCTCCAATTAATATGGGAGATCATGAAGCATTATTTTCAGAAGGGTTGGTCAAAGAGGGTGATGCTATCGCACATCTTGTAAGAGATAATCCTGGTGATGGTAAAAGGGCGTATTTATGGAGATCTAGGGAGAAATATGATAAGGGGGCGTTTGGGCAAGAGAGTCAAACTACGGGAGATTGTCTGCATGGGTTCGTGTTGATTAATACTTACGAAACAAATGGTTTGTGCAAAAAACGATTAAAAGATATGAAAGTGGGCGATAAAGTATACACCCATTTAGATAATATTAAAACCGTTACACGATTCATTGAACGTGATCACGATGATGTAATGTATACAATAACTACTGATGTTTTAATGCAAGTTATTAGTGCTACTGCTAATCATCAATTTTTAGTACCAACTTCTACTGGTTTCCAATGGATAAAAGTAGAAGAGTTAACTTTAGAACATAGTCTTATATTGTATGGTGAAGTAGAAAGAATCGCTAAAATAAAAAAGAATCATTATATAGGTAAAGTTTATTGTATTGATGTTGAAGACGATCATTCCTTCATAGCCGATGGATATAGTGTACATAATTGCACCAGCCATGGATGTAGAAATTCACGAGACACAACTCGCTCAGTAGAAATACATATCAAGGGAGAATCTGAAGAATATTATAAGCGTGGTGCAACAGAACCAACTTATGGTGCTCGCGGTCATTCTGGGCAAGGTATGTCTCCATCATTAGCCGCACGTTTTGTCACTCAATATGGATGGATGGTTAGACAAAATTATCCAGGTTGTGTAGATTTAACTAGATATAATTCATCCATTGGTAGTGGTTGGGGCAGAAAGGGTGTCCCAAAATGTGTGCGTGATTTATGTTCTCAGCATGACGTTGGTGAATATTTAACACCAAGAACACCAGACGAAGCAATGGCATTATTTCAAAATGGTTATGCATGTCATTCTGGACAGAATATTGGTTTTTCATCAACACCATCTAAGCGTGGAATTCATGAAAGAAAGGGAAACTGGAATCATGATATGGCTACTGTTGGATATGATGACACTAAGGAAATATGGAATACTAGAGTTTACCTAGTCGTCAATAGCTGGGGGCGTAACGGGTCACAATGGACAAAATGGCGTAATGATTCTTCCTTACAAAATATTCTTGGTCCGCCAATTACTGGTATGATTGTTGTAGATGCTAGTGTGTGGGAACGATACTTTTTGGGTGGTGGGTCAATCTATTTTTACTCAGATGTTGAAGGGTTTCCTAGTAAAACACTTCCTGATTATGGGACCACTGCATATCTTTAATGAAGAAAGGAAAGCTAATGAGTTTTGATGACCATTATGAGTGTCGTAAGGAAATTCACAGTAGCAACTACACACTTTTCAACACAGACTGCTTTGACGTCTTTCCGAAGATACCCGATGGCGGTATCGATATGGTAATGGTCGACCCCCCTTACGGTACAACAGCTTGCAAGTGGGACTCTGTCATCCCACTGGAGCCGATGTGGGAGGCTTTGAAACGAATTATCAAGCCGAACGGGGCGATAGTGTTTATGGCAAGTCAGCCATTCACGACCATGTTGATTGCGAGTAACATAAAGATGTTTAAGTATTGTTGGGTGTGGGACAAAGGGCAGGGTGCGGGTCATTTGAATGCCAAGAGACAGCCCCTCAAGAATTGTGAAGATGTGGTAGTCTTTTATAGCAAACAGTGTCGTTATATCCCTCAGATGAGAATAGGATTTAAGCCATATACTTGTAAACAGGGTAAGACTAAGTCGCAAAACTATGGCAGACAAACTGGGGCCATTACGGTTTCTACTGGCACAAGATATCCACTACATAGAATAGAGTTTATTAGGGACAAGAGTAAGGTTCATCCTACCCAAAAGCCTGTAGCATTGATGGAGTACTTAATCAAGACATACACTAACAAAGGCGAAACAGTCTTAGACTTTGCAATGGGTAGCGGTACAACAGGGGTAGCATGTGGGAATCTTGGGCAGAGGTTTATTGGCTGCGACAACGACAAGGAGCACGGATATTTTCAACTAGCAAAAAAGAGGATAAAAGAGGCGTATACTAAGAGTACTAATTAATAACAAGGATAAAAAATAATGTTAGATTGGATAGCGTTTATTGTATGCATAGTATCATTTATTATCATTATATTTACTTGTTGGGTATTTAAGTATTATTATGAACCTATTGGTTGGTATGAGTTGACGGATTTAAAACAGATGATTAAAGATTCTAGGAAGATGAGACCAAAAATTAAATCATTACTACATAATAAAACTTATATTACTAAAGCAGATTATGTAAAAATTAAACGTGTTTATGAGGTTCACACACATATAATGTTTTTAGAGAATATTGATTGTAATCAAGAGTAATTATAAAAGCAGTAATAGTAACAGTGACACAACAAGAATCAATACAACTAGCTAAATCAATAAGTTTTGATGACGATAAACCAATATATAAAATATACTGGAAAAAATCTTTTATTACTCTAGATTCTGGCAAAAATGTTTGGTGTAGTGAAGAACAAGCTAGACAAGCGTGGTTAAATAATTTTTGGTTTAAAACAGGTTTGAAAGATTTATTTAAGGAAACTTTTGATCGTATGATAACTAAAGAAGATATTTATGAATGTACTGAAGATTATGTTAAATTTGGTTGGTTAAAATTTGTTTGTATAACTTAGGGGGTATTTAATGACTAATTGTGATCGATGCACATGTGTGATCTTTTTCTACGTAAATGACGGATGGGGAGAATCCAACGTGTGTCCTGACTGTGGTCGTTTTGAACTATGTTATGAGTGTCTCTACGACCATGAGTGTGAGGGCGAAGCAGGACTAGGAGGCCCGTAACAACTTTATTGATATCAATTATTATTTATATTGATACATATAATGATATGGAGAAATTATAATGATTACTAAATTGTATTATAGCGTTCGTAGCGGTGGAGACGGAAGTGCTTATCCTGTATTGATGGAATCTAGTGAGTTGTGTGAATTTGATCAAGCCCATTTAGAAGAAGGTTGGGGTGAGGATTGTAGTGGATTTTTTACTATTGAATCTGATGGACCAATTAAAATAAAAGACGAAATTTTAACAATTGATGATTATATAGATGAATTAAATGAAGATTTAGAATATAATGAAGATATTGATGACATAAATACTGCAAAGAAAAATATAAAAAAATTAGAAGAATTAAAACTAAAACAACTAAAACCACACGATACATTATATAACTAGGATTTTTAGATTGTGTACAAATATATTCAAGTAAGAATTAAGCAGATTATCATAACTGTTATATTTTTTACATTCTTTGTATCCTGCTTAGTTCTTTCCCCAAATAATACTGTGGGCCAACATTATTCTTCTAGCTCTCAAGTTATAAGAAAGGCACAAGGAAATCAAACTATTGTGAGATTTCCAGGTCCACGATGGTATGGACCGCATCCAGGATGTTTAATGTGTCTAGGAAATCATTTGATTGGATCACATGGATACAAATATTCATACTTAAACGTCTTAGGTTATAGAAATTGGTCAATACTTCATGATAATGCACATAATAATAAAAACCAGGGGGAAATTAAAAAAAACATTCAAAGAGTAGAACCTATTTTTGCACCAACGCCACAATTTATTGTAAATAAAATGTTAGAATTAGTGAACACTTCATCCAACAGTATGGTGTATGATTTAGGATGCGGAGATGGCAGGATTGTAATAACAGCCGCAAAAAGATTTAAATGCTTTGCGATAGGGATTGAAATTAAGGAAGATTTAGTTAAACTAGCTCGATTGAATGTTGAGAAAGCTGGGGTTTCTAGTCTTGTACAAATTAAAAAACAGGATATTTTTCACACCAATTTCAATAATGCAACTATTATTACATTGTATTTAGAGAAGGAATTAAACAAAAAACTTATTCCTCAGTTATTAATGTTGAGAGATGGAGTAAAAATTGTGTTATATGCTCATGATATTCCAGGAATAAAAATGGAGCAAGGTGTGAAACTAAAAGACAATAATGGATTAACACATGTTATTTATTCGTTATCAACACCAATAGTTTTTAAGATTAGTACAGGAGACTATTTATGAAAAGAAGGGGTTTTTTAACAATTTCGTTGATGTTGTTAATGTCATCGTCAACATATGCCGGAAAGTATACGTCACTTATATCAACAGAAGCGGCTATGATTTATATTGCTAATCAAAAGAATCAACCAGGGCCGCTACCAAAACCAGATACTGGAAATATACAACCAGATCCTATACCACAACCAAGTATAACACAGCCTTTACCAATGCCATCAACATCTAGCACAACACAAAGGTATTACAATAAATCAAGAACGCGAATATTTAAACGTTAGTTAAAATAAGAAGGAGATTTCAATGTTACAACAATTTTCTAGAAAAGTAGCCCAAAATTTACCAGAAGCACAAGCAAAATTTGATCCAACTATTATCTTGTTAATTATGGAACTTATTGCTGGATTTTTACCGACAATAATGGAATTGTGTAATAAAGAACCAGAAGATGTGATAAGTATGGCAGCAAAACCTACAGGCTTACAACAACGTATTTTACGTATGAGAGTTCGGCGAAATATGGGTCGAAGAGCATTTCGTGATGGTGGAGATGAAATTGTCAACTCATTATTGGTAACAACTTCTGATGCTAAGCCTGAAGAGATTTTAGAAATTTACGATACTCTGTAGATTCCTCCTTGACAAAGTGGATTTTGGTGTTATACTATGATAGAGTAATGCAGATTGATCTCCGAATGCTAATATGACTACATCGCTTCATGCAATTATTATGTCATATTGATTTTGTCGGATTATTATAGTGTTTGTAAAAGCACTGTTATTATGAGCGAATGCTGATTAAACTACATATCAATAAATGAAATGTTTAATTAAAACTTGTCGCTTGTTATTTGATGTTTAAAAAGGATAAATGAATATAGTTTTTTCGAAATGGCTGATACTGCCCTTGGTGATTTTTTAAAATTATTTCAACCGTATAATTTACAATACATGTGTAGCGATTGTAATTTTAAAAAGGGAAGTTTGATACCAAAAGTTTATGACAAACGATTACATTATCTGGTTAAACATCACCATCAAAAGTCAAATTTATAAAACTATATTAAAAAGGAGAAAAAATGATTGCCCCAATCTCACAGTATGATTTTTGGAAGACAATGAACAATTATGGAGGAAATAATTATAGTGAAGACGAAGAATGTATTGCAATTGGTGATAGTATTTATTCCTGCGAAAAGTGCGGAGCACCATTAACAAATGATGGGGAATGCTTATTAAATCAAACACATTAAGATGGAATTTGAACAATGACTGAAACAATTATAGAACCAACATCAGAACAACAACAACAAGATCTTTATAATTCCGGTAGAATGAGTCGTACCGGTTCTCAATGGATAGATGTAAATAAAAAATTTGCTATATGTATTCTATCTTTAGCTGATGGAGTTGATCAACCAGGAGATTATTCAGCATTAAAAACAGCTATTGAAAATGTAACAGGTATACAACAAATTGAATTATTAGTAGACGGACAAACGCCAATTAATATTCCAAGTGGAACATATTTAAATCTAGAAATAGATGGTAGATTAAAACTATATAATAATTAGGAGTAACCAAAAAGAAAAATGCCAGAATCACAAATATTAGTTATTAAACTTATAACCGGACAGGAAATTTTAGGATCGGTTGAATTTGTTGATGATTATTTAGAGAAGTCAACTAATAAAACATCTAAAGTTATAATTACTAATCCGGTTGCACTTATTAATACAAAAGATGGACAATTAGCAATGGCTTCATTACTACAATTGTCTAATGACGACAAAATTAATATTGATTTAAACAATATACTTTATTATTATCAACCAAAAGAAGATATTATATCAGGATATAAAAGTGAATTTAGTGGTGGTATTATAGCTCCAATACTACAAGAATCTCAGGTTATTAATTCACCATTTAAAATAGAATGAACTGTGGTGGTGAGCGAAATATAATAATACTATGAGGACTTACTTTAATTATATTTATACTTTTGGTGTATAATGGAGCAGTATAGAAAGTTTAGTTGATGGAATTATCAGTGAGATAAATTATGCCAGTGCAATCATGTACAGAAAACGATAAACCAGGATTCCGTTGGGGCAATAAGGGGAAGTGTTATACATATACTTCAAATAATAAATCTTCATTACAAAAAGCAAAAAATAAAGCAATTAAACAAGGTAAAGCTATTAAAAGTCAGTCGAAATTTGTTCCATTAGAAGGTCAGTTAATGCTTGATTTTAATAAAAAATAAATACAAAATAAACGTAAAATAAACACGAACTAAAAGATTGAATTATATATCAACATGTTCTATTAACAAATGGAAAGGAATTGCCATGACAGATAAAAGAAATTTTACAGTCGGATTAAAAGCCGATATTACAGAAATCGTAGATGGTAAAGATGAAAAATTTATGGATGCATCTATTAATTATTATAATATGGATTATCCAGATGTAGTTTTGGTTGAAGGTGTAGTTGTTAACAGTCTTTTTGGAGACTTAGTTAAAGAAGGTATTAAGAAAGCAGGAATACAATAACACTTAATTAATTTTATTTACATTATTATATAATTCAATCTTTATTAAATTAATTAGGTATCATATTTATGAATATAAAAAAACTAAAATCTGTTTGTGATATTATGTAGTTTATAAACTATATTCCATTATTAACGGAGATATCAATGAGAATCAAAAAAAACTATCATTGGTTAAGACATCCTAGAACAACCCAAGAAAAAAGAGCAAATCAAGGTAAAAATAATCAATTAGTTAGGGGTAAAAGAAAACCAAGACAATTGATAGATTCTTATGATGATATATTACCTACAACACAAAAAAGTTGGAAAGTAAAAAGATTAAAACAATATCGTATTCGCGGGAAAAAATATTGTGTAACAATTAGATATGGTCAGAAAAAAAATAGTAGCTTTAGGTTAAATTATAAATATTTCTCTATGTTACGTTATATAAGTGATTTTTTCTGCAATAACGATACATCATATAAAATTGAACATATTAATACAAACATAATGCAATTATACTGGTGGTCAAATAAAAATATTGGAATTGATTATTTATTAAATAAATTAGTTTCTATTAACAAAGGACAGTTTAATATTTTTCACTTATAGTCATGAAGACAAAACTAGCTTTCTCATCAGATATGTTGGAGGTGTATAAATTAACTCATAATCAATACGTTGCACAAAATTATTGTGATTCACAACCTGATGGTTTTTTAATACATTATCCATACCTAGACAACATACCTGAAACTTCTGTCATAATCATTGTAGATAATAATACTATTGTAGGAACTAATAGTCTCACAATTGATGGGCCACAAAAATTATGTGTTGATGAAGACTTCCCCATAGAAACAGAAAAAGTTAGACAAAGATGTCTAAAAGATAATAAAAAATTGGCAGCGGCATGGAGAATTATAACCAAAACACAAGTACGTCATAATATTACAATTATATTAGAATTAATAAAGCAAACTATACATTTAGCACAAAAACAAAATATAGATGAATGGCTTTTTTCACTTCATCCTAAGCACGAACGCATTTATCATAAATTATTAGGACTTGATACCATAGCAAAAAGCACATGTAGTTCTGTTGGAAATATGCCCGCAGTATTAATGGGTATAGATTCGGACCGAATTTGGCAACATTGGAAACAAACATGTAAAAAACGTCGGATTGATCCTTAGTAAAACACTCTTGACAAATTTGATTTCGATGTTATATTACAATAGAGCTTGTGAAGGCACTGTTGAAGATGTGTGAATGCCAACAAGATTACATATACCATTAATTATAGATCTTGTTACTTTTTGTCACACATTTAAATAAGTAAGAATATATATGGGCTGGATTAAAGTTGGTTCAACTAAACAGACTAATATATCAGGATATTTAGGCGATATTGAAAGTCGTTTACCAAAAAGACATCCTTATAAATCCAACAATTATATAAATTGGGCACATGAAGGAACCCACGGAGTAAATTCTGTTTTGCGTAATCGTTATCCAGGTCGTATAAATGCCTCCTATATGTTAGGTGGTATAGCAATGATTCAAACAGAACCGCAAATAACATTAAAACAATTATCAAAAGAAATTCCAACATCATTTATAGGGACAGGATATAATTTATATATAGTTTATCCACAAATAGATCATTGGATTAATTACAATGGAAAATGTACTTTGGCAAAAAACTGGAACAATCAACCATTATATATTGCGGATGAATTTTCTGCGTATTGCAACGGAACTTTCGTGGGGCACGAGCATAGATATTCTTACCGCGATACATCTTATAGTTTTCAACTTACTATAGAAATGTATGGTTATTTGAAAATTCTAGAAAAAATAGTACCCACCAACGACTTAATAACATTTTTATCTTTTTGTTTAATCCGTCTTAAAACAATGTGTGAATTAGGAAGAGATAAATGGATAAACAACAGTCATATTCAACAATTACAAATGATTGAAGATTATAAATAATGTTCAATGAGTATAAAAGTTTGTTGATCGTGTTATGAATGGCAAGGGTGATAAAATTCGTCCACGTCAAATTAGTCATATAAAGTGGCAAAAAAACTGGGATCGTATTTTCAAAGGGGCTACAAACGATGTACAATACAAAAGAGTGGGATGCGTTAAGCGACAGGCAAAAAAAGAAGCGGATGGAAGACGGTCTTAGCGGTCAACATCATAAAGCAGAATTAAATGCTTATTTTCCTCTAATCTTTATTTTTTGTGCTACTATATATGGTGTTTTATTTTCATTGGGAATTTTATAATAGGTAAATTGCATACATTAAAAAGAGCAATTTTAAGAGAACCTAAAAAACAGAAAAAGGAACTTATTATGAAGAAATTGTCAGTATTTATTATGTTTATAATACTATCTTTTAGCATATTTACATCTGGTGTTTGTGCAAAAAGAAGTGGTGGTAGTTTTCGATCTTCATCACGGTCTAGTTTTTCATCCTCTCGTTCTAGTAAACCATCATCGAATAAACCATCGAGCAAACCCACTTTGTTGACCAAGAGAACTACGACTTCTAAAACAACCAATAAAAGTCCGGCTCAAATGAAAGCATACGAGAAGGCTAAAACTAGTGGAAAAGCCTTTACTGATAAAAAGAAAGCAACAACACATTTTAAAAATAGTGCAAAAACAGATCCAAAAGTACAGGTTTCAATGGCTAAACAATACCCTACAAAATATACATCACAGCCTAGCACTAGACCAAAACATATCCCACAAACTTATCAAGGTCAAACAGTAATATATCAAAACGGCGGATATGGATATATGGGTGGTAATGGTGCATTTACAATGTTAGCTACATATATGCTTATAGATACTATGTCAGATGCTATGTTAATGTCGTCTATGAACAATCAAGGATACCATGTTGGTCCTAGACCTGTAGTACATAATAACTCTTTTATGGGATTTATAGTATGTGCATTAATCATAACATTTATTCTTGTTGCCATATGTAAAGTATATGTAATATTTATGTATATAAATGTATCGAAAATGCAAAGCATTTTCAGGACATTTATACTTAGAAATTTTCAATTTCTCTCGTATAAATGTTTTGGTTTGTTTTGTTTTTTTGAATATTTTTCAAAAAACCTTGTTGCATAAGTCATAAATACATTATTCATAGTATCTATCCATTTTTTATAAAATTCTAATATATCTTCTTTTTTTTTCTTACCTGCTAAAAATGAATCTTCAAATTTACGATATTCGTCAACTAGATTTTTCGTTGAATCTAAAATTTTTTTATCAAGTCCTTTTTCATATAATTCATGTCTTGAAGGTGCACCATAAATAGCAATGTTCTCCATAAATTCAGGTTGGAATTTAGAAAAAGCTTTTCCAGATTCAATATTTTTAATATCTTGACAGATTTTAAAATAATCTGATATTCCATATAAACCTGTTAAACCTTCAATATCTTCATC